>Ga0210019_1005120_pt1 | contig 11061 bp, 8 predicted proteins | sample CryGeyCG2114_020_2_FD_183969 | JGI IMG/M metagenome (GOLD analysis project Ga0210019, IMG submission 183969) | Groundwater microbial communities from aquifer - Crystal Geyser CG11_big_fil_rev_8/21/14_0.20 (SPAdes) (version 2) | ecosystem: Environmental > Aquatic > Deep subsurface > Groundwater ...
TGAATAGGTTTTGTTCGTGGTTTGTATGAATTGGTCAAGCCCTTGGACAATTACAATGCCAAATTTTTGGAAGTGTGGTTTACTTGGTTTGTGGTGATTTCTTTTGTGGCTTATTTTGGTCATGGTGTAATTTTCGGCTCTGGAATCTCAAGATTGATCATCGTGTGGTCAGTGGGATTTGTTTTCATTTTGTTTTTGTTGGTTGATCGGAGTTGGAGTAGCTTATTGAAAGTGCTGCAAGAACGTGAACCCTATCAGGTATTGTGTGTGTATGCCAATGAATCTTTTTGGAAGGAAATAGAACATCGTTTGTTTGATGAAAATTATTATGAATTGTATGTTTTGTCATTGGAAGATTGGCACGACATCAATTATAATGATTATGATATCGTGGTGGCAGTAGGGAATTTTGATAGGCAGTTTTTGCAATCTGAATATGATCAGATCAGACTAGCTCATCATGAATTTTATCATGTGAGCGGCTCTGGATTGATTGATGATATCGTCCATAGACCTGTAGTTTTGGGTAAAGTATCGGCATTTCGTTATAGTCCTACCAAACTTGATGGATGGCAGGTAGTTTTTAAAAGGATGTTGGATGTTGGCTTATGATTGTTTCTATTGCTTTTGTTGTCACCCTTGATAGTGGTTATAGCGATTTGTATTCTCATTGACTCCAAGGGCCCAGTGTTGTATCTTCAGCAGAGGGTGGGGAGGAACGGGAAGATTTTTGTGTTTGTGAAGTTTCGTACCATGTTCTTGGATCTTTGTACGGGTGAGCAGTATGGTTGAAAAAATGCTTGGGCATACAAACAGAAATTGATGGCTTCAGATCAAAATATTCGCCAATGAGAATTGCAAAAAATTGGAAATGATCCGAGAGTGACTCGTGTATGAAGATTTTTTCGTAGGACTTCTTTGGATGAGTTACCGAATTTATTTTCGGTGATTTGGTGATCTATGTCCTTGGTCGGTCCTAGACCACATGAGCTGTTTGAAGTAGAAAGATATCAGCATTGGCAAAAAAGATTGTTGAGTGTCAAGCCAGGGATGACTGGTTATGCTCAAATTCATGGGAGAGATGCATTGAGTTTTGAAGATGAGGCAAGGTATGATTTGTATTATATGCAACATTGGAGTTTGTTGTTGGATGCTTATGTGTTTTTGATGACGGTGAAAGTAGTATTGAAGGGGAGGTAGTTTAGATATTTTTCGAATTGTCTTGTCTTTTTTGAGAAATAATAATGATTCAAGTAGATGGTTTCAGTCTCCATTTGAGTGGTACGTTGTGACATAGAAATCTTTCATATCGTATCATTTGTATGGATTTTGTTTCTTGAAAGTAAGTTAATTTTTTTCGATATTCCTTTCTCATCTACCATTTGTAATGTCGTTGATTTGTTTTTTTGTGGGCACTTAGTTTTTTAGTAGGTGGGTAATGATTTGAATTGCACTTTGTGTATAATCACAAATGATTTGTTGATGAAGTTTCGGTGGTATTTGATTTATTGTTTTTGTGTTTGAAATGTGATAGAGATTGTGCTTTATGTTAGTATTCATCATGATACTCTCTTGTAAAGAATATTTAAGATAGATTTAAGGTGGGGTTGTATACTCTCACTTGTTCAAGATTAACATACAAGTTAATTTCTTGGGTTTTTTATACTTTATAATTCAGTATTATGAAAACAACGAAAACATTACTTGGTTTGTGAGGAGGTTTGGTATTGGGTATAGCACTGTTGGGTATTGGAGCTAATACGTTTGCTCTCTATGGCTCCAACGATGATCAGCAATGATGAGAGAATCAAAGATGGAAATGAGGAGGTGGAATGAGAGGTCTTTGAATGATGAAAATGATGAGTGGAGACATGAAAGCAGCATTTGATGTAGAGGATTATGATATGCTGACCGACGCACAAAAAGAAAAAATTTCTGAAGAGAAATTTGCAGACATGGTTGTCAAACATGAAGAGATGAAAGCACATAGAATGGTAGTGGAAGATGCAGTTAAGAATAATGATTTTGATGCATTCAAAACTGAAGTTGAAAAACATCATGTAGCGATGATGATGAATGATGATATGGATGATGATATGGATGGGGATATGGATGGGGATATGGATGGGGATATGGATGGGGATATGGATGGGGATATGGATGGGGATATGGATGGGGAAGGAAAAATGGGATTGTGAATGTGAATGATGAATAATATGACCGATGCAGAAAAAGTAAGCAAAATGAAAGAAAAGTTTGATGAGTTGGTTGCTTATTACAATGAAAATGGAGAACTGCCTAGCATGGAATCTATGCACAAGAAAATGATGGATGGCAACATGAGGGACAATAAAATGTCATGAAAAAAGGTAAGGAAGTTTGTTGGTAAATTATCATTGTTCAATTCTTACGATAGTTTTCAAGAAAAATTCGCAGGTAGACCCATGGGTGATAAGATCGATGAAAATGTCTTTGCTATGATTCAAGACTTGATTGATGCTATCTTGAGTAGAGATGAAGCAGGTGTAGATGCCCTCAAACTAAGTATCAGAACGGCTTTGTGAAAATAGTGTGATAAGAAGAGATGTGCTGGTAATAAAAAGTAACAAAAGTAGGATGGGGCATATCGAAAGGTCTCTTTCGACGTGTCCTTTTTCTTTACAATGAGGTATTTGGTTTTTGTTTTTGTGTTGATTGATGAAGCTAAAAACATCGAACAAAGTAAGCTTGTGGTTTGTGGTAGTGGCAACTCTATTGGTTGCTTGTTTTGCCCTTTTGGTAAATATTTTCTTTTTTAGTTCATGGTTCAATCATGAACGTAAGAATCTTTTGGAGTGAGATCCTCGTGTGTTTGTTGAATCTGTGACACGTGTTAATGCCCCCATGTCTGGTAGTGTTCGCCCAGGACTAGAGAAAATGCGTGCTTGAATGATGAATCCTCGCATAAAATTATCTTGAAGTTTGGATGAGCTCGATGAAAATTTTGAGGAAGGAGGTCCAGATCGCTTTACTATGATGCATGTTTTTTTACAAGAAAAATTTCAAAAAATACAAATTATTGCCAAAGATAGTGAACATCGAAATGTTTTGAAAGAGTACAAAAAACGAAACAAATTTGTTGTCTACAATGGTATGTGGTTGATGTATTTGGAGCTTGATGATAACGTGAGAGTATCAGACGTCACTCATTTGATACAAAGACAGATTGATTTGCTTCATCTGAGTTTTTATTTTCTTTTGTTGTTTGTTGGCTTGAGTTATGGATTTTCTTTGTGGTTTGTGGGCTATGTATTGAAAGATTTGGTGCAGTTGGGAGAGTATGTTGCTGATTTGAATGTTGATACTTTGGATAGACAAATCTCTTTTCCTCACTTGACTGATGATGATGAGATCAATCGTGTGGCAAACGCCTTGAATGATATGTCACAAAAGATCAGTAAACAAGTATGAGCCATTAGGCGCTTTGTCTCTTATGTTTCTCACGAATTTAAAACTCCACTGATGATGATGCAAGCGAGTAACGAACTTTGTTTGAAAGCCCAAAAGTATCGTCAATGACTTGAAAAGAATATAGCCCACATATGACAGTTGAATCGTTTGTTGGAGAGTCTTTTGTTGTTGACGAAAATTGAAGGAGGTCAGATGTCTTTGGGAGCTGAAAGAGAAAAATTTGAGGCTTGAACAGTGGTAAAACAATGTGTGGATCGCATTAAAGACCGCTATTCAAACAAAAATATTGTTGTCTGAGTTAGTGTTGGTGAAGAAGTGATGTTACATGGACATCAATGAGGTTTTGAGTCGATTGTGACGAATATTATTGATAATGCCTTCAAATATACAACATCAGATTGATTTATTGACGTTGTTTTGAAAGATAGATATTTGAGTATTGAAGATAATGGTCAAGGGATGAAGCATGAAGAAATGGAGCATATGTGGGATGATTTTTGGCAGGCTGATAGCTCCAAGTGACAAGATCAGTGATTCGGTTTGGGCTTGTCTTTGGTCAAAAGATTGGTGGAGATGAATGGATGGAGGATTGATGTGAAAAGCAGATTGGGTAAGGGGACGAAGTTTACCATTTTTTTTAGTCCAACATAAATATTGAAGATGCAACTGTTGATTGTGGAAGATAATCTAGAAATAGGTGAAAATATCAAAGAGTATTTGGAATTGGAATGATATGTGGTGTATCGAGAAAAGGATGGCTTGGCGGGTTTCAAAACGTCACATGAACATCAGTTTGATGTGATTTTGTTGGATGTGATGTTACCTGGTATGGATGGATTTACCCTTTGCCAAAAAATTAGGGAAAGAAGTAAAGTCCCCATCATCATGACAACCGCAAAGTGACAATTGGATGACAAAGAAGAATGATTTGATTGAGGAGCAGACGATTATCTTGTCAAGCCTTTTGCACTCAAAGAATTGGCATTGCGTATTAAGGCATTGTTGAAAAGAACAGAGGTGTCTGATATTTTTTCTTGGGGTGATATCGAAGTTGATTTGGAAGATAACAAAGTAACTAAACTAGGCAAAGAAATAAAGTTATCATTAAAAGAATTTCAAATTTTGGCTGTGTTGATTGACGGGTGAGGTCATATGGTATCGAGAGCAACCATTATTGATATCGTATGGTGATGAGATGCCTTGTGGGAAAATGATGGGAAGTTGGATGTTTACATTTCTACTTTGAGAAAAAAACTTTGAAAGGGGATGATAGAGACCATGAAGGGTTATGGTTATAGAATTGATGGCCATTAATCAAAAGGTGGTTTAATTCCCCGAAGCTTGCTTCGGAAACAAAGGGAAGTCCATCTCTTTAACTAGTTGTACGAGATACCGCGTCAGCTTGCTGCGCGGAGTATCATTTCGATACACATAATAAAAGATTGTTGTTTGATTGAACTTGATGTATTTTAGATCGCGATGCTTTTCCGAGTAGTTATGTTGATGATGTTTTTCTTTTTGATGGTGATTTCTCAGCTATTATTGATGAGTTTTTGTCCAATACATATCACATTGTTCATAGAGCCATTGAAGAGATTGGATAGAGCATTTAACAATTCTCATACACATTATTTATTTGAACAACTAACTAAGAAAAGTTTCCATGATGCTTATGTTGTCCTTGGGCCATTAAGCTTGCAAGATATTATTTTGGGTAATGTTGAAGAAAAAGCCATTTGGTGTGATTGATGCGATTGCTTTGATGGGGATTGGTGAACTTGTTAAAGTTTTGGGAAAACAGCGAGTGGGAGAGAAGATTGATGTGTGGTGAAAGAGTTATGAGTAATGTTTTTTATATGAGTTTGTATTGTTTTTCTTTGACGAGGGTGAAGAGTATAGGAAGGACGATGAGGGTGAGGAAGATGGAGGTGGTCAATCACCCTATAACTACGACAGCAAGTGGTTTTTGTATTTCAGAGCCAATTCCTGTGGTGATAATCATGGGCAGTAATCAAAGGACTGATGTGAATGCAGTCATCAAAACAGGACGAAGTCTGCGCATCGCTCATTGGAATACTGCTTGTTGAATTCCATGTTTTGTGACTGGGATGGGAGTGTTTTGCTCTCAATCAGATTCCTCATCTTGCTTTTTATCTTTGAGAGGGATATTGAATTGTTCGCGAAAGGCATTTTCCAAATAGACCATGATCACCATTCATGTTTCGACAGCATTTCCAAAAAGGCTAATAAATCATATTCGTACTGCAACCGAAAAATTGAATCATCATATGACCAAGGCGATAATTCATCCAATCAGACTTAATGGTATGGTAATACTGACTATGGACACTAATTTGATGTCTTTGTAGGTGAGATAGAGAATGAAAAGAATAAGTATGACCACACTTGGAACAACAAGTGAGAGAGTTTTTTTTGCTCTCAATTGGTTGTTGTATTGACCTGCCCATTTGATGAAATAGCCTGTGGGAAGTTCTAGATTTGCTTCCAGTACTTCTTTTGCTTCATCGACAAATCAGACCAAATCTCTTCCAATAACATTCATCTGAACGGCCGATCTCATCACGGCATTTTCACTGGCGATGACCGAAGGACCATCATCAAGTGTAATCTTTGCAATATTGTCCAATGTGACCATTGAACCATTTTTCCCCATCAGAGAGAGAGATTTGATATTATCGACACTTTGTCTGTATTGTTGGTTGATCCTCAATTCAATGTTGTATCTTTCTCTTCCATCAATGGTGGATGTGAGAGTAATTCCTCCTACTCATGCTGCAATAGTTGCTAGAGCTTGTGTTTTGTCTATGCCGTATTTTGCCAAGAGCTGATCTTGGAGATCAATATTGAGATATTGGAGTCAGGCTGTACGTAATGCAACTACTCCACTTGCTCCAGGTATTTGATTCATCAATTCTTCTACTTTGATAGCAAGTTCTTCAAGTTTTTGATGGTTGTTACCAAATATTTTGATCCCAACATCTCCCTTGAGTCCTGTGGAAAGCATCTCTATTCTTCCAATAATTGGTTGAGTGAACCCATTCCAGAGATTTTCGAGACGAATTGCCTTATTCATTTTGACTATAAGCTTGTTTTTTGTCATCCCTTTCCTTCGTTCCTTTTTGGGTTTGAGTGTGATGATTGTTTCAATCATCGACAATGGAGCTGGGTCTATAGCAGTTTGTGCTCTTCATGCTTTACCTACTACTTGTTCTACTTCTGGGAATTGCGAGAGTATCTTATTTGTTTGTATGAGATACTCAATGACTGCTGGCTCGGAGACATCTGGTATGGTCATGGGCATATACATAATGGCTCATTCATCAAGTGGAGGCATAAATTCTGACCCTAGTGTGCCTGCCAACACTCATCAAACAAGGACAAGTCATCATGTCAGAGAGAGTGTTATTTTTTTCCGTTTGAGTGCAGCTGTGAGTAATATGTTATATTTTTTTTGTATTCGGGCAAGAAGAGTGATGTCATCGTCTTGATAAACTTTTCCTTTCATCCCAAATACCATGAGTGCTGGGACCAAAAAAAGAGCAGTAATGAGTGCGGCAAACATTGCAAACATATTGGTAAATGCCAATGGTTTGAATAGCTTTCCTTCCATTCCTTGGAGACTAAAAATAGGAATAAATGAAAGTATGATAATACATATAGCAAAGACCACTGGCTGACCAACTTCGAGTATAGCTTTCTTGATGATGGGAACTCTTTGTTTTCGATGAGTGATCTGTTTTCATATCATGTGTTGATAGATGTTTTCCCCAATCACAATGGCGGCATCTATCATAGTACCAATAGCAATCGCGATCCCCCCCAAGCTCATAATATTGGATGGAATATTGAACAATCTCATAAAAAGAAAAGTAAGAACCATGGCCATGACGAGAGAAAATGCTGTGATGAGCGTTGCTCCTATATGTCGTAAAAAAAGTCCAAGGACAACGATGGTGATGATCACTTCTTGGACAAGAACACCCTGAAGAGTTTTGATTGCTCCTTTGATCAGTGATGTTCTATCGTAAAATGATTTGATAGTGACTCATGCTGGTAGTGTTTTTTGTATATTGGGGAGTTGTTCTTTGATGCTGTCTATCACTTGGAGTGTATTTGCTCCATAACGCATGACGACGATTCCTCATACTTTTTCTTGTGTTTGATCAGCGAGGATTCAACGGCGGAAAGCTCATCCTATACGAACAGTAGCGACATCTTTGATGAGGAGTGGTGTTCATTCACTTTTTTTGCCGATGACAACATTTTCAATTTCAGCTGTATTGTCCAAGGTTCATAATCATTGGATGATAGTTTCTTTGCCGTCTGATGAGAGAGTGTTTGCTGAAATATTATTACTTGCTCCCTTGATCGATGTCATGAGCATTGATAGGGGCATATTGAACTGACTGAGTTTTTGTGGATCGACTATGATTTGAAATGTCTTTTCATAGCCTCATACACTTGCTATTTCTGCTACTCAGGGAACTGTTTGTAAGAGATATTTGACTTGGAAGTCTTGTATAGAACGTAACTGCGTGAGTGAGTGTGTTTTGCTTTCCAGTGTATACATATATATCTGACCCAATCATGTAGCGTCTGGTCCAAGCATTGGCATGACTCATGGAGGAAGTTGCGACTTGATCACATTGAGTCTCTCTGCCACACGATCTCTTGCAAAGTAAGTATCAATATTATCCTTGAAAATGATTGTTATCATCGAGAGTCCAATCTGCGACATAGCTCTGATGTCTTTGACTCCGACAAGTCATTGCATATTCACAGTAATAGGATAGGTGACCTGATCCTCAACATTGATGGGGCTTTGTCATGGTCGTTGTGTCATGACAATGACTTGATTTTCTGAAAGATCAGGTAGTGCATCTATGGCCGTTTCTTGGAGTATGACATAGATTCCACCTATCAAAAGTATCACGAATGTGAAAAATGTTATGACACGGTTGCGGAGTGCCATTATCATAAGACGATTTATCATTGTGTTTTGTAAACTATAAAAGTTTTATTCTAGTATTCTCTGTCTATTGGGATGAAGTATGACATCCATGTGTTCATCAATATTTCATTGAATATCTGCAAATTCACCATCATCAGCAATGACTGTAATGGGGATGATGATGAGGTGTTGATCTCCACTGAGTGTGGTGATGAAACTTTGTTGTCCAGAGTAGATAATTGATGTAGATGGGATACTATAGTTTATTTGTTTGTCCAAGTCTATGATCACATTAACACGAGTGTGATGTGGTAGTGTCAGATCATCGGATATTTTTGCTTGAATAGTGATGGTATGTGTTTGTATATCTACTTGTGGAGCAATACGAGTGACTATGGCTAAATGTTTTTGTGTGTTGTCTTCAGGAAGGGTGAATGATATCTCTTTGCCTACTAATACTAGAGAGCGATATTCTTCGGGGAGACCAAATTGAACTTCTCTTTTTGATTTTTTTGCTAGTGATGTATTCACATCGATAAGCTCAAACATAGGTGCAGACATCATAACTATATCTCCTACAGCTATCATACGCTTAGATACCACACCCCTAAAAGGTGAAAGCACCTTATCGTTTGCACTTGTTGCTCGTTCTTGGTTTAATTGAGCTTGACTGATAGCTATACTGTTTTGTTTCTGTTTAATCTTTTCATCTTGTTGTGCTTTGATGAGATCCAATTGTTGTTGAGCTAGCTTTTGTGCATCAGCAGATCATGCTAGTGTTTTATTGAGTTCTGCTTGAGCTATTGCTATCATGCTTTCTTTGGTGACGACAGCCAATTGTTGTGTTTGAGTGGTTGTTTGGTAATTGTTTTGGAGATCTTCTAGCTTTTCTTTGACTTGCAAAAGTGATGTCTGAAGATTGTAAGATTCTTGTGAGGCATCATCTATTTCTTGTTGAGAAATATCTTCCCCTGGCATAGAATAATCTAACATATTGGCAACCTTTTCTAAGGTGTTGTGAGCTGTTTGTAGTATGAAGATACTTTTGTCACTCGTTGTTTCCCCACTATTGTATATGTTAAACTCTTTTTTGAGATTGCGATATGATTCTATGGCGAATATTTTGCTTTCATTGTTTCTCAGTCCTAGAGTTATACGGATATCTTTTTCATACATATTGGTTCCATGAATTGTTTTTCACAAAAATATATGTTCCACCTTGTTGATTGTTTTTGCCAACAATACTTTTGTTTGTTCGTTTTGCTGTGCAATATCAGATGTGATATTTTGAAGTTGTTGCACATGAGTTTGTTGTAGTTGATCGAGTTCTTTTTGGTAAGTCTCGATATTGGTGCTGATTTTATTAATCATTTGGATGAGCTCGTTTGATGTATTTGTATCTATTTTTTTGAGTTGCACATTGAGTTCTGCTTGCTTAATTGCTTCTTGAGCCAATTGTTTGGTCGTTTGAAGATTTGTTTTGGCTTCTTGGACTCTGACTTGCTTTTCATACAAATTGGCATTGCTTTGTCATTCAACACCAGGAGGTAGGAGTAACACAATGGTTTGATTTTGTTGTACGGTGTCACCTATATCAACATAGACATCTTTAACGATACCATTTCTACGAGCATAGATAGTGGCTGTTTCATTTGAGAGCACGGTTCCAATAATTGTGAGTTGCTGGTTATCTTTGTTTATTGTTGGTTTGCTAGTGTTGATGCTTTCTTGATTTCAGGATTGGAGTAGGTCTGAATCATGGGTTGCAGTTAGAACTTTCGTCTTGCTATTGTTTACTTGATTGAAAAATCATTGAGAAGCAAGGATAATTCATCCTCCTATGAATAGCATTGCTAGTGTAGCTAGAACTGTTCTGGATCTGTGAGATTTGATCATGGTGTTGTGAAACGATTAAATAATCGGGGGGAGTTCCCCCCGAATGGTTACATGTCTGATTCTTTTTCATCTTCGTCCATACTGATGTGTTCTTTGACATTCATATTCATCTTAGCACCTGCTTGTTTTTGTTCTCTATATTCTTCTATGGTTAATCCAAGTTCAGATGCTTGTTCAACTTCAGTGAGTGGTTGTTGTTTATTACATCCTACCAGAATAAGTGAACTCGTTACTAGTAAAGAGGTGAGTAGTCGTTTTTTAGTCATGGTATTTTTATTTACATATAAAACTAAGCATGTGTTGTTGATATATTTTTTGTGATAAGGAAAAAATCTATGAGCATCATAGCTTTCCTTGTGTTTATGTATTCTGTTAGCACAACATGAGTTCAGAGCCTACATAGTTGCTATGGAGAAATTTGGTATAGATACTATTCCCAGGCGGAACGTGTGTTTGAAATGTCGATGGAATGGCTTGATGAAGGTCGCCAAGGGGGAAAGTAGTGATGAAATATGGTGGAAGAGAAATGTTTTGATTATCTTGTTGTATGTTCTGTGTCATGTGACTTGATGTGCTGATGTTTGTCACACAGCAGTGATTTTGCTGAGTTTGTTGTGGTGTTGATTTTTCACAATTAACACTTGGATTTGCCATCATGAGAAAAGCGTGAGTCACAAAGAGATTTGTGAAAAGATATATACATATAGCTCAGATAATGTGGAATAATTTCATTGAAGCAAATT
>Ga0210019_1005121_pt1 | contig 11061 bp, 9 predicted proteins | sample CryGeyCG2114_020_2_FD_183969 | JGI IMG/M metagenome (GOLD analysis project Ga0210019, IMG submission 183969) | Groundwater microbial communities from aquifer - Crystal Geyser CG11_big_fil_rev_8/21/14_0.20 (SPAdes) (version 2) | ecosystem: Environmental > Aquatic > Deep subsurface > Groundwater ...
GGCCCGCCATTTCGAGAGCCCAGTCTTTGCGTTGTTTTCGTTTCGCCCGTGGAATGCGGTAGATCCCGCTGTAAAAATCCAGGTTCTCTTCCACCGTCAGGTCGGCATAAAGAGAGAATTTCTGACTCATGTAGCCGATGTTGGATTTGATTTTTTCAGGTTCCGAAAACAGGTCGTGCCCCGCCACGGTTCCCGATCCGCCGGAGGGGGAAAGGATGCCGCAAAGCATGCGGATGGTGGTGGATTTTCCCGCTCCGTTGGGCCCCAGGAATCCGAACACTTCCCCGCGGAACACGTCGAAACTCACCCGGTTCACCGCCATAAAGGTGCCGAACCGTTTCTCCAGGTTGCGGACGGATACGGCGAGGGTACGGGTTGATTCAGGCGTCATGGGATGCCTCGCGGTTGCTCCCGCCCAGCATGGAAATGAAAACGTCCTCCAGTCCCGGCCGGACCTGTTTGATTTCACCCGGTTCGATTTCCGCCTGCTTGAGCAGGGATTGAATCGTTGCCGAAGTTCCGGCCGGTTGGTCGGTGATCACGTGGATGCGGTCGCCAAACTGCATGACGGCCTGCCGCCCCATGGAACGGCGCAGAATTTCCGTAGCCTGTCGCGCTCGGCCGGGGCGGATTTCCAAAAGGGTGAGGGGAAGCATTTTACGGACCTGGTTGGGGGACCCCACCGCGACCAGCCTGCCCCCGTGCATGAGGCCTAAACGGTGGCACCGCTGGGCCTCGTCCATGTAAGCGGTGGAAAGGAATACCGTCACTTTTTGACGGATCAGGTTTTCCAGGATGTGCCAGAAACTGCGGCGAGACACCGGGTCCACGCCGTTGGTCGGCTCGTCGAGAAACAGGATGCGTGGTGTGTGGATCAGAGTGCAAACCAGACCCAGTTTCTGTTTCATTCCGCCCGACAGGTTTCCCGCCAACCGGCGGCGAAAGGGTTCCAGGCCCGCGAATTGAAGCAGGTCCTCCATTTTTGCTTCGCGAATTTTGCGGGGAACGGAGTAGAGGTCGGCATAGAACCGGATGTTTTCCAGAACCGTCAGATCCGGGTAGAGGCCGAAACTCTGGCTCATGTAGCCGATCTGTTTCTTGATCGCCTCGGCGTCCCGGACCGTATGGTGCCCGGCGACCCAGGCCGACCCGGACGTGGGATTCAGAATGGTCGTCAGTAAACGGAGGGTTGTGGTTTTTCCCGCCCCATCGGGTCCCACCAGTCCGAACAACTCTCCTTCCTTGACCGAAAGAGTCAGATGGTCCATGGCGGTTACGCCTGGAAAGGTCCGGGTCAGTTTATCGGTTTGAATGATGTCCATGAGAATCACAACGGGGAAAGAAGGATTTCCGCATCTGCGGGCATTCCCGGTTTCAACTCGCCGTCGGGATTGTGGATGTCGATCTTGACGCGATAAACCAGCTTCACCCGCTCTTTTTCCGTTTGCACGCTTTTCGGGGTGAACTCCGCCTCCGAAGAGATGAACGAGAGCGTTCCTTCGTAGATTTTGCCGGGGTAGGTGTCGGTGGCGACCTTTACTTTTTGGCCGAGCTTGATCCGCCCCAGATCGGTTTCATGGACGTAGGCCCTTACCCAGGTATGTTCCAGGTCGGCGATGGTGACGATGGGGGTTCCCGGCACGACGTACTCCCCCGGTTCGATATTTTTGGAGAGCACCACTCCGTCGAGCGGGGAGACAATTTCGGTATATCCGAGGCGGGTCCGGGCCAGCTTCAACGAAGTTTCCGCTTGCTTGAGCACCGCCCGGGCCTGCTCGATTTTTTCCTCACGCGGACCTTTTTTGATCAGGGCATGGCGTTCCTCGGCCTCCTTTAATGCCGATTCGGCTTGGAGGATATCCTCCTGGCGCGGGCCTTCGACAACCAGCTTGAGGTTTTCCCGTGCTTCCTTGAGCCGGGCTTTGGCCACCTCGAAACGGGTTCGGGCGAGGTCGTATTGTTCCTCCGAAGCCACCTTGTCCCGGAACAGTTTTTCGAACCGGGCCACCTCTTTTTCTTCGTTGGTCAGGTCCGCCTGGGCCCGCTCCACGGTGGCCTCAGCCGAAGCGATCTCCTGGGGCCGCGATCCCGCAAGGAGTTCATTGTGCGCGGCCCGAAAGCGTTCCATGGCCGCCTCCGCTTCCCGGATCTCTTCGGGACGGGAACCGGCCAGCAGTTCGTCCAGATTGGCCTGTGCGGCCTGAACCTCGGCCTGTTTCAAGTCCACTTCCTGCCGCAGTTCGCGGTCTTCCAATCTTCCGATCAGTTGCCCCTTTTCGACATTTTCCCCTTCGTCCACCAGGCGCTGGGCCAGCCGTTCGGCGATCTTTGCGCTGACTTCCGCATCGGTCACCTCGATGTTTCCGGACAGACGGATGACGTTTAGGAGGGAACCCTCTTTTAAACGCAGGGAATGCTGGTAAAAAAGGGCTCCTGCCACCAAAACCAGGAGGATCAGAATATACGGTCTTGCGTTTCCGCCCATTGAAAACCTTCTATTTTTAATAGCTTAACGGTTTTGGAGGGGAAACGTTTAACCCTTCGAATGGATTTCCTTCAGGAAAGCATTTTAATTTTGGGATTTAGGGGCCGGAAGGCAAAAGGGGGGCTTTACGGATGATGGGTTTCCTTATGTTTTAACGTTTCAATGAGGCAAACGAATCCGCAATGGCCAAAAGCATAATTCAGGAAAACGGGAGGGGGCTCCCCAAAAAAACCTCCCGGCACGGAAAGACAGGAGGGGTGGAAGCTTTGTCTTGGAGCTCCGTGCCGGGAGGTACAATGGGGTTTCCTGCCCGGCAAGGACAAGGTTTGCCGGGAGGAACCGCAAACCCTGCTCGCGCCGGGGATCGAAGACGGATTCCTGAAATCCTCAGTCCGCGTGCTTGCGCAGGAACGTGGGGATATCGAAATTGACCGCCATGGGCGGAAACTCTTCCGGATTTTCCTCCCGGATCGAGCTTGCCAGGCTTTTGAGATGCTTGTAGGTGCGTTCCCCGGCATGGTCGGGAACGGGAACCTTCTTTTCCTCCTGCGCCAACTTTTCGGCCTTGGTTTCCTTTTTGGATTCCTTTTCCGGCGCATCGAATCCGGTAGCGATAACGGTGACGCGCATCTGTCCGTCGAGCGAGTTGTCGATCACCGATCCGAAGATGATGTGCGCGTCTTCGTGGGCGCTCTTCTGGATGAGCGAAGAAGCCTCGTTGACCTCCAGAAGCGTCATATCCTCGCCGCCGGTGATGTTGATCAGGATCCCCTTTGCGCCGTCCACGGTGGCCTCGTCGAGGAGGGGGCTGGAGATGGCCTTTTGCGCGGCCTCAATGGCGCGGTTTTCTCCCGATGCCGTTCCGCTTCCCATGAGGGCCTTGCCCATGTCGCACATGATGGCCTTCACATCCGCAAAGTCGAGGTTGATCAGGCCGGGAATGATGATCAGGTCGGAGATACTGCATACCGCCTGCTTCAACACGTCGTCCACGATCGCGAACGCCCCCATGAGGGACATTTGCTTGGTGACGAAACTCAGGAGCTTCTGGTTGGGGATCACGATCAGCGTGTCCACCGCGGCCTTGAGTTCGCGAATGCCCGCTTCGGCCTGCATGATCCTGCGCTTGCCTTCGAAGTCGAACGGCCGGGTGACGATGCCCACCGAGAGCGCTCCCAATTCCTTCGCGATTCGAGCCACGATGGGGGCGCCGCCGGTTCCCGTTCCCCCGCCCATGCCGGCGGTGATGAACACCATGTCGCTCCCTTCCAGGTGCTCGCGGATGAGCGATTCGCTTTCCTCCGCGGCACGCTGGCCCCTTTCCGGATCGGACCCCGCTCCCAGGCCCCGGGTCAGGTCCGACCCGATCTGGATCTTTTGCGGGCAGGGGGACGTCTCCAGAGATTGGACGTCGGTATTGGCGATAATGAACTCCACGCCCCGGATGCTGTCCCGGACCATGGAGTTCACGGCGTTGGTTCCGCCTCCACCCACGCCAACCACCTTGATGCAGGCGGAATATTGCGTTTCAGTTTCAAATTGGATTAATGACATTGCTCCCTCCCAGGTGATTAAAAGAACTCGTCAGCCCAGTCCTTCATGCGGCTGAAAATTTTATCGAACAGGTGGCGGCCCTGCAGTTCATGGGTTGCCCCCGATTTAATGCTTTTTAATCCGTAGTGGATCAGTCCCGTACAGGTCGCATACATGGGATTGTTGACGACGTCGATGAGGCCGCCGAGGTTGGTGGGAATGCCCACCCGCACCGGGAGCTGAAAAACATCCTCCGCCAGTTCGGACATGCCCTGCATGCAGGACACCCCTCCGGTGAGCACGATGCCTGAGGATATGATGTCCCGGTAACCGGACATGTTGAGTTCGTTGTTGAGGATCTCGAACATTTCCCGCGCCCGCGCTTCGATGATCTCCGCCAGGATCTGGCGGGAGACGGTCCGGGAGTCGCGTCCCCCCACGCTGGGCACCTCGACCGTTTCTTCTTCCGAGACGAGGGAGGCCAGAGCGCAACCGAACGTGTGTTTGATTTTTTCCGCATCGGCGTTGGGGGTGCGAAGTCCGATGGCGATGTCATTCGTCATCTGCGATCCGGCGATGGTCAAAACCGACGTGTGCTTGATCGAACCCTGGTAAAAGATGGCCAGGTCGGAGGTGCCCCCTCCGATATCGATCAGGGCCACCCCCAGCTCCTTTTCGTCGTTGGAGAGTACCGATTCGCTGGAAGCCAGTTGCTGAAGAACGATATCCTGTACCCCCAGACCCGCCTTGTTGACGCATTTGACGATGTTCTGGGCCGAGGTGACGGCGGCGGTGACGATGTGGACTTTGGCCTCCAGCCGCACGCCCGCCATGCCAAGGGGAGTCTTGATCCCGTCCTGATTGTCCACGATGAACTCTTGCGGGAGCACGTGGATCACTTCCCGGTCGAGTGGGATGGCGATGGCTTTCGCCGCTTCGATGACCCGGTCGACGTCCTTCTGATCGATCTCCTTGCCCTTGACGGCGATGATCCCATGACTGTTCAAACTGTTGATGTGACCGCCGGCGATTCCCACGAAGACGGAATCGATTTCATTTCCCGCCATCAACTCGGCTTCTTCCACCGCGCTTTTGATGGATTCCACCGTGCCGTCGATGTTGACCACCACCCCCTTGCGGAGTCCCCGCGACGGGTATTGGCCCAGGCCGATGATGTCGATGTCCCCATCCTGCGTCACCTCCCCGATGATGCAACAGATCTTGGTTGTCCCGATATCCAGGCCGACGATGTAGTGGCGTTGTTTGGCCATGCGTTTCCCCTTTTCCTTGTTATGACTTTTCAAGCGGCGCCGTTCGATGGGTCGCCGGTTTGTGTTTCACGATTACCTGATTCTTGAACGAAAGATCGATAAATTCGAGTTCCCCGTCCCGCTCGTCCAACGTTTCCAGTACAAGAACCAGATTTTTGAATCCTTCCGGGACGGTCTCCATATCCATGACGACTTTGAAATCACGATTACGCCTCAGGAAAACCATACGCTCTCCGGACTCCAGACGAACGGTGTCGATGGGGTTGGATTTGAAGAAGGGAAGCTGGTTGAAATGGTGCATGGTTTGAAGTCCGCGGATCATCGGTTCCGTGGCCACGAGGTCTCCCGGTTTCGGAGCCGTTCGGGTATATCCCGTGAGTAAAGGAAGAGAACTGTACTCCGGCCGGTCTTTTTCCAGGAGAATCCCGAAATTATCCATGACATAAACCCGGTCCAGCTCGATTCGGGCATACGGTTCCCTCCGTTCCACCTGGATCTCCAGCGTTTGCGGAAAGGATCGCTTCACCCACACCGACCGGATCCAGGGATGCGCGGCCAGGTTTTTCGAAATCCCGTCCAGATTGAGCATAAAAATATTTTCTCCCATCATTGGACCCGCCCGGGCCATCAGTTGTTCCCGGCTCAGCTTCCCATTGCCGTAAAGGACGACGCGCGCAATATCGAAACGCGGCGATTGGGTCAGGTACAGATAGCCAAAATACGCTCCGCTGGCGATTGCAAAGACGATCAGGGCGCGGGCAAGGCATCCCCAAAAGACTTCCATCACCTCCGCCGGATTGATATTGAGCCGGCGCTTACCCTTGGCCAGGCGGACCGTTCGCCCCTGCTTCTGCTTTTGCCGCCGTTTCGATTGCAGTTCCTCCCATGCGACCGTTGGGCTTCGGGTGGCTCCTCCAACCGCAAAATTCATGATGTTGACTCACGCCTCATAATCGAGCCTGGCACTATTCAAAATTTCGATGACGAGATCATCGAATTCCATCCCCATCTGCCGTGCCGCCATGGGAAGCAGGCTGGTGGCCGTCATGCCCGGAATCGTATTCATTTCCAGAACGTAGGGAACGCCGTCCGTGCCCAGGATCACGTCCACGCGCGGAACGCCGCGTCCCTTTAAAACCCGGAAAACCTCGACGGCGGTTTCGTGGCACCGCGAAACCTCTTTATCCGTTAAATCCGCGGGGCAAAAATAATCCGTTTTCCCCTTCGTGTATTTGGCCTCGTAGTCGTAGAATCCGGACTTGGGCCGGATGTTCACGATCGGCATCGGTTCTTCCCCCTTCATTCCGATCGCAAGAAGTTTGCCCTCGATGAACTTTTCCACCAGCACCTCATCCGAATAGGTGAACGCCAGCTCAAGCGCACCGGCCCAGTCCTTTTCTTCCCGGACGATGGTCACCCCGATGCTCGAACCCTGGTTGGACGGTTTGACCACCACCGGCAGATCCGGCTTGCGTGTCCCGGAGGGATTTTTTTTGTAATACACCACATAGTCTGCCGTGGGGATACCGTTCACCTTGAAAATCTCCTTCGAGATCACCTTGTCATAAGCGATGGCGCTTCCGAGCACGCCCGATCCCGTATAGGGAATCCTGGCATATTCAAGAATGCCCTGAATGGTTCCATCTTCCCCGAACGTTCCGTGCAACGCGACGAAAGCAAGGGAGATTCCGCTTTCCACCACCTGCCGGGCCACGTTTCGTGTTACGTCGATGGGAATGCAGTCGAGATCTTTTCTCAACAGCGCATCGACGACCGCCCGCCCGGTGGTCAGCGACACCTCCCGTTCCGGGGACAGTCCCCCCATCAGTACCCCGACCTTTTTGCCCTTCAAGCGGTTCAAAACAAACACTCCACGTACAATTAAGAGAGGTCCGCCTCCGGCCTTCGGCCGAAAGGCCGGAGACAAAGGAGAGGGGGGTAACCTTTGCAGACGGACCTTTTATTCGATTCATCACAGTCACGCACATCGGCCCTGCCGGGCCGCATTTTACGTCCTTCAATCACCGATGATCACCAACTCCCGTTGCAGGTCGATTCCGAATTTTTCCTTGACTCCCGCCTCGATATGCTCCATCAACATCAAAACGTCCTGCGCCCGGGCTTGTCCCTTGTTGACGATGAAGTTCGCATGCCGGAGCGATACGGTGGCGTCTCCGAAACTGGCTCCCTTGAGTCCCGCCGCCTCAATCAGGCGTCCGGCGGCATCCCCCTCCGGGTTTTTGAAGATGGACCCCGCGTTGGGAATCGTCAACGGTTGCTTGGCGCTCCGCCGCGACAGGTGGTCGTCCATCTTCGACCGGATGGCGAAGGAGTCTCCCTTTTCAAGTTCCAGTTCCGCCTCGAACACGATTCCTTCTCCAGCGGGAAACACCGTTTTGCGATACTCGAAAGTGAGTTTCTCGCGGGGAATGGATTCCACCTCGCCCCGTTGATTGATCCGGCTGATACTCCGGGTGACCTGGCCGATCTCCGTCCCCTCCGCCCCGGCGTTCATGATCAACGCTCCGCCCAGGGATCCGGGAATGCCCACCAGGTGCTCGATGCCGGTCAGCGAATACCTGGCGGCGAATTTGGCGAGGTAGGACATCTTTGCTCCCGCCTGTGCTTTGATCACGGCTTTTTCCGTTCCGTCGATCGTCTTGAAGAAGAGCGGCCGCTTGATTTCCTTGAATGCGTCCTTGAGAGAAACCACGATCCCGCGAATTCCCCGGTCGCGCACCAGAAGGTTGGTCCCTTCGCCCAATATGAAAACCGGGGAATCGCCCCGATGCTTCTGGATGGTTTGCAGGTCCTCGATGTCCTTCGGGAGAATAAATACATCCGCGGGACCGCCGATGCGGAGGGAGGTGTGCCGGCTCATCAATTCATCCAGCCGCACCTCGCCTTTAATATTTTTCAGCCAATGGTAAGAGGGTTTCATGGTCGCTCTCGGGTAGATTTTGCGTCCTAAAACGGTTTTCTGGACCCCCGGTCTGACGAAATGGGAGGTATTGAGCGCGGCACCATGCCGGGCCAAGCTGATCAATCTCCGCTTCAAGGGTTCGCTCAACATATCAGGTTATTCCTTATTCAAGGTTGGATGTTCCCTTCAGGGACAGGGTATTGAGGATCTGCGGTCCCAGCTCCCAAACGTCTCCCGCCCCCAGGGTGGCCACGACCGCTCCCGGAGAAAGAAATCGTTTCAGCTGGGGAAGAACGTCGTCCCGATTCTCAACGTACTCCACGCTCTTGTGCCCGTATTGACGGATGCCGTCTGCCAGCAGACGCGAGTTAACGCCGGGAATGGGGTTTTCTCCGGCGGGGTAGATATCCATGACGATCAAATGATCCGCCTCGTTAAAGGCAGGGAAAAAATCCTTCAGCAGATGTTGCGTCCGCGAGTACCGGTGCGGCTGGAAGATGACCGTCAACTCCCGGCGCGGCCAGACATCCTTGATGGCCTGGAGGGTCGCGCGGATCTCTGCGGGGTGATGGCCGTAGTCATCCATGACCACCAGCGAATCCGATTGGTGCAGGATCTCGAAGCGGCGTCCCACCCCGGTGAAATCCTTGAGCGAATCCGCGATGGTCTGGAAGTCCAACTCCAGTTCCATTCCCACCGCTACCGCCGCGAGTGTGTTACAGGCGTTGTGGCGGCCCGCGGCGCCCGAGCGAATCTCCCCCAGTTCTTTTCCCTTGTGGTAAACGGTGAAATAGGTTTTCAACCCATCGACCATGATATTGCGCGCCGTGTAATCCGCCTGGCTGGTGAGCCCATAGGTGATGTAACGTTTTTCCACCTTGGGGATCAGCGACTGGATGTTGCTATCGTCCAGGCAAAGCACCGCGCAACCGTAGAAGGGAACATTGTTGATGAAGTTGAGAAAGGTCTTTTTCATTCGTCCCAGGGTTTTATAAAAATCCATGTGCTCCTTGTCGAGCGTGGTGACCACGGCGATCGTCGGCGTCAGATGCAGGAAGGAGCCATCGCTCTCATCCGCTTCGGCGACCAGGAACTGGCTTTGTCCGAGTTTCGCATGGCCCCCCGTGTGCTTGAGCTTGCCGCCGATCACGACGGTGGGATCCAGGCGTCCCCCGGCGAGAACGGTGGCCACCAGCGAGGTGGTCGTGGTTTTCCCGTGGGTCCCGGCGATGGCGATTCCGTATTTCATCCGCATGAGTTCTGCGAGCATTTCCGCGCGGGGAATGACGGGAATCATATTCCGCTTGGCCGAAAGGACCTCCACGTTGTCGGGCCGAATGGCGCTGGACACGACGACGACCTGGGCCCCTTCGACGGCATCGGGATGGTGCTCATAGCGTATCCCGGCGCCCAGTTTTTCCAACCGGGACGTGACCGCGCTACGGCCCTTGTCCGACCCTGTCACCTCGTATCCCTCATTGATGAGAACTTCCGCAATTCCGCTCATTCCGGCGCCTCCAATGCCGATGAAGTGAATCCGCCTGGTTTTTCCTAGAAACATGACATCAGGTGTTTCGTCTCCGATTGCCCTTGCAACCGGGAAGACCGGGTTTCCTCCATCAACTGGAGGCAGATCTGTTTCACCTTCTCGGTCGCTTCCCGCTTGCCCAGCCGGTAACTGTTCTCTTCCCGTTCCTCCAGTTGGTCGGGATTTTCCATGGCGTTGTGAATGGACCGCGCGAGCAGGTAACCGGTTACGTCCTTATCCAGAATCAGGTCCGCCGCGTCTGCCGCTTCCAGGATGCGGGCGTTCTTCTCCTGGTGGTTATGTGCCGCGTGCGGGAAGGGAATGAGCACCGAAACTTTCCCGCAGGCCGAGATCTCCGCCAGGGTGGTCGCTCCGGACCGGCAGATCACCAGCGACGCTTTCCGGTATTGTTCGGCAACTTCGTCAATGAACGGTCTCACGTCCGCGCTCCGAAACCCTTTCTGGTTGTAACTGAACCGGACCTCGTCAAAATCCTTTTCGCCCGTCTGGTGAACGATGTGGATCGATTCCTTTTCATTAGCCAGATGGTCGAGCGCGTCGACCATCGCCATGTTGATGGAGTGGGCTCCCTGACTGCCCCCCAGAACGAGAACGGTGAACTTTTCCGATGGGTCGCGGGGAGGGACCTGCTCGCGGGGAATGCAGAACTCCTCCCGCACCAGGTTGCCGGTGACCTCCACCTTCCCCTCGGGGAAAAACCGCGCCGATTCTTTAAAAGAAACCGCGACCTTGTCCGCCAGTTTTCCCAGCCACCGGTTGGTCATCCCCGGGACCGAGTTTTGCTCGTGCAGGAGAATGGGGATGCGCAAAACCCAGGCCGAAAGCACGAGCGGACCCGAGGCGTATCCTCCCACACCCACCACCAGGTTGGGCCGCTTCCGGACAAGAAACCAGAGAGACTGCGTGATGCCCACCGGCAATTTGCACCAAGCGGCCCAGCGGTGAATGGATCGTTTCCCCAGCAGGCCCGAAGACATAATGGTCTTGAGCGCAAATCCCTCACGCGGAAGCACTTTCGATTCGATTCCCTGTTTTGTTCCCACAAAGGTGATCTCGATTTCCATGTCATGCCCCTTGAGAGCTTTGGCTAACGCGATTCCGGGGAACAGATGCCCCCCGGTTCCTCCACCTGCAATGACGACCCGTTTAGACATAACCCACAAGCCGGATCAGCTTTTCAGGGTCACGGGTTTTTCCGAGATATTGAGCAGAACTCCCATGCAAAGCATCAACACGACCAGGGAAGACCCCCCCATGCTGATGAACGGGAGCGTCAATCCCTTGGTTGGAAGAAGCCCCA
>Ga0210019_1005124_pt1 | contig 11059 bp, 16 predicted proteins | sample CryGeyCG2114_020_2_FD_183969 | JGI IMG/M metagenome (GOLD analysis project Ga0210019, IMG submission 183969) | Groundwater microbial communities from aquifer - Crystal Geyser CG11_big_fil_rev_8/21/14_0.20 (SPAdes) (version 2) | ecosystem: Environmental > Aquatic > Deep subsurface > Groundwater ...
GGCGGCAGAAAATTTGAACCCTTCCAATATAAAGCAAGATTTATTAAAATTAAATAATCCAAATTAATAAATAATCTCAATCAAAACGGCTAAGCATATCTTAGCCGTTTTTCTCTTGATAAAATGGAGGAGAGGGGGTAGAATTAGAATAATGGATTCTGATATTCAACAATTAATAGATTTAACAACGATTATCAAAGTGGATGATAATGTATCTCATCAAACAATTTTTGGAGACGAATTTATTAGTAGATTTCAAAAAGATCAGGGGCAACAAGTTAATTTGAGCGATTTTGAAAATAATTGGAAAAATAAATGGAAACCGTTTGGTAACCATTGGAGCGAGGAAAGACAAAATTATCGTTTTTTGTACGATTCGTTTAAGCTCTTTTATTTCAGCTTTGAACAATTAAGATTTAATAAAGCGGCAAGCATCAATGAAACTTTTGGGAATAAATTGAAAATGCTACATCTTAATGAGCTAACTGGAGTTGGTTTATACGGGATGTATCATCACGGTAAAAAATGTATTGATTTATTGAAAGTACTACAACTCATCGATGAGAACCATAATGACTGGGAATTTTTGAGAAAATTTAGCGAAACGAGAAACAAACTAATTGAACATAATTACAATCCATCTGGGTTGGATCTACAAATAGATCCTTCAATATGGAGTTTAGCTTCTACGAATTCTCGTTTAGAAATTCACATACATAAACCTAATATTGAAAGAGCGTTTGATGTTTATGTTGATTATTATGAAGATTACTATAAGTTAGAAAAAATCATTGCTGAAATTATAAAAACTTTTTAACTATGCTTTACGAAACTTTTAATAACTTAAAATAGGCGCATGGAAATAATTTTTAATATGGCAAGAAACAACAAACAACAAAACAACATTGCTTTTGTGGACGGGCAGAATTTGTATATGAGCACCACAACGGCTGATAAGCCATGGCGCATTGATTTAGCGCGGTTTCGGGTGTATTTGCGGCAGAAGTATGGCGTAAAAAAAGCGTACTACTTTCTTGGTTTCGTGCAGGAGAAATATCAAGATTTATATGATGAAATACAGGAAGCAGGGTTTATTCTGAAGTTCAAGGAACATAATCCGGCGATGCTTGGTGTGAAGAAGGGCAATGTAGATACTGATATTGTTTTCTATGTTATGAAAATGCTTTACCGGAAAGAGAGTTTTGGCAATGTGGTGTTGGTGTCCGGAGATGGCGATTACAAATTACTCGTCGAGTTTCTCATTGAAGAGGGAAGGTTTGAGAAAATTCTCTTTCCGGATTTTAAAAGAGCGTCTTCATTGTATAAAAAAATAACAAGAAAATATTTTGATGGTCTCGACAGAAACGGTGTTAAAGAAAAAATAGCCAAAAGAAAAGGGGGCCTTAGGTAATTAACCGTTCGGGCCCCTTTTCGTCGTGATATTTATATCATAGCAAATAGTGTCAATATTGTCAATAGTAGAAATGTGGATAAGGATTTGCAAAAATTTTTTCTTGTGTTATAATATGAGCGAAGCGAATATTAAAAGGTTCTTGAGCCCGCCGAAGGCGGGCGAGAGGTTCTTATAATATAATATGAGCGAAGCGAATATTAAAAGGTTCTTGAGCCCGCCGAAGGCGGGCGAGAGGTTCTTATAATATAATATGAGCGAAGCGAATATTAAGTGAATAATTAATAATTAAAAATAAAAATATGATTGGAATAGTTTTTGCTATTATCGGCGCTGCGGCCGCTGTTATTCTAGCCGGCATTGGTTCTATAATCGGAACCAGCAAAGCAGGCCAAGCCGGCGCTGGCGTTGTTACTGAAGAGCCGGAGAAATTCGGCAAAGTCCTGCTTTTGCAAGCCCTGCCTTCAACCCAAGGCATTTACGGCTTTATTGGCTGTTTCTGGGTAATATTTAAATTGGGACTTTTAACCGGAACCATTCCGGTTCTTTCCTGGCAAACAGGATTATCAATTTTATTTGCTTGTTTGCCAGTGGCAATCGCTGGTTTAATTTCAGCGATTTTCCAGGGAAAAGTCTCTATTGCCGGCATGAACATCGTTGCTAAACAGCCTGATGCATCGGGCAAAGGCGTAATTTTAGCCGCCATGGTAGAAACCTATGCTGTGCTTGGGTTGTTGGCGACTATTTTATTGATTAACGGGATTGTCATAGGTTAATATGGCTTTGCGAAACATTATTCAAAAAATCAATCAAGAAATTGAAAAAGAGATTCAAATTATCAAAGAACAAACCGAAGTTCAAATTAAAGAGGTTTTAGCCCAGGCAGAGAAACAGGCTATAAAAATTCACGTTGAAGCTTTAGAAAATTTTAGAATTGAAAAAATAAAAGAAGCCAAGCTGATTTTGAAAGAAAACAAGAACGAGAGTTATAAGCTTATTCTGGATAAGAAAAAAGAAATACTGGATAATATTTTTGAGCAAGCCCTGGCAGAACTTAAAAACTCTAATACCGAAAAACTGATTACTAGACTTAAAAAGGACTTGCCAAAAAATGGCGAATGCACAGAAGACAAGAATAACGGATTTAAATTTATTTCAGGAACGCTAGAAATTGATAATACTTTTCCGGTTTTGATTTCTGAAGCAAGAAGCAAATTAGAAACACAAGTAGCGAGAATATTGTTTTAAGTTTTATGTATGAGTACGCTATAGGATTAATCAGAGTTTTAGAAAAAAAAATATTAGACCAAACTGATATAGCCAGAATGGCTTCTGCAGAAAATGCAGAAGAATCTTTTCGTGTCTTAAACGATACTGATTACGCTGATAACCTTTTAAATTTAAAACCAAAAGAATTTGAAAAAGCATTAGAAAACGATGAAAAAGATTTAAAAAAACTCTTACAGAAAATTATTGATAACAAATGTTTGCTCGAGTTTTTATTTCTTAAAGATGATTATCTAAAACTAAAATTATATCTTAAATCTAAATTTAACAAAAAACTGTTGCCTCAAAAAAAGCCAAAAGTCTTGATACCAAAAATCAGTAATCCAACGCCCAGAAAAATTGATGAAATCTGCGATTTGGCGCTTTATAAAGCTCGCTGGAAAATTGCCAAAAAAATGCGCGACAATTTTGTTAAAAAACTGCTTAAAAAAGATTTGGATTTGAATTTTAACCTAGAGCAAATAAAAGAGCAAGCCCGCGATTATCCTTGTCAAACCCCGGTTGTTTTAAATTATTATTTTCAAAAAATTGACGCGGCCAGAAAGGTGAGAGTGATTATGAATGCAAAATTAAATAATATTAAACATGAAATTAGCAATTCTTGGTTCTCAAAATTCAACATTGGGGTTTAAAGCAATTGGCTTTGATGTTTTTAGCGATTTGACTAAAATAAATTTAGATGATTACGGGATTTTGTTTATTGCTGAAGATTGGGCTGAAAAATTTTATAAAGAAATTAATGAGATTAGCACTCGCACCTTGCCGGCAATTATTACTCTGCCCACGGCTCAAGGTGCAACCAAAGAGAGTCTAAAAAATTTAAAAAAAATTATTGAAAAAGCAGTTGGCAGCGATATTCTAAAATTAGAATAAATTATGCAAGAAAAAAACATCGGCAAAATTATTAAAGTTTCTGGACCACTAGTGGTGGCTTCCGGCATGTCTGATGCCCATATGTATGAAGTGGTGAAGGTGTCAGACAAAAAATTAATCGGCGAAATTATTAAACTGGTTGGCGACCAAGCTTATATTCAAGTTTACGAAGAGACTTCCGGCATTGGGCCAGGGGAACCAGTTTATTTGACTGCTCGGCCTTTAACAGTTGAACTCGGCCCAGGACTTTTGGGGTCTATTTATGACGGCGTGCAAAGACCATTGGATGAAATTTATAAAACAGCCGGGGATTATATTAGCCGCGGCATTGATATGGCTGGTCTTTCCAGAACTAGAAAATGGGAATTTACACCTCGTCTGAAAAAAGGCGAACAGGCTGAGCCGGGCGTTATAATTGGTACGGTTCAGGAAACTTCTTTAATTGAACATAAAATCATGATTCCACCGGCACACAGCGGTCAAATCAGCGAAATTGTTCAAAAAGGTAAATACACAGTCGAAGATGTTATTTGTAAAATTGGCAATCAAGAAATCAAAATGAAGCAGATTTGGCCGATTCGCCAATCCAGGCCAATTATTAAAAAACTGATTCCAAGCGAGCCATTATTAACTGGTCAAAGAGTAATTGATGCATTTTTTCCGGTTGCCCAAGGCGGCACAGCTTGCGTGCCCGGGCCTTTTGGCGCGGGCAAAACAGTGGTCCAACACCAATTAGCCAAATGGTCGAATGTTGATATTGTCGTTTTTGTTGGCTGCGGCGAGCGGGGCAATGAAATGACCGATGTTTTACAGGAATTCCCTCAGCTTAAAGATCCTAAAACAAACGAACCATTAATGAAGCGGACGGTTTTAATCGCTAATACTTCTAATATGCCGGTGGCAGCTCGCGAAGCCAGTGTTTATACTGGCATAACTATTGCTGAATATTTTAGAGATATGGGTTATAAAGTTTTGCTTACAGCTGACTCTACTTCTCGTTGGGCAGAAGCAATGCGCGAGATTTCCGGTCGGCTGGAAGAAATGCCCGGAGAAGAAGGATATCCAGCTTATTTAAGTTCAAGAACAGCGGCTTTTTATGAACGCGCCGGCAAAGTAAAATGTTTGGGGGGCAGAGAAGGATCTTTGACAATAGTTGGCGCGGTTTCGCCGCCGGGCGGGGACTTGTCTGAACCAGTCACGCAAAATACTTTGCGCGTGACAAGGGTTTTCTGGAGTTTAGACGAAAAACTCGCTTATAAACGTCATTTCCCAGCCATCAACTGGCTCACCTCGTATTCGCTCTATTGTGATAAAGTTGATGACTTTATCAAAAAAAATACGAGCGAAGATTGGCCGCAGATGCGCGAAAAAGCGATGAGTATCCTGCAAAAAGAAGCCGAGCTGCAGGAAATTGTTAGATTGGTCGGCGTTGAGGCTTTATCAGCCGAAGAGCAGTTGCTTTTGAATACGGCTAAATCTATTCGCGAAGATTTTTTACATCAAAACGCATTTGACGAGATTGACACTTACACCTCGCTCCAAAAACTCTATTTAATGCTTAAAGCAATCTTAGCATTTTATAATCTGGGTCTTAAAAAATTAAGAGAAAATCTTAAGCTGGAAGAGATTCTGATGTTGCCTTTTAAAGAAGACATTGTTAAGGCAAAAATAATGACGGAAGATAAATTAGAAAAATCAATTAAAGCAATCAATGAAACTGTATAAAACAATCAAAGAATTATCAGGTCCGCTTTTAATCGTTGAAATCCCAATTGATGCCAATATTAAATACGAAGAACTTGTTGAAATTGAACTGGCTGACAAAGCAATCAAACGCGGCCGGGTTTTAGAGGTTAGCGAAAAAACAGCAATTGTCCAAATGTTTGAACATACGACCGGCTTCAATATTAAATCCAGTAAAGTCAAATTTTTGGGTCGAACAATGCATTTAGCCGTATCAAAAGATATGCTTGGCCGTGTTTTTGATGGAGCTTGCCGGCCAAAAGACAGTTTGCCGCAAATTATTGCTGAAAAAGAATTAGATATCAATGGCAGCCCGATTAATCCTTGCGCCCGCGATTATCCCAATGACTTTATTCAAACCGGCATTTCAGCGATTGATGGTCTAAACACTTTGGTGCGTGGTCAAAAATTGCCCATTTTCTCCGGCGCTGGCTTGCCGCATTCAGCAATCGCAGCCCAAATCGCCAGACAAGCCAATGTTAAAGGCCAAGATTTTGCGGTTGTTTTCGGCGCTATGGGCATTACTTTTGAAGAAGCTGAATTTTTCCAGCAAGAGTTTCAGAAAACCGGCGCTTTAGAGCGGGCAGTGCTGTTTTTAAATTTAGCTGACGATCCTGTTGTTGAGCGCATCACCCTGCCGAGAATGGCTTTGACTTGCGCTGAATATCTGGCCTTTGAACAAGATATACATGTTTTGGTTATTCTCACAGATATGACTAATTATTGCGAAGCTTTGCGCGAGATTTCTGCGGGTCGTAAAGAAATTCCGGGTCGTCGAGGTTATCCAGGTTATTTATATACTGATCTTTCAACTATTTATGAACGCGCTGGCAGAATTAAAGGCAAAAAAGGCTCTATTACGCAAATTCCGATTTTAACTATGCCGGAAGACGACAAGACTCATCCTATCCCTGATTTGACTGGCTATATCACTGAAGGCCAAATTATGCTTTCGCGCGATTTGCACAACCAAGGCATTTATCCAAGTATTGATGTTTTACCTAGCTTGTCGCGTTTGAAAGACAAAGGAATTGGCCTTGGCAAAACCCGCGAGGATCATGCTAGTGTTTTGAATCAGCTTTTTGCAGCCTATGCTCAAGGCAAAGAAGCGCGTGAACTTTCGGTTGTTTTAGGCGAATCAGCGCTTTCTGAGATAGATAAAAAATATTTAGAGTTTGCTAATAAATTTGAAGATAGATTTGTCCGGCAGAAAAAAGACGAGAACAGAACCATAGAAAACACTTTAAATCTTGGCTGGGATCTTTTAAGCATTTTGCCGAGAGCTGAATTAAAAAGAGTTAAAGAAGAACATATCAAGAAGTACTTAAAAAATTATGATTAATCCGACGCGCATAGAGCTTATCCGCCTAAAACGTAAATTAAAAATCGCCCAGGCCGGACACAAACTTTTAAAAGATAAAAGGGACGGCTTAATGCGGGAATTTATGGCTATAATCAGGCAGGCGCGCGATTTGCGTGAAAAAGTCGAACAGGAACTGGCTTTGGCTTTCCAAAATTTCGTATTTGCCTCATCGCAGATAAGCAAAAGACAGCTAGAACAAGCTTTAATTTGGCCAAATTTAGAGATTGCCTTGGAAGTAAAAACAAAAAATATAATGAGCGTTGAAATTCCAGAATTTGATTATAAAATTATTGGCAAAGATTATAAATGCTATTCTAGCTATTCTGTGCCAAAAAATTTAGACAAAAGCTTGGAATCTTTTCAAAAAACACTGCCGGATTTAATTAAATTAGCAGAAATTGAGCATTCGGCGAGATTGCTTTCTTCTGAAATAGAAAAAACAAGACGCCGCGTTAATGCGCTGGAATATGTCTTTATCCCGGAAATGGAGAAAAATATTAAATATATTGATGCCAAATTAAACGAACAAGAAAAAAGCGCTTTAATCGCTTTAATGAAGCTGAAACAGAAATTTACGCTTCAATAAATCTGAAAACTTGATAATTTTTTTAAATTTGCTATTATTTGAATAATATGCTTAATAATATTATTCGCAACAAAAAAATACAAGGCGGAATTCCTTGTGTCCAAGGCACAAGGGTGCCGGTTTCTTCTATTTTACTTTATCTGGCTCAAGGCTGGACCGCAGATAAAATTATTGATGATTATAAAGCCGCAGGGGTGCCTCTAAAAAAAACAGATATTCAGGCAGCTCTTGAATATACCGAAGAGCATCTTGACTAAGAATTATGTTAAAAAAGATTCGTTTGGCCGTTGACGAAGATTCGCCGTATTCAGAATTACAACAATGAAAACATACAAAACAATTTTAATCGGTTCAATTATCGGTCTTTTGATGCTGCCAACAGTCACTTCAGGCGGTTCTTTAGTAGTTTCTTTAATTGAGGGCAAAACCCCAGAGGAATCAGTGCAAATTTTGGCGGAACAACTTGATTTTTTGATTGGTAGAGTTGAAACAGTAGAAACCAAACAGGCAACACTAGAAATAGAGCAAGCCGAACTTCAGGTTGAACAAATAAGTCAGAAAGAAATTTTACAAAAACTTTACAATCCATCTCCTGTATCAACCCCACCACCAGTAGTAGAAGCCCCAATGTTACCATCTCCTTCTCCTTCAATTCCTTCTTTTCTGGAAGAAGAACTAAATTGTCAAGATATGTTGCTTAAAGACCCTTTGCATTACTATATTAAGCAAAAAGAGGGTTTGTGTTTTTAACCTTTCCAATCTTTTTCGGTTTAAGAACTTCAATATCTTTGGACTCGCAAGAAGGATTGGTCTGGATTATTAAAATGCGAGGAGAAATAATTTATGAAAACATACAAAACAATTTTAATCAGTTCAATCATCGGGCTTTTAGCGTTTCCAACAATTACTTTGGGAGGAAGTTTTGTTTCATCGCTTATTGCTGGGAAAACGCCAGAGGAAGCAGTGCAGATTTTGGCGGAACAACTTGATTTTCTGATTAGCAGGGTTGAGGTGGTAGAGACTAATCAAGCTGTGCTGGAAATAGAACAAACTGAACTTCAAACTCAACAAGAAGGTCAGGGGCAAGCTGTTGCGGATTTGCAAGCTATAATTAACCAACAAGAAACAATCATCAATCAACAGAAGATAGAGCAAGACAAGCAGAAGGCGTGTCAGAAAGCTAATGAGTTATTCAAGCAGGCGGAAGTGGTTTATACGCAGGGACAATATAGAATAAATACAGCAATACGTGTAAATGATTTTATTGTTTCTACTCAAACTATGATAGATGAGTTAGAGCAAGAAGTTCTAACACGCATTCAGCAACTCCAAGATTGTTCAATAAAATATGAACAATTTAAAAAGTTATACGAAGAGTGTCTTGCTCAAACGCAGTCAAGTCCTAATGCCTGTCAAATGCCTAATCAGAAAGCACTTTGCGATAAATATCAGAGATTATTAGATGAAATTCCTGCTAAAATTTATGCTTTGCAAATTAAATATCAGCAACTTCAAACCATAAATTCTGATTTTCTCATTCAATATAATCTTTGTAATGAAGAATAAAATTTAGACGGACTCAAAAATTCCAAATGCGAGAATTTAGTAATTAAGAAACAAAATAAATGGATTACAAAATAGCTGATTTTAAATTTATTCTGCCACCTATTATAGCCTTGCTTTTTGTTATATCGGCACTGATTGCAGTTGATTATTGCGGAACAATTTCATTTATTGAATCAATTGAACCAATTTTATCAATAGCAATAGGGGCATCGCTTATTTTAGCTCTTGGGTTTTTAATTAGCACTACGTCTTATTTTTTTCTGGGTTTACTTTTCGGATTTCCTTATCCGTGTTGGAACAAAATAGAGAAAGCTGAAGAAAAGCTTAAAAAATTATATCCTAACTGGCCGGACGGAAAGTTTTCTAAAACCGCTAAGGGTGAATTAGCAGAATGGTTGCTTCATAGTACGCTTCCGAAAGAAGTTCAAAAAAAGATACAAAAGCGTTGGGAAATGATTTTGTTAAACGCGAACTCTGTTGCGGCGTTATTGTTATTTATTCCAATTTCTATTACGATAATGCAGATTAAAAATATTCCGCATATTTGGTGGTATGCTTGGTTTATTTTTCTTGTCTTCTTTCTTTATAATTTTTGGAGAGCATATGAGAGCCTTCGGGAATTCAATCATATATTAGTTGATAGTGCTGTTAATAAACCCAAGAAACAAAGAAATAATTTTATTGCTTTATGGTTAAAAACCCTCTAAAACTTATCAAAAAATATTTCGGAGAATTGATGCTTATAATCGGTTCGGGTATTTTTGTTTATAATGTTTTTAATTTTGATAGTTCTGTAGAAACCTATTGTCACGCCCAAAACCGCATATGTAAAGGCAGTATATTTGGAGGAGTCTCTTCTGAAATAGAAGCGGTGGGCGTATCATACTATTATTCTCCCAATGCACTTTTGTGGCTTACGATTAGCGCCATGTTGATTGTTATCGGAATTTTGATAATTAGAAGCAAAAAGAAAAATTAATAATCCCCGTAATCGCGAGAATTTTGAATTTTAGAATTTGAGAAACTTTTAATCCCTCACAACCGCCTTTTGGACAAGTTGCTCAAGTTCTGGCAAAACTTGTTTCAGATTAAATTTACTTAATTCAAGCAAAGATTCGTCTTTTTTGCTGGATTGCTCTTTTTTTGTAATCGCTTGGTTAAATTTTTGAAACTTTTTAGTTCTGTGATGCTTAATAAAGTTGTTTTTAAAATATTCAATAAAAAGCCCTTCAATATCTCCGTTTGCTCGCAAATAAAAAGCCAACTCGTCGTCAATATATCTTATACGAGCATCGCTTGATAATTTATGAGGAATAATTGCCAAAGAATCTGTGTCTTTGTCATATCGCGGAATCCAGTTCTGCGCATTAGCAAAACTCCTGAAATTATGAGCAAAATCTATTAATTTTTTTGGATCTTTTTGAAACATTATTTTAATTGTTTTAGTCCAGGATACTTAGATTCTTTAATATAATCTATTTCAAAAGCTGTTACTACTTGGTTTGGATTACCCAACCAAATCACAACCTTAATATAAGTGTTTACTGAATATTTTTGATAATAACATCTTTTGTGCTCTTTGTCACTTTGGTCTTCCCAAACAACATCAGGTCTTTGCAGGGCTTTCTTAATATTTTCTAAAAATTTTTTATTACTTAATTCAGGATGCGCAATTGACTTTTCCTGCCATTTCTTTTTGGTAAAAACCACCCTAAGTTTTCGATAATCTTTAACATCAACAATATAGATAGATTTTGCCATTGTGTCAAATAAATTATAGCATAAATTTGAATTCAAATGCTTGTGGATAACTTAAACCCCGCAATCGCGGGGATTTTGAATTTTAGAATTCAAGAAAAAATCTAGGATTTATTAATCAATAAACCTGTTGGCTTGCGATTGCCAAAGCTTTTGATAAAGACTGGAATTTTGGAGCAATTTATCATGCGGCCCAACTTCAACAATTTTGCCTTTTTCAAAAACAATAATCCGGTCCATCTTGCGAATCGTTGACAAACGATGAGCAATAACAATTGTTGTTCGATTTTTCATTAAATTATTCAGTGACTCCTGAATTAAATTTTCTGAAACCGAGTCTAAGCTGGAAGTTGCTTCGTCTAAAACCAAAATAGACGCGTTTTCCAAAAACACTCTAGCTAAAGCAATTCTCTGGCGCTCGCCGCCGGAAAGTTTAATGCCGCGCTCGCCAACCAGAGATTTATATTTTTTC
>Ga0210019_1005125_pt1 | contig 11059 bp, 9 predicted proteins | sample CryGeyCG2114_020_2_FD_183969 | JGI IMG/M metagenome (GOLD analysis project Ga0210019, IMG submission 183969) | Groundwater microbial communities from aquifer - Crystal Geyser CG11_big_fil_rev_8/21/14_0.20 (SPAdes) (version 2) | ecosystem: Environmental > Aquatic > Deep subsurface > Groundwater ...
CAGTTCTCCTTGACAATTCCGAGAATCTTCCCCTCCTTTTCACCTAATTCTGGATATCCAGATTGAATCCCCATACAAACTAAATTAACCCCATTTTAGTATAAAAAGGTTAGTATTTTATGTGGCTAGCCAGAAATATGGAATTATGCTTTTAAAATAATGTTAAGTTGAATGTAAAAGGAAAGATAATATGAATCCAAAAAAACAATTCAGGGCAATGTTCGATACAAATATTTACCAATCATTATACGATGCCCACCAAGAAAAAATCCTGAAATTAGTACAATCAGGAAAGCTTGTGGTTTATGGGTGCAAAACCATTAGAGACGAACTAAGAGACATTCCAAAACATGTTAAGTACGATGGCAAGGGACTCAGAAACTTGTTGCTTCAAATCTATGATGGTTTGGTCAAAAACCACTCATACCCCGTAGGAAAACCCATTGAAACCCTCGCAGAAGAATACTGGTCTGACTACCAAGGCGGAGTGTCTAAAAGAAAGATTTTCCCGGATTTTTTGATTGTGGCAACAGCCACAATACATAAGCTTGACATTATTGTTTCACATGACGATAAAACAATGAAATCAAAAGTCGCAATCAAAGCATACAAAAAAACTAACGAGAGAAACGGATTTGAAACCCCTGATTTTATCCCTTTAGAAAAACTGAATTAGGATTTTAACTGTTTTTTTATTTTTTGCACATACCGCTGAACACTAGGGCTTTCCCCAGCCTTTTCGAGTTCCTTAAAGTGGCGCTTAAGTAGGTTTATCTCCTTTTTAGTGTAAGGTTTTTCCACCTGTTCTTGATACATTTTCATCCCCTTTTCCAACAATATATCCTATATAAACTATATTATTTAATCTTAACTATAGCAAACCATGAATTAACCAAAATTCTTTTGCTGTCGGTGATACTTAAGAAACTAGTGTTTTCTTTTAAAGTGCAGCAGATACTCAAAGTTTTCCAAATCAGATTTTCTCAGAATTATTATCGCACCGGAAAGTATTACAAGCGCATAACCAAGCAGTTCGGTTGGATTCGGGAACTGCTGAAGCACTATGAAAGCTAGCACCACTGCAAAAAGCAGTTCGGCAAGCGAAATTATTGATGCAGTTGATGCCTCAAGGTTCTCAAGCGTGTAATAATATAAATCAGCCGCAATTCCCCTTGAAATTCCGAATAGCGCAAGCACAACAAAATAGAACCAGGCATGCTCAAAAGAAGGGATTCCGAAAACAAAAATAATCAACAATGAAAGAATCACAAACATCGTAACATTCGCATAAAGAGAAACTGTATGATAAGAATAATCCTTTAATTCCCTGGAAGTAATTACATCCCCTGCAAAGGTAAATGCGGCGGCAAGGCTGAATATCACGCCAAGGTTGAATGAAAAAATGCTTTCAGGGGTCGCTATAAAATAAATTCCAAGCAAAGTAAGGAAAAGACCAGCTACTTTTTTCAAATTTATTTTTTCACCAAGCAAAAAAACCGCAGCAACAAAAACCCACGCAGGCGCAGTATAAGTTATGAAATACGCATTCGAGAATTTTGTGTGGGTTATAGCATAAATGAAAAATAGAGGCGTGCCAATAGAAAATAAACCATTTAGAATAACAAAAAATAATTCTTTTTTATCCTTAATAATCTCATGCTTTACTTTTTTCAAATCAGCAATAAAGTAAACTGAAATCACCCTGAAAAGAAGAATCACCCAAAGAATCAAGGTGAATTCAAGGCCATGGTCAATGAAAATCGTGTAACCTATTGCACTTACAGCCCAAATGAAACAGGCAATTATAAGGCCAATTACCGCAAATTTTTCTGACACCTAAAATGAAAGTTCAAATGAGTTAATAAATTTCACTTTACTGAATTCAGAGAATGTGCCCCATCTTTTTGCGCTTTGTTTCCAGATATTTTTTGTTATGGGAATTTTCTTTTGTTTTAATTGGAACCTGTTCAACAATTTCAATTCCAAAAGCAGTAAGACCCTTCAGTTTTTTTGGATTGTTGGTAAGAATTCTTATTGTTGTTAATCCAATGTCCTTCAGGATTTGTGCCCCAACCCCGAAATCCCTTTTATCAGAATCGAATCCAAGCGCAAGGTTAGCTTCAACAGTATCTTTTCCTTTTTCCTGCAACTCATAAGCCTTAAGCTTGTTCATCAACCCAATGCCCCTACCTTCATGATGAGGAATGTAAAGCAAAACCCCAAGACCCTCCTTTTCAATTAATTCCATTGACTTCTCAAGTTGATTGCCGCAATCACACCTCATTGAATGAAAAACATCACCCGTAAGGCACGCACTATGAACCCTTACAAGCACATTCTTTTTGCCAAAAACATTTCCCTTTACAAGCGCAACATAATCATTTTCATTTATTACATCCCTGTAACCAAAAACATTAAACTCACCAAAATCAGTCGGCAGTTTTACCGAAGCAATTCTCTTTACCTGAACACCCAAATCAAGCCTATGGGTTATGAGACTTTTTACAGTAACAATTTTCAAAGAATTTTTTTGAGCAAACAAAACAAGCTCAGGAAGCCTCGCCATAGAACCATCCTCGTTCATTATCTCACAAATAACACCCACTTTTTTTAAACAAGCAATTTCAAGCAAATCAACAGAAGCCTCTGTATGCCCTGCCCTTTCCAAAACACCGCCGTCCCTTGCAACCAATGGAAAGACATGCCCAGGTCTGTAAAGCGAATTAGGTTGTGAAGAATCATCCAGAATAGTTTTGATTGTAAGAAGCCTGTCCTGAATGCTGATTCCAGTACCTCCCTTAGCAGCATCAACAGAAACCGTGAAAGGAGTGTCAAACCTGTCCCTGTTGCAGGTCATTTTCGGCAAATCAAGCTGAAGAGCCTTTTGAGAGGTTATAGGAACACAAATAAGCCCCCTTGCTTCCCTGGACATGAAATTAATAGACTCTTTAGTGGCCTTTTCAGCCGCAATAAGCAAATCCCCCTCATTCTCCCTGGATTCGTCATCCACAACAACAACCATTTCACCCAGCTTAAGGGCATCTGCAGCCTCTTCAACAGAATTGAATTTAAAACCCATTAACACACCCATATAATGAAAACAACCCAAGATTTACTTAAAAATGTTATTCTAATCAAAAATGAGTACCTAATCGCCCATTAAAATATAATGCATATTTAAATATGAATTAGTATGAATTAATACATACCAATACAGGAGTGATTTTTTTGTATGAAACCATAAGCACAGTAGGCGAAAGAGGACAGATAACAATCTCAAAAGACATCCGTGAAAAAGAAGGCTTAAAACCAAAAGACAAGGTCATTGTAAAAATGGAAAACGGAAAAATAACCATAGAAAAAATGTTCAGCAAAAAGGAAAAAGAAAAACTCCTAATTGAAGGATATAAAAAAATGGCAAAACACGATGAAGAGTTAGAAGACGAAATGAAATACACCAGTAAAGAAACGGATGCGATGCTGGATGATTATTAAGCGTGGCGATGTTGTTTTAACTAACTTAGAACCGGTAAAAGGTTCAGAACAAGGAAAAACAAGACCTTGTCTTATAATTCAAAACGATATTGGAAACAAAATAAGTCCAATAACAATTGTCGCCGCAATAACGTCCAAAACAGAAAAAGAATACCCATTTACAACTTATATTAAGAAAGGCGACGGAAACCTTTTGAAAGATAGCTTAGTACTATGCAACCACATCAGAAGCATTTCTATTAAAGACAGGGCACTAAAAAAAATCGGAACCCTAAAACCAAACACAATGAAAAAAATAGACGAAGCCCTGAAAACAAGTTTGGGTCTGGAATAGTTATTATGGATAAGATACACTTTAGCAGGCCACCAACACTAAAAGAAATTGAAACCGCATTAAAACAAGGCACACGCGAAATATACATTTCACAAAGCTCATCCGAAAGAATGAGCAAAAGAACCCAAAAAAAAATCAAGGAATCAGGAATAACAATCAACATTGAAAAGGTCGCAGGAAGACCAATCAACATGAGCCTGCAAAAAATTCTGGAAATCGTTGAATTACACAAGGATCACAGAACCTACAGGGAAATAGAACAAATAACAGGAATACCAAAAAGCACAGTACACTACATCATCAAATACGCACAAAGACAAAAAATAAAAAAAGGGAAAAAGATTGTTTACCTCTAAACAAAAAGTTTTTCTTTTTTCTCAGTTTTTTCAACAATCAGCTTAACACGCTTTTCCTTTGTTTCAGAAAGTTTTGCACGCAATACCCACCGAAAGCAGGTTTTTTTGTAGGAATTTGGAAAAGCATCAAAATTCTTTTCCGCATCTTTATTTTTTGCAATCACTTTTTTCAGAACAATCGGCATTTCCGGGTTTTTCGGAATGCCCTTATCAATCAACGGTTTCTTTTTCCCGTCCTCAAAAAATTTTAAACCTTCAGGAGTCATTCTCCCTTCTTTAATCATCCGCTCTCCAATCCTTATTGTATTGGAGCTCCACCTGCTGTTCTTGTTCCTTTTCACAAAACACTGCCGATACCTTTCAGCATCAAGCCGTTTTATAGTTGTATCAATCCACTCGAAACAAATAGCCTCTTCCATTGCCTGCGCATTGTTCAAATAAGGTTTACCTGTGTGCTTTTTGAATTTAATCAGATAAACCTTGGTTTCCTTGCCATCATTTTTCTTTAACCACTTTCTCCATTCCCCTCTAGTGCCGGCATAAACCTCAGGAACCTGTTCATAAGACATAAAAAAATTATTTGTAAAGAATCTCAACCTTGCATACACCATCAAGTTTCTTTTTGAACTCCTCAGGATCAGCTTTTGCCCCATCAATAACATTGTAATGCATTGGAACACAAATTTTTGGCATAATTATTTTCGCAGCAGAAACCGCCTCATCAAGAGACATTACAAAAGTCCCAGAAATTGGCAAAAAAGCAACATCTATTTCACTCAATTCGCGCATCTCAGGAATCAAATCAGTATCACCGGCAAAATAAACTTTTTTGTCATCGAATTCAATAACAAAACCAATCCCCTTTCCTTTCGGATGGAAAGACTTGCCTATATTATAAGCCTCAACACCAGTAATTTTAACACCTTTAACCTCAATTGTCTCGCCAACATGCGCAGTCCTCACATCCCCCTCAAGGCGGGAACAACAAAGCTCATTTGTAACAAAAACCGTGTCACTTTTCCTAATCAAATTAATTTTCTCAATAGAAAGATGATCATAATGCTCATGGCTTATAAAAATAATATCGGCCTTTTTGGATGTATCCTTTAAAACAAAAGGATCAATGTAAATAACCAAATCCCTGTAAGTTAAACAAACCGTGGAATGCCCAAGACAATTAATCTGAGCATCACCTACTTTTAATGCCATAAAATAACCTTTGTAAAGAAAGGCATTTAAAAGGGTTTTTCCAAAACCCCTTACTGATAGGAACCTGAAGGAGCAACATAACCACAATCCGCTTTACAGGCAAGGGCATTTTCCCCAAGCCAAGTTTCACAAACCGCATTTCCGCAAACAGCATATTTCTTTTCGGTCTTTTCCTGCCAACCAAGTTTTTCCAGGCCTTCCTTAAAATTCAAATCTACATTTGCATTCAGAATTGTCCCATCACTACAACTACAAGCTCTGCATACAAAAGTATATTCCACAACAGAAAATATGCTGCTTAAATCAATTCCACCCACATCCGAATAGTAACTATTAACAAAATCTTCCCTTGTGCCTTTCAGTTTATTTTCCAAAGCCCATTGCTCCCAAGGATTTAAACCACACTGAATAGGTTCATAATACATTTCAGCAATCTGGCCATCGAAAGGCAGGATTGTTCTTTCAAAACTTGTTGAAGAACATGCTTCATCTTTAATGGTTGCATTATAAGTCCAATTACTGAACTCCACAGGATAATTACAGGTCGTCAAAGCAGTACACAAATAAGAATTACTATCCATAACACAATTTTCAGAAACAATTTCACAAGAAGTCTGTTGGGTTACACCTTGACCTTCCCTTGCAAGCCACCCAATATTTGCAACAGTGCCCTCATCCGCCTTCCTGTAAACAACCTTCAACTTAGCATCAAAAGGATATGCCTTTTCTATTGCAGAAACCTGCGAAGTGCATAAAGAGGCCGGAAGAATATCAAACTCTTTTACAACTGAATTAGGCACAACACACATTTCATCAGAATAATAATTAAATTCAAGCCTATACTCTCCCGGAGGCGAAGGCGTTTTATTGCCAAAAGAATCAAACCTGTTCTGATCCCAGGAAAAATCCAAAAGCGAATTCACATCAATGGAATTATCAACGTACTGACACACCCCATCATTCGAAGCACCATAAGATTCAGGCGAATAATATACCTGCATCCAACCCATACGAGTGTCCTCATAAACCACAAACCTGTCTACCGAATCCTTTACATGAGCACCCTCATTAAGATCCACTGTTGCGCCTACAGCAGAACCCAAGGCGAAATTTGAATCCATTTCAATTAAAGGAACAACAGGCGGAATTATTTCCAAACAAAAACCAGAACTACAAATAAAAGAATCCTGACATTCAAATATTACCTGCTCAATATCCTCATAACCGCAAGACGCACTTAGCGTTCCTGCATTAAGACAAAAGTTATGCCTGTAAGTCTGCGAAATATTCAAATCAGTTGAACAGAAAGGTAAATCAATATAATCGTCTATTCCGCAATCCGAATCAATAAAACACAAAGCATTATTATCCAAAACACTAATACTGAAAAACAAGCTATCTGAAAGATTTCCATCAGAAACAATTAAAGTAAAATTATAATCACCCGCATCACCATCAATTGTTTGCCACAGGAACGAATTTCCATCCAGTATAAAACCATTGGAATCCGCCGGAGGATTGAGGTTTAGTGAAATATTCAAATCATCCCCATCAGAATCAAATGCATTGAAATCAATTTGCACTATATCGCCTTCACTGAAAGTGTTATTGTCCATTGTTGCTGTTAGTAAAGGAGGAGTATTAATGTGAATTATGTTTAACCTGAAGGTTTCCTCGCTTGAAAGCTCCCCGTCGGATGCAGTTATCGTTATATTATATATTCCAACATCTTCTTTTTTAGGAGTGAATGATATAATACCTGTATATTTTGAGTGTATTCTTTCTCCCACAGTAAATCCATTGTTACTTATATTGGCATTGCGGCACGTTGCGTTCGTTGATCTGCATACTTGCACATCATCACTGTATGTTCCTTGTGACCTAAAGTCAAGCCATAGTTCATTCATGTTTGTCATTAACGTGTGGTTTTCAGTGCCTCTGCTGTTATTGTTCAGGAACATTTCCCATGTGCCACTTGGAGTTCTTGTCAGCATGATTTCAGTTTCAACAGAATCAGGCACATCTCCGTTCTGTCCTGTTATAAGATTAACATTGTTTCCGATACCATCATGGTACCTAAAGTATGGTTTTCCGCTAGAAGCGTCTATGTAAAGGTCGTATCCTGGTTCGGTGTTCATGTTGTGTGTTTCCCCGGTTCCGGCAACGATGACAAATATATTTCCGGTTCCATGCCTATTTATGGTGAAATTCCATGTTGTGTATGCTTCGTTGAGGTTTATTGGCAGCGAAGTGTATATTTTGCCGTCAGTTCCTGCCTGGTTGTAATCAAGGTTTCCGTTTGCGGCACTCCACGTTCCTGATTCAACATTCCATGCTGGGGAATTTGTATAATCCATATCTGAGAAGTCATCTGAAAATACAGTTTCCCCCTGCACAATTAGTTCTGTTGAATGGTCTTCTGAATTTGAATCATTGCCATAATACATGAAAACGCATTCCTCTGTTTCGGCTGAACCTGAATTGAGGTCAAATACTGCGTCCTCATTTTCCCAGGAAACCTTCATATGCGACAATCTTTCAGTTTCAATACAATTGGTGAAAATAACCGAATTGCCATCATGAACACTTGCATCAAAAAAATTGCCAAAATCGATTATTGTTTCAGAATTGAAACGCAATTCCAGTAATTTTTCATTGCCACCATCCACCAAATCAAGTTTTCTTTTCCAATTAAAATCCACATCAAACCAGGTTTGGTTCACAGCATATGCCCTTTCACCATAAGCAGTATCAAGAACCAAGCCAATGTTGTTAACATCAAATAAATGAGTGTCATCCGAAAATGCTATTACATCACCCTCAAAGTCAAACGCATTTATTTCCAAAGCAAATGGCTCTCCAGCCAAAGCATACTGGTCAGCAATAGGCTCTATAACAGGGGCAGTATTATTATGCACATCAAATTCCACCGAAATACCATCAAACTCTACTATTCCCTCAGAATCCCCAAAAACAGATACTGGAACAAGAACATCCCCTTCCTCCACAGGCAATGAAGCAAGATAAGAATTCAACTCCTCAGTAATATCAATTTCCTTATCAAAACCATTCCCAGAAAAAAACCAAACCGGAACAGAACCAATATTAATTGAAACATCTTTTGGATTTCCAAAAGTTTCAACACACAAATCAGTTGAATACAGCCTCGGAGTAATTCCCGGATGGGTTGTATTAAAAACAGCCTTCCAATTGAAAGCCCTTTCAGAATCAAGAATACTGAAATTCTCACTCTCACCTACTTCAACAGGAACCCAAGTTTCCCCGTCATTTGTCACAAAATAATCAATTGACATTCCGAAAAGATCCTCGCTTGCAGAAAAATTGACATCCTTCACAAACCAATCAACATCACCCAAATAATACTCACTCCCTGACTGAAACTGATTGACATAAATTTCGTGGGCAGGACTACCTGGATCGCCAATTCCCGCCCACGAACCATAAGCATGATTATAAACCGAAGAAAAACTCCCCGTCTGGAACGATAAAGGACCATCTTCCCAAGTACAAAAATAATTCATATTCGGATCAGAAGTTGGCTGTTTAAACCCAATCTCAATCCAATCAATAGTACGGTTAACCCAATTCTTAAAATTCCCGCTTGAAGTTCCCCCTCTTGAAGCAGCGCATCCTGCATTAACCTGTATAAAAGAACCAGCTGGACCGGAATTAGAACCTGCAACAACAACCTTCCCTCTGCTCAAAACACCCGCAGCAGTAGCCTGTGGCGTCCTTATAGGAGGAAAATTTTCCAGCATATCCGAAGTACCATAATTTGAACTCGCAAGAACCTCGCCCCTGAAATGCGCACCTACAAAAGAAGTTCCATTCGCAAAAACATACTTTTCAGCAAAACCATCAGCATGGTTAAAATAATCCACCGTATTAAAACACTGGTTCACTTTCGAATCAGCCTTAACCCTTATTGACGCATTATCAACAATTGCTTTTCTCGGAATTTCTATAAAAACAATTTTTTCCCCTTCTTCCTCAAACCTCAAAACCTTACTCCCAGAACCATCACTAAACGAATCCCCCAATTCACAAACACCATAAAACCTGTTATTATCCTCATAAGAACAATAAGATGTGAAAGTTCCCGCATTGTTGCACACCGGAACCTTTTCCTCCGCATACAGCAAGCCATCAGTACAGGCCCTTGCATTTACAGTAAGAGTTTCACCGCAATCATAATTGAACGAACATTCAACTTTCGGAGGACCAACCTCAACAGTAATGTTTTTTGTTGTTTCTTCAATTCCATCAAACGCAATTATTGTAACTTCATGAATACCTTCATCCAAATCAGTTGTGTTCCAGACACTTGAAACAGAAAACGGCTCCGAAACAGAATAATCTATTTCATCAGCATCAGGGTCGCTTATAGAATAATCAAGCGCCACAGAATCGAAAGCATCTGCAAAAATATAAGAAGGTGCAGAAATTACAGGCGCATTATTGCCTTCAAAACCATTCGCGGCAATCTTTGACCTGTTTTCATAAGAAACCTCAACAACCATTTCATAATCCTTTTCAAATCCGCTCAAATTCGGAACCTGTATTGTTTTAGACGAATCACCTTTCAATATAGACATTGGCAATTCTCCAGAATCAAGAACACTTTCACCATCAGTAAGCACATACTTCAAAACAGCATCAATCGGCGCATTGCTTTTATTCTCAAAAAAAACCTTGTTGTACGCTGTGCCCCTAGCGGAAACAGGGAAAGGCCTGTAAATACCATTTACATGAAATACCGCATACGTCTTGTAATACCTGCCTATTGCATTTGTATTAGAACGTGACTGTGAAGCAGAAAGCAAATCAAAATAGTTTCCAGATACGGAATCAGCTGAATCTATGATTTTAAGGTAAATTTCACCTGATGTGCTCATTGCATTTCCTGTCTGATTTGAATAAGATTTTGCAAAAAAATCAAACCCAAGATTATTGGCATCCCAACCAGAAAGATTTATTACACCTGAATTTCCATCACTTCTGCTCCAAAAAATTTCAGAATCACCTTGCTTTTCAAGCGTAATTAATTGCCCTGAAAAATCTTTCTTCAAAGTTAAACCATTACTCATCTCGGAAATCTGCGATTCGAGTTTTACCTCACCAAGATCAATAACCAAAGGCAAATCATCCAGCGAAAATCTCGATTCAAAACCATTTTTAGAAACAACTTTCCCAGAAACATCCCCATGATGACCAATACCTGAAGAACTTGAATAAGATGAACTTGAAATATTTAAAGAACCACCACCAGTATTAACCGAAATACTAGGCGTTGTCCCATTAGCAGAATAATTCGTCAGAACATCCCACTTATAATCCAAGGGAGCTGATTCAAAATCATCAAAAAAGTCCTTCGAACCATCAAAAGCCAAACCAACCTTTAACTTATCAACCTTAACCTTGAAATTTGTTCTTGTTTTTTCCTCACCGAACTGCTCGAACACCAAATCATAATCATAAAAACCCTCAACAGAAGCCGCCTCAAAAGACAAAAACTCACCCTTATTTTCCCCCGAACCTAAATTCACCGCTTTTTCAGCAACAATTGTATTACCATCCAATAATTTCAAATTTCCCTGTGCCTGATTAGGCGTAATGTTTTCTAAAGAAATCCCAACATCAACAA
>Ga0210019_1005129_pt1 | contig 11057 bp, 9 predicted proteins | sample CryGeyCG2114_020_2_FD_183969 | JGI IMG/M metagenome (GOLD analysis project Ga0210019, IMG submission 183969) | Groundwater microbial communities from aquifer - Crystal Geyser CG11_big_fil_rev_8/21/14_0.20 (SPAdes) (version 2) | ecosystem: Environmental > Aquatic > Deep subsurface > Groundwater ...
AGAATACCGATGGAACGTGTACACAGCAAGATACTGGCGGTGGAAGTACTACTATCGACCTCTGCTCAAACATCGCAGATGTTCAGGCAACCATTCCAACTGGCTACACCGCAAACGCTGACGGTACTTGTCAGCAAAATACTGGCAACGGTGGAGGAGGTAGTACCACAGGTGGGAATACTGGAGGTAATTCTGGTGGAAGTGTTGTACAGAGCGGTGGAGGAGGTGGCGGTGGTGGTGGATCGGGCTCCTCGTTTTTCGGTATCTATAACGAAGCCGTTGTTGAGCTCAGCCCAGGTGTTGTTGCTGTTCGTTGGACTACAAATCATCCTGGAATAAGTCGCGTGGTGTTTGGTACGACATCGGTTGCAACACTGGCAACCACATCTCCATTTTTGGGATACGAACGAGGAGTCATTGTTACTACATCACCGACAACGAATCACGTTGCGATTATCGAAGGTCTCGAGGTCGGCGTACCGTATTTCTTCCGAGCGCTTTCAACCCGGGACGGATACAAGGAGATTTCAGGTAAAGAACTTTCGTTCGTGGTTACAGGTATAGCTACGATTACTGAAGCGAAAGATCAGTGCCCATTTCTGTCGTCATATCTTCAGAGGGGAGGAACAAACGATATCGAACAAATAGTTCGATTACAAGCCTTTCTAAAATTACATGAGGAATTACCAGTGGTGATCTCAGGTACGTACGACCTCGCAACCGAACAGGCTGTTCATGCTTTTCAAAATAAGTATGCAGATGAGGTCCTCCTTCCTTGGGGTAAAGATGTCTCGTCTACGGGGTACGTGTATATAACAACAAAGTGGAAAATAAACCAACTTATTTGCGGTGGTGCGGAACTTACCACGGGTGAGCAATCAGTCATTCAGTCATACCAGACACGACCTGATCTTGTAGGAGTAGGTGGTTCAGTTTCAGCTCCAATCCGTGGCCAAGAATCAGAGCTTATTGCTGTTCCTGAAACTACAGCAAGTACAACGATACCCGCACCTTTTATTATCGGTGCTGAAGAGGGTACCAACGACCAGCTTGCCTCAGTGTTTCGTGCTAACGATACACAATGTACGTTTGACACAGAAGATTCTTTTCTTTTTGATACGGTCCTCTTCCTCCCCCGACTTGTGTATTGTGTTCTGCACCCTCTCGTCGGGGCGAAGTAACGCATAAAGGACATACATAGTCTATGTCCTTTAGAGGTGTCCTTTATGTAAGATGGCGAGAAATAGCCTTTTTTCGTTTTTACCGGTTTTCGTGCTTTTGGGGGTAATTTGACTAACGTAGTATATTTGTGTTCTATTGTTTTATGCGTTGTTTTGAGAGGTGTCCTCGTCGCTTTCAGAGTTTTCTTCATCGTCATTATCTTTAATGAAGCCTCCCGCTTGAAGCTCCCAGAGCTTTTTATATAGACCATTTTGCGTCAGAAGTTCGTCGTGGCTTCCACTTTCCACAATATTTCCTCCGTCAACAACAACGATGCGGTCCATCTTCTTAATCGTTGAAAGGCGGTGGGCAATAACCACGACGGTCTTTCCCTTCATGAGGGTGTCGAGTGCGTCTTGAATAAGCATCTCGGAATGTGAGTCGAGACTTGAGGTTGCTTCATCGAGAATAAGTACCGGAGCATTCTTCAGAATTGCCCGCGCGATAGCGACTCGTTGACGTTCTCCTCCAGAAAGCTTTATTCCTCTTTCGCCTACGTATGTGTCAAAGCCGGTTGAAAGATTGCTTACAAAATCATCGCAGTGCGCAAGTGTTGCCACCTTCTTTACCTCATCGTCGCTGGCCTCCTGTCGACCATAGCGAATATTTTCCATAAGTGTTCTGTGGAAGAGAAGTGTATCCTGGGGAACAAGAGCGATGTTTTGACGTAGACTATTGAGCGTTACCGATTGTATGTTCGCACCATCGATATAGATGCCACCTTGTTGGGGTTCGTGGAGGCGAAGGAGGAGCTTCACAATTGTCGATTTACCTGCACCGGACGGTCCGACAACAGCAACCTTTTCTCCTGGAGCAATATCGAGGTTGAAGTGAGAGAATACCTCCCGGGTTTTGTTGAAACTAAACGACATATCTTTAAAGGCGATAGCGCCTTTCTGTACTATGAGATCTTTCGCGCCTTGTCGGTCTTTGATTTCGTGTGGTAGGAGCATGATTTCTACCATTTCTTTAGCATCGGCATAGCTTTCATAGATGTCACGAATGACACGCGAAAACTCCCAAAGTCTATGGGTAAGGCCAAGAATATAGGCTTGGAGAAGTACGAAGAAGCCAACGGTGATAATATCGTCGGTCCAATAGCCAATCGCAAGGTAGAAAACGAAAAACTCGATAAAAAATATAAGGAGTGCCTGACCTGCCTCTACAACCGCGCTAATATCGAGTGAGACTTCGTGAGCTTTTGCTTGTTCGCCGGTCACTCTTTTAAAGAGACGTGACTCGGTTATAAAGGTGGTGAACAGCTGGATAGAGTGGTGGTTGGTGATGTCATCTGCCAAGACACCTGTAGACCGTGAATCCGCCTCCGCAACCTTAATGTCGTACTTCAGCTTCCATACAGAGACCAGATAGTTAAAGAAGATGAACACAATCGCCCATCCAAGCATAACCACGGCGATAATGGGCTTGAAGAGGTAGAGAACAATACCGATACCAACGATTTTTACGATTAAAGGAATAATATTCCAAACAATCTTATCGCTTAATCTATCGAAGGCACGAGCAAAGCGGTTGACCCTCTGTACGAGGGAACCGGTGAAGTTGTTGCTGAAGAATGAGTAGGAATGATGCATCAGGTTGTCGAACGCAGACTGTCGCAGAAGTGCAGACACCTTGGTGAGAAATCTGTTGTCGGCAAAGGAGGCGATACGGTATCCGAGCCAGATGGCAATGTTAAAGCCAAGAATAATAACAATGATATGCAGAAGGGTACCACCTACAGCCACTTTATCGGTGGCTTCTATGACCGTGTCGAAAAACCGCTTGTAATAGAGTGGCGAGATGACCTCGGCTATATTTACGATAACCATCGAGGTTACCATAATGGCAAGGAGCCCCGTGTGGGCTCGGATACCTGTCCAAAAGGCCCTAAATATATCTTTTATACCAACGGTTGGATATTGTATTTTTTCCATACGATAAGCTGGTTTTTATCAAAAAACCGAAAATATATAATAACACATAAATAGGGTACTAGCAAATTTATCTGGACAAATCATTTGGCAAGGGGTAGAGTTGTAGGTATGCAAACAAACGAATCGGCAAAACTCTGGTGGTGGGATATAAAGTAGCCGGCTCTGGGCCTGTTTTGTCGTAGGGGTATACCAACTCCTTTCACTGAGAAACGAGCCCATGGAGGCTCTTTTTTGTTATGATAGACGTGATTACTAATACACCATTATGACACCACCACGCATTGAACTTCCTCAAAAGCCAACATTTCAAAAGAGCACCTTTACCCAAGGCATATATGATGTTTTCCATACGTTGGAAGGCTCTTTTGATGCATGTTTCCTTCTCGAATCACTCACTGATGGACCGCAGAGTCGTTACACTATCGTAGGCTTTGCTCCCGAACACATCATTCGTGGTAACGATACAATACTGACCATCGATTCAAAGAAGTATGTTGTCGACAATCCCTACATGGCTCTACGAAATATTATACCGCATCATGTTCTCTCTCGTGGATTTGTCGGAGGTCTCGTCGGCTACATGAGTTACGAAGCGGCTGATTTCTTCGAGCCGAGCCTGTCTCTCAAACATCATTCAAAGTTCGATCAGTTTTGTTTCGGGCTATATACCGATGGTCTCATCTACGACAAAACAACCGGTGAGACGATGTATTTCTACTACAAAGCGAGTCGGCTCGCTGATATTGAGAAAATTCTTAAAAAGCCCAAGATAAAAAGCACGCAAAAGACAGAAGTGACCTTTAAAGGATACAGTCTTACCAAGGACGAGCATCGTGATATCGTGCTTAGGGTAAAAGAAAAGATAAAGCAGGGTCTCACCTTTCAGTGTGAAGTAGGGTTTCGCTCGACCTTTACCATTCAAGGGTCCGCTCTTCCTTTATATGAGGAACTTCGAAGAGTGAATCCGTCACCGCATATGTATTTTATGAAGTTTGGAAAGCAGGTCATCCTTGGCGCAAGCCCGGAACTGCTGTTTCAGCTTCGCGACGGAGAAATGGAATCATATCCTCTTGCCGGTACTATAAAGCGAGGAGAGACTCCTGAAGAAGATCAAAAGCTTGCTCGGCAACTCGTGAACGACCCCAAGGAACGAGCGGAGCACGCGATGCTTGTCGATATGCAAAGAAACGATATTGGTCGTGTCGCGAGGTTCGGCACGGTACGGGTGCGAAATCTCTTTGAGGTGAAGAAGTTTAGTTACGTGCAACATCTCTCAAGTGAGGTCACTGGCCTCATCGCGCCGGAGCACGACATGTTTACCGCGCTCGCCTCTTCATTTCCGATGGGAACGCTTTCGGGTGCGCCGAAGATTGAGTCAATGAAGATTATCAACGAAAACGAGAAGGATGGACGTGGGCCGTACGGAGGAGCTGTCGGCTTTTTCGGTTTCAACGGCGATTGTATGTTTGCTATCCCGATTCGAAGTCTCTATATCAGTGGAGAAGAAATGTATACACAAACGAGTGGTGGTATCGTGCACGACTCAACTCCGGAAAAAGAGTACGAGGAAATCCTCAATAAACTCAGCGCCACTCAAATCACTTTGCAAAAGTTTCTTACTCCGTAATACATGCTTCATAATTCATACTTCATATGAAAGTACTCATCATAGATAACTTCGACTCGTTTACCTTCAACCTCTATCAGATGGTTGGGGAGATTCTTCTGTACACGAAACGACCATACGAGGTCGACGTGTTTCGTAATAATGAAATAACGCATAGCCAGATTAAGGCGAAAAAATATGACCGTATTATTATTTCCCCAGGACCAGGGAACCCAGGCGATGCTCACTACTTTGGTGTATGCAAGGAGGTACTTCTCGGCGTATCACACACCGTTCCCACACTCGGTGTTTGTATCGGTATGCAGGGTATCGCGCAGTATTATGGAGGGAAGGTTGTGCCCGCCGAGCATCCAATGCACGGTAAGACAAGCCTTGTTTCTCACGATGGGAAGGGGGTGTTTGCTGGGCTTCCCCAAGGAGTCGAAGTAATGCGGTATCATTCTCTTATTGTCACGGACCTATCTAAAGAGCTGGTTGTGACCGCACGGGTATCGGGAGAAACTGAGGGGGAGATTATGGGACTTCGCCACTCGAAGTATCCTATCGAGGGAATCCAGTTTCATCCTGAGTCGTTTGCGACTGAGGGCGGGAACGAAATGCTCGAACGGTTTTTGTTCTCACCGTATAGGGGGACCGTACAAGAGAAAGGCGTTAAAAAGAAATAAGTACATCACCATGACTATAGCTGAAGCAACAACAAAAATTGCCGGCGGTGCCACTCTTACCGAGAGTGAGGCACTTTCCGTGCAGTCGTCAATCTTGGCAGGAGAGGCGCAAACACCTACACTCGTCGCCTTTTTTGAGGCGTTTAAAGATAGAAAGGTATCTGCTTTTGAGTTGCGAGGATTTTTTCGAGCGTCACTGTCTGCGATGACACCACTCGAAACCGGCATGGACACACTTGATACCTGTGGAACCGGAGGTGACGGAAGCGGAAGTTTTAATATTTCCACAGTCTCTGCGCTTTTGTGCGCGACGGCCGGCGTTCCTGTCGCAAAGCATGGCAACCGCGCCGCATCGAGCAAGTGCGGAAGCGCCGATGTCCTCGAAGCACTTGGTGTGAAGATTGAACTTTCGCCGGAGCAAGCGAAGACCATGCTTGAACAAACTGGTTTTGTCTTTCTCTTCGCGCGTTCGTATCATCCGGCATTTAAACATGCAGGAGAAGCACGAAAGTTGTTTGGTAAGAAGACCTACTTTAACTTCCTCGGACCTCTTCTTAATCCAGCAAAGGCAAGCTATCGAGTGCATGGCCTTTCCGACTTTTCACTCGCAGAGACCCTTGGCGACATACTTATTGAATCTGGCGTACGAAAGGCGTGGCTTGTTCACGCGGAAGACGGGCTCGATGAAGTAAGTCCGATGAGTCTGACACACGGTATCTCGTTCTCCACTGGAGGATATTCGGAGCCGTTTAACATCGACCCAAAGGAGCACGGTTTGGCTATAGAAGATGGCGGAGGACTTACCGGAGGTGACGTGAAGAAAAATGCTGAGATTCTCATCTCGATACTCCAAGGTAAGGGTACCGAGGCGCAAAATGCCGTCACGATTCTGAATACCGCCGCCGGACTCACTGTGTCGGGTAGGAGTACAACATTTGCTGACGGTGTGCGTTTTGCAAAAGCTCTTATCACCTCTGGTGCAGGATATGAGAAATTACAAGACATTGTTAAGGCAAGCAACGAAGTATGAGTTTCTTAACCGAGGTTATCGCGCATAAAAAACAGGAAGTCGCTTCGCGTAAGCGGTCTGTTTCGCTTGCCGATATGGTAGTGCGCGCGAAGAAAGTGAAAGGGAAACAGCGCTCCTTTCTAAAGGCTCTCAAACAAAAACCAATTGCGCTTATAGCGGAAATTAAACGAAAGTCCCCGTCGCTTGGAAGCCTTTCTGGGGGGAGTATTATTCCGATTGCAAAGGTGTATGCAGGAAGTGGTGCGAGAGCCATCTCAGTATTGACCGATGAAAAATACTTTAGTGGGTCACTTTCTTTTCTCGAGGAGGTTCGCCGAATCTGCAAACAACCAATCCTTCGAAAGGATTTTATTATCGACCCGTATCAGGTATATGAAAGTAAGGTTGCCGGTGCCGATGCGATACTTCTCATTGTCGCGGTGCTTTCTCTAAAGAAACTGCAGGAGCTTTTGTCGCTTGCGCAGTCTCTCTCACTCGATGCGTTAGTCGAAGTTCACTCGAAAGGTGAGCTGGCGAAGGCTCTTTGTGCCGGCGCCAAGATTATCGGTATCAACAATCGCAACCTAAAGACTCTCAAAATTAATCTAACGACAACTGACGACATTATGCGTGCTGTCCCGAAAGGCACGAAAGCTGTGTTTGTGAGTGAATCGGGTATTTCCACACGAGCTGATGCTGAACAGGTGAAGAAGGCCGGCGTTCACGCTATACTTGTCGGCAGCGCAATCATGCAGGCTAAAAAGCGCACAGCCAAAATCCACGAACTCTCTCCTTTATAGTTTTTAGACTTGATTTATATTTCATGATTCATAAACGCGGTTACTTCGGCTCATACGGCGGACAATTTGTTCCCGAGACTCTGATGACAGGTCTTGAGGAACTTGAACGTGCCTATGGATCGTTCAAAAAGGATCTCGCTATGCAAGCAGAGCTGAAGGATCTCCTGACGCATTTTGTCGGACGGCCGACCCCTTTATACTTCGCAAAGACACTCACCGAGTATTGCGGAGGCGCGCAGATTTTCCTGAAGCGTGAAGATCTCACGCATACTGGCGCGCATAAAATAAATCACGCTATTGGACAGGCGCTCCTCGCAAAGTATATGGGTAAGACTCGCATTATCGCCGAGACAGGCGCAGGACAACACGGAGTTGCCGCAGCGGCAGCCGCCGCTCGTATGGGGCTCGAATGTGTCGTCTATATGGGTGAGGTAGACATGGAACGACAAAAGCCGAACGTTCTTCGTATGCAACTTCTCGGTGCACGAGTTGTTCCGGTAAACTCGGGAAGTCGCACACTCAAAGACGCCATCAACGAGGCGATTCGTGACTGGGTGGCCAATGTACACAGTACCTACTATATGATCGGTTCGGTACTCGGTCCGCATCCATATCCAACCATCGTTCGTGATTTTCAAAAGGTGGTGGGGAAGGAAGCGAGAAAACAAATACTCGAGCAAGCGAAGCGTCTTCCGCATACACTCATTGCTTGTGTGGGAGGTGGAAGTAATTCCATCGGCCTCTTTTCTGCGTTTCTGAAGGACGCCGATATTCGTATGATCGGTGTCGAGGCGGGAGGCCTCGGTGTCACGACCGGCAAACACGCTTCTCGCTTCCAAGGAGGACGCGTAGGTATTTTGCATGGAACAAAGTCTTATGTGCTTCAAGACAAAGAGGGTCAGATTCAAAACACGCATAGCGTTTCTGCCGGACTTGATTATCCAGGCGTGGGGCCAGAACACGCAGAGTTCCACGACACCGGACGCATCACCTACACCTCAGCGACCGATACCGAAGCACTTGAAGCGTTTACCCTTCTTTCGAAACTGGAAGGTATTATTCCCGCGCTCGAATCGTCACATGCTGTTGCGGAAGCAATCAAAGTCGCTCGGTTGAATCCAAAGGATCACATCATCGTCGTGAATCTCTCCGGTCGAGGTGATAAGGATTTAGATACCGTGATAAAACATGTAGCGTAAATCGTGTAGCGTGAAGCGTAAAACATGAAGCATAAAGAGTGAAATATAAAACACTATGAGTAACATTTCCAAAACATTTGCAAAGGTAAAGCAAGAGGGACGCATAGCGTTCATGCCCTTTGTTGTCGCTGGCGACCCAACGCCGGAAGTAAGTCTTTCTGTTATTAAACGTCTTGTTGCGGGAGCAGACCTTCTTGAGCTTGGTTTCCCGTACAGTGACCCTCTTGCTGACGGTCCGACCATTCAATCTGCCGACATGCGAGCGTTGTCGGCAGGCATGACGACAAAGAAGGTATTCGAGCTCGTACAAGCGATACGAACATTTTCAAACATTCCTATTACGGTACTGGTCTACGCAAACCTGGTATATCAGCAAGGTATCGATGAGTTTTATCGTAGAGCAAAGGAGGCCGGTATCGATGGAGTACTGGTGCCGGATGTTCCGGTGGAGGAAGCAAAACCGTTTATGAAGTCAGCGAAGGCACATAGGATAGACCCTATCTTTCTTGTCGCGCAGACGACGACACCGGAACGTCTGAAGAAGATACTGAAACATGCGAAAGGTTTTTTGTACCTTGTCTCAGTGCTTGGCGTGACAGGCGCTCGCACTGATTTTAGCGACACAACGACACAGTTCATATCTTCGATTCGTGCGCAGACAACGCTTCCATGCGCTGTTGGGTTTGGTATTAAAACTCGCGAGCAGGCACTTATGTTTGGAAAGGCGGGTGCTGACGGCGCGATTGTCGGAAGCGCGATTGTCGATATCGTCGCGAAGCTCGGCGATAGTCAGGAAATTACCGAGTATACAAAACAATTTTCCGCTCTTAATTCTCCCTTTGTAAAAGGGAGCCCGCCCGGATGAACCGGTTCGGACGGGCACCAGCCGTCTTCGTAGGAGGGATTTTTTCTTCGTCATTAATCATTCATGCTTGTTAAAATTTGCGGAATTAAAACTCTCGCCGATGCACAAACCGCTATAGAAGCCGGTGCCGATTTTCTCGGTTTCAACTTCGTGCCGACCTCGAAGCGTCTTGTCTCCGCAGAAACAGCACGAGAAATTATTTTGGGGCTTGGTAACACGAAACCAAGACTTGTTGGCATTTTTCAAAATGAATCCAAAGATCGCGTGAACAACATGGCGAAGACGCTGGGTCTTGATTATGTTCAGCTTCATGGAGAAGAAACGCCTGACTATTGCGTACATATGACAAAACCAGTCATTAAGGTATTTAGTGTTGATGCAGATTTTGATATAGACGCTATTGCCAGTGAACTACGAAAATACCGTGTAGATTTTTACATGCTCGATAGAAAGAATAGAGAAGGGGAGGTCTTGAACCGTGAAAAGGTGACGAATCTAGCAAAAAGCTTCCCAATTATTCTTGCGGGAGGTCTTACTCCTGAAAATGCACACGCTATCATACAGGCTTCGGGACACATCATCGGTGTTGATGTCGCAGGCGGAGTGGAAACAGATGGCGTGAAAGATGCTCAAAAAATCAAAGCATTTATTGCACAGATAAAATAGGATTCTTGCGACGTTGCTTGCCTAAAGGGGGAGTGCTTGGTACGCTGGCGGGAGAACAATCTATAGCCTCCAATTGGATATTGGAATATAGGCTATTTCGGAAATATGCGGAAGGAACTATCTTATGCAAACCGTCCTTGAACCTCTTAAACAACCGCCGACAGAACGTCTGGCATCACATAAACCACATACCGACACACCAGCACCGCATGGCGAATCTCCACTCGAACTGCAGATTCGCATCGGCGCTTTCCCACAGCCAATCGACCCTGACCGCGTGAAATCAGAGAAGAAACGCTTTCTGCGCGAAGCACGCCTCGCATGCGGAGCACCCTGGCCACTTCGCTATCTGTGGGTACGAAATGTTGTGGTGCCGACTGGCGGAGTGTGCGCACTTGTTAGTTATGGGTGTGCATTTACCTCGGTGATAATGGCGGGTATTTCGTTTTTCAGTACGTTTGCTACCGGTATCGCTTTGACAGTCATCTTTTCCTATATCGGAATCGCTGTCGGCCTCTTTGTCTTTGCTTGCTTTATGCTTGGAGTTGTGGCTATGTTCAACAACTACAGGATTCCTTCGTGGGAACGGCGGGAGTATCACGACTTTGTTGACTGGTCGCACGACGAGCCGGTACCGAAAGAGGTGAAAGATCTTGCAGATGAAATCGAGACCCGTCTGCCCGAATCCTATCTCTTTGTGGATAGGCTAGTACACACGAAGGACCCGTTCCTAGGTGTCCGCTACCAAGGGAAGGACTATTTCTTCCTTCACTGGGACTAATCGGAATGGAACAAGTCACGAAATGAAGTTTTCAATAAGTCGAGAGACCTGCAATCTCTCGGCTGTTTTTATACCTGCGAAATCAGCTGATATTTTGACATTTTGCCAGAGATATATATTCTGGTAGTAGCACATTGACTGCTCGTGCAGTCGCAACCAAGAAGAGACTGTAAAATAAAGTGTGTCTGGTAAAATAAAGAAACAATTAACCGACACAAATTATGGAAACAAAAACAAAAGAAAAGATAGTAAAAACACGAAGCGAGATTTTTCTTGAGAGTTCGGTAAAA
>Ga0210019_1005133_pt1 | contig 11049 bp, 12 predicted proteins | sample CryGeyCG2114_020_2_FD_183969 | JGI IMG/M metagenome (GOLD analysis project Ga0210019, IMG submission 183969) | Groundwater microbial communities from aquifer - Crystal Geyser CG11_big_fil_rev_8/21/14_0.20 (SPAdes) (version 2) | ecosystem: Environmental > Aquatic > Deep subsurface > Groundwater ...
AATTTGGAGTTTATTCGAATTTTCTCTAATCTCTTGATATTTTCCTTTATTATCAAATTCTCCCACATATGACAATTCATAGCAGGTGCTATTAATACAGGGGTTTGGGAAGGAATTGCTGCTATAACAGTCGTTAATAAATTATCCGCTATTCCGTTCGCGATCTTGTTTATTGTATTATATGTAGCCGGAGCTAATAAAAATAAATCGCACCAATCTGCTAAATTAATATGTTCAATATCAGACTTATTATTACTATCAAATGTATTAATATGAACGGGGTGATTAGTAAGACTTTGAAAAGTCATTGGCGAAACAAATTTAGTCGCAGCATCTGTCATTATAACTTTTATTATCGATCCCCCTTTCTTTAACTTATTAATCATACTGCATATTCTATATGCAGCGATACCACCAGTTATACCTATTAGGATTTTTTTATCTTTTAGTACGTTTATCATATATTTATTGTTTACTTTTTAATACGCTACTCTAAACAATCAAAAAACCACCTTCAATCCTATCCTTTCCTCCTTATTCAATTGGATAAGCTGGGTGGCCATTTTTTTAATTTTAGTGTTTGTTTTAGGTTATTTTTTGTATCTAATTCACGACCTTATTATAGGAAAAGCGGGGAGAAAAGTCAAATATTTGACACCAAAAACATTTATGGGGTAAGATAGAATGTTCTTTGAAATAAATCAATCTATTTGTTCCCTAATACAATGGGTGTAAGATGATAATAGAGGTAATAGAAACCAACAATACCAAAAAGCACAAGAAAGGAGTATGCCATGAAGACTAACGACATCATGGGCCTGGCGTTAGAGGATTACCAGCGTGGCGTCCACGGCCAGACCTTTGTCCAGCGTGATGACGGTTTTTCTGATCGCGAGCCAATCGAACGCTATTTTAAAGGTTTCCCTGAGTGGAGTCAAGTTGAACAGCGTTTGTTGGCTGGACTAACCGGCAACGTCCTAGAAATCGGTTGCAACCGCGGTGAACACTTGCGCTATCTGCAAGACCAAGGTTTAGATGCCACGGGCATCGACATTTCTCCAAAAGCAATTGAACTGGCCCAACAATCCGGCGTACGGAGTTGCTTTGTTATGGATGCCCGTAAGGTGGAATTTTCTGAGCAGTTCAATACTGTCTTGATGCTGTACTACGGCTTTGGTCTGGGCGGAACGATAGCCGGCCAGAAGCAAATGCTCCGTGATTTCCATCGGCTGACGACGCTGGATGGCCAAATCATCGGTTCCAGCATTGATGCTTTAAAGACCGATTCGCCCCAGCACCTTGCCTATCAGGAGTTCAACCGCCAAAAACGCAAGGCTTACGGCAATATCACTCAGGTAACGTTGCGGCTGCAGCATCAAGATCAAGCGGGAGAGTGGTATGACCTGTTGTTTGTTAACCCAGCAGGCTTGACGGAGTTAGTTTCGGGTACCGGCTGGCAGGTACAGGAAGTGATTCCTGAAAAAGAAGGAGGCCGAGCATGGTACTATGTGCTGATTAAATCCAGGTGAAATTGGAAAACCGCTAACTGCTCGACTACCGCCGTCTAGTAATTAGGAGAGGAGGATTGAACGATGTCGCAGGTTAGAATGGTAATTAAGAATCGAAGAAGCGGTCGAGAATGTCTGTGCGGCGGGAAAGAGCTGGTAGTTGTTTTTCCCTACGGACTTTCACCGCTGGCTTCAAACATTGAAAATGAGCTGCAGAAAGTCAGGCTGGCGGAAAAACTCGGCGTAGATATGGTCAAAGATAATTCAGTCGGCCGTAAAGAGTGGTTCAAACTAATGCGGCAAGTCGCTGAAGAAATTGACTTACCTCTGGGCGCTTCTGCTGCTTTAGCCGCTGCTAATTTAGCGGTTGACCAAAAGAAACGTCCCACCGACGTAACCAAAGACCTTTTCTACAAAGGCTTTGAGCGGCTAGCAGAAGTATGCGATGCCATCGAGGTTTTTCCGACGATTACACCCGATTCACTGCGGGTTTTAGGGGAATCAAACAGAGTTAATCGGAAGGTAATTTCTCGGGCTGGAAACATCATTGTTCATTACCTCCGAAATACTCACGATGATAACCCTTTCTTCACTGACCCCGACTGGTTTTTAGATCAAGCCAAGGAAAAAGGGATTACTCTGATCATCGGCAATGGCATGAGGGCATCATGCCTGGCTGATTCCTTTGATGAGGTACAAATGCTTGAAGTCGAACTCGTCAAGGAGTTCGCGGCACGAGCCATAGCCAAAGGCGTTTCTATCATTGCCGGCATCTTTGGCCACATTGACCCGGCTAAAACCGATGTCTTGACTACAATCAGACGGGAAGTACCGATTCCGCTCGGCGGTCTTGGTCCTCTCGTTACGGATATTGCCTTAGGCTACGACCAAATCAATGCCGCTATAGGTATTATCCTGATGCGTGAGTATCTTGACTGGGTTTCCATCATCACTCCTGCCGAGCACATCGGCATGCCCAATCTAAACGATGCCGCCGATGGCATCACTGCTTTCAACATAGCCAGACACATATTGGATTTGCGTGCTGGTCAAAAGCATGAACGTGATCGGCAGATGGCTCAAGCGAGAATAAACAAACTGTGGTGCGCTGGGATGCCGGAACTTTCTCTGAATCCGTATTCACCCATTATCAATCGCGTGATACAGGAAAAGTGGCCGGACGGCTGTTCTTTATGCGGAGACTGGTGCCCCTTTGTGGAAAAGCCAGAATGATTGATTTACCGCAGAACAGAGGGACTAAAACAACAAGCGTGAGACCGGTTCTTATAGGAAGAGAACCGGTTTTTCTTAAATTTTACCAAAAAGAATGGAAAGAGGCTCTTTTTTATTCAGTAATATCCTGATAGAATAAGATATATGAAAATAAATGCCAAAAGATTTATTTTATTTGTCTGTCAGAGCAATTCTGGCCGCAGTCAGATGGCACAAGCTTTTTTTAATCACCGTCATCAAAAAACCAAAGCGATCAGTGCCGGAATCAAGCCAGATCGTGAAATTCATCCTTGGACCATCAAGGTGATGGAAGAAGTCGGAATAGATGTCAGTCACCAAGGAACAAGATTACTCACCTATGAATTGATGAGAAAAGCTGACAAAATAATCATCATGGATTCCGGCATTAAAAGCTATTTGCCAGCAGAATTTTTGCCTAAAATAATAAATTGGCGTATCAAGCAACCTTGGGGTAAACCGATTAGAAAAGTCCGAACAATTAGAGATAGTATCGAAAAACACATTAAACAACTCTAAAAGTCAATCTACACCGATTTCCCCCTTTTCTATACGCCTTTTTAACCCTTCAATGGTGTGTTTGTAAAGTAAAACGTTAGCCAAGCCAATACTTGCTTCCGCGGAAATTTTCTTGAAAAAATTAATGTCTTGGACAGTGTAAGCGTTTCCTGATTTTTTCGGACCGACTAAAATCAATCCGATCAACTTTTTATAATCCGATTTGAGCGTAATCAACACCTCGGTATTGGTTTGCAGAAGCTCCGCTTCTAAATCCTTAAGAACAGAAATTTTGCTTTCACTGGTAAGATTAAGAAGATACGGAATTTCTTCTTTTACCAGCACCGTTTTCTCTTCGGAAAGATAGCGGATCATGGGCAGATTTTCGGGAATGGTTACTTTTTTAGCGCCTTTGGGATAAGTGGTTTCCAGCATCCCTTTTTCATTGTCTGAAATTAATATTCTCACTTCGCTGATTTCTTTATCTTTGGTAATCAGGGAATAAATTTCTTCTTGAATCTGATCGTACTCGCTTACTTTAGGAAGTTTGGCAATCAAATCATCCGCTTTTTTACGGCGCTCTATTTCTTCTTTGTAAAACAGATTATCAACGGCCGAAAACAGCCATTTTCGAAACGGAAAAATAGTTACGGCGATAATCAAGATTATCATAAGAGTAGTCCATAACTGGTTTATTTCCAAAAAGTTTTGAGTTATCAGAACTAGATAGGTATAAACGGCCACTATTATTATCAAAGATACGATATGGGTAACTCCGCGTTTGATAACAAAATTAATATCCATCAAACGATAGCGCAATATGGAATACGTAGTGATAATGGGAAATATTATAGAGATAGATATGTATATCAGGAATTGTTCATCCGAAATTCTACTGATTACGGCACCATAGAAACTTAGAAATAACAGACTTAATACTGAAACAGTATATCCTAGTAGAAAGTACTTTAATTGCAATTTAGTTAACCCTTTGGAATTTTTATATTTTTTGTACAAAGAACGAGTACTAATTATTAAAAAGTAAACTACCAGTATGGAAAGATACAGAATATATACTGATAAATTATAGTCAAGTTCATCATAGTTTTTCGTGGTTAAAATAAGTCCACTCAAAGATAATATTATTAAAAGAAGTATCGGAATAAACAGCAATAATTCCTTTTTAAAAGAAAGCTGTAGATTATTCCTTGGGAAATGAAAAGCAAATAAAATAAAAAAATAAGCGATTAATGCTCCTAAAACATAATCTAATCTAATTAGCCAGTCATATATAATTAAATTACTTCTTACAACTACTTCTAATAAAGCATTAAATAACCACCCTGACATTACTAACATAAGAAAAAAGAATCTTCTTTGCGCTTTGCCGAATTTCCAAACCTTTAGTACTAAAACTCCTATAACTAGGTAAAGAAAGATTTCAATAATAGAAACAATAATCCAAAAATTCATTTCAAACGTGTTTTATGTTTTTCTTAAATAAAATATAACCGGTAAACCCAAGCCAAATTATTGACAATTCTGGTCCAATTGCGGACAGAACCGGATATTTCATATATAGCCCAAACCAAGGCAGTATTAAATTAGATGTTACTCCGAAAATTGAAGATATTATTATTCCGATCAAGAAATATTTCAATAACCATTTATGTATGCCGTCAGCCGCTCTGAATTTGTGATAAAAATTATAAGTTCCCCAAATCCAATAAAACAAAAATAAGGCGTTAAAGACATGCACGCCGGGACCAAATACCACTGTGCGCCAGGGATCTAGTTTTATTGATTTAAAAATCGGAAACACATCCCAATAAAGAAGAAATAAATCAATTACCATTGGAAAAAAGAAGATTAACCAATTCTTAATTCCAATTCTTTTAGTTGGATATGGAAAAATCCAGCTAAAAAATAAAAGGGTTGATGCGATAAAAATGGGACCAACCCAATTTAATCTGGTTACTATATCAATTATAAAAATATCATTAGTAAAAACAACAAATCCTATCGACCATACCCAAAGCGCTACCATAAAAACTAAAAAAGCATACCATCTTCTTATATGGTCTCTTGGATTCTGCAAAAGAATATAAATACCCAAAAATAATTCTAGTGCCGCTATGATTATCAATATTATTCCGTGTGCTTGAACCATAATTGAATGGGGTTATTGTTTATTGGTTACGTTTATCGGCTAAGTTATATATAGTATATAGATCTGGGTTGAAGAAACAAGGATACAAGATACAATAACCAAACAAATTTCAAATTCCAAACATCAATATTCAAACCCTATTCTGACTTATTAATAATTGATGATAATATGTTTCTTAATTCTGTGGCTTCTTGTTTAATAGTTCTAAATTCTGATTCCTTTTGATCAGGATTAGACGTGTTAATCAGTTCCAGCCAGTGGATTGTTTCTTTTGCTTATTTCATAATTTCTCAATTTGCCGCCAAATTTTTCTATTGTTTCTTCGAGGGCTTCGGCGGTTTTTTTAACCAGTTCTCCGCAAAAATAAAAGCGACTCAATGAATTGAAATCTTTAAATCCTTTAACTAAGTTATGACAAATATCACTTTTTATTTTTCCTTTGAAGATTTTTCCTCTACAACATTTACGAAAATACAAAATTATTTTCATAAATCTATCATCTACATTCTCTTCTGATTGAACAGGTCCGAAAATTTCTCCCAAAATTAACTCTGCCGTGGTAATAGCGCCACAACGGTACTCACCGGTCAAACCCCCTCTTCGTAAAGAGTGGTAAAGAGGGGTATAAAAATTAAAAGCTTCAGCAATTGCTAAACTACAACCACGATGCTTGTATCCTTTACTGCCTAAATAATAATCTTTGGCCCGTGAAGCAATTTCCATAACTGAATTTTATCAATTAATTATTATCTTCATCTTACTCCTAAAACCTGCGAAAAAGCAAGTGCAAAAGGTAATAAAAAAAGACGCGTCATTAAGACAGCGCCGTTTGGGTGGCCATTTGGGAATAAGCATCCCTAATCAACCATTCAAGGATTCCTTTATTTTTTGAAACAATTTTTTGTTGTGAATTGCCATGTTTTGTAATTCATAATGTGGGAAGATTTTTTTTAATTTTGTTTCCGTAAAAAATAAATCGACTACACCTTCCGTTTGTTGATAATTCAATTTTAATTTTTTAACCCTGCTATAGATGAATAAATGGATTAATTCATGGGCGATTGTTTCGTTGGCATTTTTAATATCCTTATAAGTGTTGGCCCGCAGATTAATTATATTTGGAAGTTTAAATTGCCCTTCAGGACCATACAATGAAATATAGCAAACGTGTTTATCTTTTGAATTCAAAGTGGAATTTTTCAGAGTATTAAAAAATTTTTGCTCAACCTTTTTCCAGCTATTTTTGATCTTCTCGGCTTTTACCTGATGATCATTTTTATTGTAAATCTTCTTCAATGCTACGTTTAGCTCTTTAATAAACAGCTTCTTGTTATTTTTACTTCTCCAATAAATTTCAGTATAGAATTTAGGCAGGATAATAGGAAAATCGTTATCAATAAACCATTGATATTCATCATAGATATTCAGTAGTTTTTCTCTTTCCTTATTTTTAGAATATAAAAATTGTAGCTTCATGTTTATATTATAACTTAAAACTGATGAAATGAAAAAACGGCTGCGGGTGCGAAAATCCCAAATAACAACTTCCAAATAATCAACTTATGCTCGTGTATTTCCAATTTTCAGGAAGTCCGTGCTTCAAATGATTATATGCTGTGTAAAGTAAATGATTCTCAAAATCCCGCTCGCCTCGGATAATGTGGTCATGGAATGATTTGTGCCAGCGGAATAACGGGAATTCGGTTTGTCGAAGGCCATACTTTTCAATAAATTTATTCCTTAAACCAACCAACTTTTCATCATGTTTCTTTACAAACTGCTCGTATTTTTCATACCCGCCACCCCGCAAGCGCGATTCGCGAATCGCGCCTTCATTTAAAACAAAATTGATGTCTCTGGTGGAGTGGCGCTTCAAAAACTGGATTATTTTTGAATAATTATATTTCCCCATCGGTTGAAATAATAAATGGACATGTTCATATAATACGTTAAACGCGTGTAACTCAAATTGTTTCATTTTTTGGCATAACAACAATTCCTCCACAAACAAATCGCAAAATATCTCCTCTTGAAAATATGGAAAATTATCGTATGTTTTGAACGTAACGAAATACACGACATTTTCCAAATATATTCGTTTTTGGGAATTGCGGTAAAACATATTCATTTAATAAAAACAAGCGCCTACAAAGGACGCCCATTTTTATTTCGTTTTTAAACCTTATCTTGAACATGCTTTTTTGTCAAATCAAAAACGGCTTTTCCGGCGCATTGCCGTACTGGGCCGTTTTTGTTCTTCTCTGTTATTTCTTTATCAATCTAGTAAAAAATCACAGAACCTGAAAAGAATTGATAATTTGATCAAACTCCGCTTGATTGGCGGCTTCGGCTTTACCGGCCAATTCGTAAACTCTGTCGCCATCGTCAAGGTAAATGTCTGTGCTGGGATCATTGGCGTCTCCCATGGTGGCCACCGTTCTTTTTTGGCCGTTTAAAGTTCCTACTGAAACATATTCTTGCGTTAGAGTTTGCCCATCGGAATTTTTGTCCCGTTCAGCAAGCCAGTTGGTAAGCGATTGGTTCACGCTTTTTTCCAGAACATAGACTTCCAGAAAAGCACTGCTTAAAGATGAAACCTTAAGGTAACCATTGGAAGAAGCTTGGGTTGAATCTAAATTCCAAGCGGAAGGATACTCTAAAGAATATCTGAAAGCGGGATTAGAATACTCCTTAACCGAATCATTCGTGCTACTCGTATTGATGTTGGTATTCTGATTTTGGTATTCAATACTATCCACGACTCTCTGGAAATCAGGCAATAAAGTATTAAATTCATTATTATCTCTTGCCACTAAAGTTAGCATTAAAGTATTTTGATTTCCAGGATTTTTAAGGACAACGGTTTTGGATACTACAGTTTCGGATCCCTCGTTACAAGTTTCTTGACTGGTATTGTCGAAAACATAAGAATAGGCATTCATTTCGGATACAGTAAACGTCTGCGCTTGCGAATAACATTTATTAGTCCCTCCGGATATTTTATCAGCCAGTTTTTCATCATTGATTAAATTAACGACTTCTTTCACTGTTAACTTTTCGTCAATTACGAAAGTCATTAGAATAATGGTAGGGCTATAGATTTCTTCTTTTTCTGTAGTCAGTTTAAGATCAGTAACTTGTACCGGCGATCCGAACTTCACTGTGTTTGTCGCGTCTTTTAGAGTACTGCTTACCACCCAACCTTCTGGTATTTTTATCGAAAAACTATTCTTAAGATCTTGAGACGCTTCTTCTTTTGAATTATTTGTATTGTTTGTATTTTTAATTTTACTGCTTTTATTTATTAATATTAAATAAGTCCCACTTATTATTAATATTATAACGATTATTATCGTAACTGTTTTTATTTGCTTATTCATATATTTTCTTAACGTTAATTATTTATGCTTATTTTAAGTATAAACCAATTTTTAAAAATGGTGGAGAGGATAAAAGAATATTTTTATCCTCTCCGAACTGAGTGTTCTACGGAATCCCGAACGGCGGAGGTACATAGACATTTGATGACGTATAGATACCGTTTATTACGATATTAGCGTCACCATCGATCCCGCTTAACGGTTGCGAAACACCATACCTTCGGATAACGAAATGGATATGAGGTCCCGTAGCCCAACCGCTACTGCCAGTGTATCCAAGGAATGTGCCCTGAAGCAGGGTATTACCAACGGCAATGAAGTTCTCTGGATTAGTTTGAAGATGACAAACCATGCTGATCCAGCCATTATGGTGATTCATTTTCACATAATACCCATACGAACTGTATTGGTTTGTTCCAATTTCCATCACCTCTCCCATTGCCGGATTGGTTACCCACATCCACCTGGTTGCCGAGGGATTATCACCGTTATGTAAATCTACAGCGTGATAATCCGCTCCTTGGTGATACGATGAGCCACCGCCGGGACCATAACCTGCGTAAATTTTAACCTTCTGACCAGATACTACCGGCCACTTGAAGCCCACCATTGATTGCGGCCACGATGAAGGCGAGCAGATTACCGACGGATTCTCCTTTAGACCATACCAACCCGTTGAATCTCCGACTTCACTGTTTCCCGTTTGACCAAGATTCTCCTGATTTTCCTGAATACCCACCGGACTCTCCTGCTTTTCGCAAGAGATGAACAATCCGGCCGCCAGGGCTATCGCGAGGACAGCCATAGCGATGATTGTGCTTTTTTGCCACATCTTACTCTCCTTATTTGGAGTTTTGTGCTGGTCAATTAATCCCGCCCAGCTTAGGATTTGATTTGAATGAACGATCATTGAACTAGTTATCCACACTTTTATGCGCCGTCGGCTTAGTCGGTTTGCCGCTGATCTTGCGGAAAAAAACAAAAACGAGCCGTCGCATTTAGGACGCCCGTCCGGTAATGTTTATGTTCTCTATAATTATTTTATCACACCGGCGGATAATTTCAAGATTGCGGTATTTTTTTGGAATTGAGGTAAATCATAACCATTCAATCAAAAAAAGCGCCTTTCTAAACTTTGTATGGTTTGAAGGCGCCTTTTTTTATTTAAAAACTGTAGTCCGTAGTCAGTAGACCGTAGTCAATCCTTCACCGGTTTTTCCTCGCGGCCACCGCGAACATCAAAAAATAGTCCTGGATGCTGCGGGGAGAAAAGGAATATTCCTTTTTCCCTATGAACAGATCCTTGATTATTTCACGCAAACGGCAAAGCTCCTTCAGCGAAGTGCCATAAAGAGGCGTTTTTAAAGTCAGGTCAATCAAATCAAGGGCTCTTTCTAAAGCCTTATTTTGATTTTCAGCATCCCCGCTCATTTTCCAATGGAAAAATCGGTTAACTTCGCTGCCGATATTAGCCAACTGCTCGGGTAAAGAAAATTTCTGCCAGCGGCGTTGGTCCATAACTAATTAATTAATCCATCAACAATCTTTTTTATTTTCTCTTTAATTTCCTTATCTTCAATTTCCATTGACCGATACCCCTGTGAAGGGCGGATATTAATCAAGCTGGTGAATTCTATCCGATCTTCTTTTGATTTCTGGGGCAAAATATTGATTCCCCAAAGATTCTGCTGATTTGAACCGTTCTCCAAAAGCAGAGCCTCGGCATCAGCGTGCAGTTCTCCTCCTAAAGCCATTTTCCCTTTTTCAATATCAACTACTCCTTTAACCATATCGCCGAAAGAATCCTCGGCCAATTTTTCTAATTCTGCCTGAGAAATCGGCTGATTGATTATTTTAATTTCCATATTGCCAAAAAAGTTGATTAACCTCCCTTCATCCTACCAAAAACCAGCTAAAAGGCAAAGGGAAATAGAAATTTGGCTAATCCATAATAAAATTACTCTAAGCTGGGGAATAATTGTGCATTACTATATTGACGGCGCGCTGGCGATCTGTTAGCATTTAGCTGGTAGTATAAGACAAGATCTTTATACTACACCCGTTCACAAAAGCCTTCCCCAATATGCAGGGGAAGGTTTCGTTTTGGATACAAAAAATCACCCATGAAAAAGGTGTTATCACAAAGCATCCCCGAAAGGATACCCATGGTTGGATAACACCTTGTTGAGGACGCCCATTTGATTGTTTGGTTAAGGAACTGCTTTGTTTTTGTCTCCAGCTA
>Ga0210019_1005141_pt1 | contig 11039 bp, 8 predicted proteins | sample CryGeyCG2114_020_2_FD_183969 | JGI IMG/M metagenome (GOLD analysis project Ga0210019, IMG submission 183969) | Groundwater microbial communities from aquifer - Crystal Geyser CG11_big_fil_rev_8/21/14_0.20 (SPAdes) (version 2) | ecosystem: Environmental > Aquatic > Deep subsurface > Groundwater ...
TTAAGTCCTTTATGCCTTCTTCAAATCTCACTGAACATCTAAAACCAAGCTCATTTCTTATCTTAGAACTATCAGAATAACAATGGCGTATATCACCGCTTCTATATTTATATAATACTTTTGGTTCCATATCCTTATTAAGGTTCTTTGCCAATATTTCAGCCAATTCCAGAACAGGCATCGGCCTTTCTGAGCCAACATTGAATATCTGATAGTCTGCTTTGGATTCCTCCATTGCCATAAGATTAGCCCTGGCAATATCTCTTACATGTATATAATCCCTTGTCTGCATGCCATCCTCAAATACAAGCGGCCTGTTATTGTTTAATAAGCATGAAGAGAAAATCGCAGCTACACCTGTATATGGATTTGAAAGAGCCTGGCGCGGGCCATAAATATTAAAATATCTCAAAGCCACGGTTGGTATCTTATATGTCTTTCCTATTAAAATACACATATCTTCCTGCTGTTTCTTAGACAGCGCGTAGATGGATGTCGGATTAAGCGGTTTATGTTCCGGCGTGGGGACTGATTTAATTTTAGAGCCACAGGAAGGACATAAAGGATCCCACTTTCTGTTCTTCAAGTCTACTTCATCTCTATTTACCGGGTATGCGGGTCCGCACTTACTGCACTCGTAAGCCCCTTCACCGTAAATAGACATGCTGGAAGCGGCTACTAATTTCTTTATATTATTCTTTTTATTCAAAATTATATCTAGAAGAGTAGCTGTGCCGGTATCGTTAGTATTTATATAATGTTTTATTTTATACATACTCTGGCCAACGCCAACCGCCGACGCATCATGAAAAATATACTCCATCCCTTTGATCGCCTTTTCAACTATACCGGCATCTCCGATATCGCCCTTTATAAATTCGATTTCCCTGTTTAGATATTTGGGTATCTGCGGGTCATTGCCGTGCACTTGAGGATCAAGATTATCCAATATTCTGACCTTATATCCTCTCTTTAAAGCCTCGTCAGCCAAATGAGAACCTACGAACCCTGCCCCTCCTGTAATAAGAACCTTCTTATCCATTCTTTTCATCCTTTCATTTTAATTTAGCATATACCTTAGAATATCTATCAATACCTTGTTCCAAAGAAAAATATCTACCCGCAACTTCCACGCACCGTTCCTTCAAAGCATTCCCCTCTTTTAATAACGCTCTTAAGCGCTCTATGCCTAATCGGTAACCCTCTTCAGTAAAATTTTCAATGATTACACCGATCCTGTTATCTCTTACAATCTTTTCGGTGTCGCCGATACCTTTGTTTATAACAACAGGAAGGCCACAAGCCAGGTATTCAGCAAATTTAGTGGGACAGGAAAACATTTTGGATAAACAGGGCTTTATAAAAAATATTCCGGCGTCCGCTGTATTTAAAAAATCGGGGACTTGTTCCGGCCTTGTAATTTCAATGCGGATATTTTTAATGAGGCCTTCCGGGATATAACTTTTTATTATACGCTTTTCTGTTTGAGTAAGAATAATAAAAACTGCATCCGGATCTGACTTATATAATATATTAAAAAAAGATAACATTTCTTGCAGCATATACCACGTCCCCAAAGAACCGGTGTAAATAATGGTAAATCTTTTACTATCCGGTAAATCTAGCCCGCATAGCCATTCTCTGCGCTTAAACTGCTCCAGATTTACGCATGTAGAAATAATATTGATATTCTTACTATTTACTAAATAATTATCTATTAAATAATCCCTTGCCTTTTCTGTAAGCACAATATTCTCGTCTGCTTTTTGCGCAAAATATCTTTCTAATTTATTCACTACCTTATAAATAAGCGAACTCTTTTCCCATAGATTTGCATCCGCATATTCCTCAGCCATAAAACCCCGCATATCAAAAATCAATGATTTTTTTAAAACCAATACCGGTAATATGCCCATAAATGCGCATATTGTGTTTCTCGCATGAATAACATCTACGCGTTCTTTCAGCGCAATAAAAAAAGAAACAAAAACCCCGGAGAGTATATCCCATGTTTTAGCTAGAAACTGGGGATTTTTATGATATCTCAAAAAAGACCATTTAATACCAACTTTGCCCAGACCTCTTTTTATTTCATTTATTTTTTCTTTTGTGCAAAATTCCTCTTTTTCAAAAGATAGGATATTGATTAAGGTATTTCTCTGCGCGAGGCCATTTAGATAGGATAAAACTTGAGAATACGATAGGGGTTCAGTAAGCGACATATAAGTTATATAAAGAGCTTTCATTTTAATTTTTTAATTTTCTTCATGATGTGCCGTAATGCGAAATTTATATTTTTCCAACCCTATTGCTATAGGTATAAAACAAAAAGGTAATATCATAGCTCTATGCCTAAACAGCGTTCCTATATTTCCCTCAATTAAAGCCAATATAAAACCCATAATAAAAATATATAACACTATATAAAGTCCTTGCTTAGCATTATTTCTAATTATAAACTTTATGCCATAAAACATACATGGCAGAAGCAGATAAAAAACTATCATTTCAAACAAACCGCTTATCTGCCCTAAGCTTCCCATTTGCCAAGGAAAGGGCGCTAACCATGCTACCAAAAATGACAGTGGTAAAAAAATGATAAAATTGGCCAAATTAGTAATATCCATACCTGCAAGAAAAGCAGATCCTCCAGAGGCTCTATAAGACCTGTTTCTGTGCAGCCATTCTAAAAACGGCTCGCCATCAATGGCCTTAGGTAGAAATGATGAAACCCCCTTTTTTTCTATAAATAAAAAAATAACCAAACAAACTCCCAATAGTAAAAATAAACGTGTTTCTTTTCTGGTTTTCAATGTAAGAAAGAAATTTAAAAGTAACGCACACAAAAATACAGGAATTACAAACTCTCGTAATTGTTTTAAAACAAGAAAAGGGATGGCGGCCAAAAGTAGTAAATAAAATCTAAAATTTTTCCTTACTCGTAAGATAATCCACATTAAAAAAGATGCAAAAAATACTGTAATTGGTTCTTTAAGATTTTGGATTGACCATAAAAAGGTTGAAGGCCAAAAAGCCGTTAATATGGCTGCATACGTAAGTATTTTACGATTGTTAGAAAACTGTTTGGTTATATCAAAAATAAATATAACTGTTAAAGACCCTGCTAGGCAATTAATAAATACTGCGGAAAGAGGGCTTTCGCCTCCTGTAAAAAAATAAACTATTGCATTCCAAAAATCATAATTGCTTATAGTCCCGCTATGGCTGACGGATCTTACCTGTTCAGATATATAACCCATATCACGTACTCCGCTTAGCCATATTTGAAGTATTCTGGCGCCATTTTCGCTGTATGGCCAGGCATCGCTTAATAATCCTTTACCGTTTAGCAAAAAAACAAAATGATAAAACCAAAAAGCAAGTACAATTCTTGACAAAAATGCGCAGATAAATAAAGATAATAAAAAAACATAATCCTCATGGTTATCCTGAGTAAATGAAACTACGCAGAAGCCTGACAATAATCCAAACAGTATAATTAGTAAGAGAGAACTATGCGTTGTAGGTAAAAAGGCGATTAACAGCCCTATTAAAACTGCAAAAAATATAAAGTAATTACGCTTTTTTAACATATTTATTAATAATACTTTCTTTTATTTTTAAGACGGCTGGGATAGAGAATATTATATAATAAGGAATAAAAGGAACTGAATATCTAGCATCGCCATAAATTAAACTGTATGTTATCAATGCATAGGCTATAATAATTAACAAAAATATCCATCTTTTCCAAATGCCCCTTTTTATATACATGCCGATTATAGAAAACAGGATAAGTAATCCGGCAAAGGGCCTAAAAACCGCCCTTAAGAGAGAGAGCCAAAGCCTTCCATGCGGTAATTTATTAAAAATTTCTATAGTATCCGGCTGATTCAATATTGGTAAATACGAAAACTGCGCCAGTTTTAATAAATCAAGGAAAGAAACGGCTAAATATTTTATAGGGCGTTCCATTATCCTTTTTCTCATCATCCTTCCTATTTCTTTATCGCTATGCCCTTCTCTTTTTAATTCCGGTAATATTTTTTCGCGCACTAATATGTCTTCTTTAAATAAAAAATCCCTTGGATTTTCAATAGCATCTGGAAACATTTTTTTACCAAGGCCTTCGGATAGGGTAAAAATAGCCGCCTTTTTAAAGTCATCAAAAGTATAATCAAGTTTCTGAACCTTAATGGCTAATGCGCTTTCGCTTCCTCCTCTTAAAGCAAAGGTATCAAACTTGACATAATTTCTGTAGCTCCATGGAAATATGACTGCAAGAGAAATTAAAACCATCAAAATAGCCTTCGGCATATCTTTACAAAAAAAGATGCCCCATAAAATCAAAACTACAATAAAAGGCAGCATTGCGCATTTACAGAGAATTAATAAGCCTAATGATAGCCCTGATAAAATACAGTAAAACAGCTTATTTTCCAGATAAAATCCAACACAAGAAAATACAAATAGAGCTACTAAAAATGTAAATACTGTCTCAGATAGAATATAAGAAGGATAATTTAGAAGGGTTGGAAAAAAAGCCGTAAAAATCATCGCATATCTTGCTGTATTTTCATCAAAAATCATCTTTGCTATTTTATATGCCAGCACTGTTGTTATTAAAAATAAGATCATCTGGATAAATTTAACCGCGGCATAATTATGGCCTGCTATTGAATATATAAACGCCAAAAAAAAAGGATACAGCGGCTCGCGCGTCATTGTAGGCTGAACGCCTTCATCAGTATATCCGCTGCCAGATACTAAATTCATGGCTATTGCATCATAAGTATGCGAATCAGATGTCCGGTCAACGGGATGTTTTATTATAAACGATACCGTAAGGCTTATAAGAAAAGATCCTATTAAAACAAAATAAAACCATCTTTTTCCTTGCACAAAACTCTCTTTCATGAATATTACTTTAATATAAAACGATCTATGACTTCTTTAACTCTTGTAGAAGCATTGCCATCTAATTTATAAGCATGCTCATGGATATATGCTTTCCTACCTTCTTTTAACTTAGCTATAGTTTCAGAATCAAAAAGTACTTTTCGTATGCTTTTTTCTAAATCTGCAAAATTATCTATAACTATAGCGGTATCATACTTTTTAAAATTCCATATATCTTCTGGTTCAAATTTAGAGGTGCCATTTAAAGAAATGACATTTTTGTCCAATAAAACTGCTTCATAAGCAGCAGTAGACGTATTTGTTATCAGTAAATCACAATTAAGTAATAGCTCTAACATTTCTATATTCTTGACAATGCTATAATTCAACAGGTTCGTTTCTTTAACTACTTTTTTATAAATATTTAGCCCTCTTTCATATGGATGTAATTTAATTATTAAATACACCTCTTCTATATTTTTAATGGCTTTACAAAGACTTCTAAAGCGTTCAATTCTTTCATGCTTTAACATTTCCAGCGGTAAATTTATACAATCAGTAGCAAAAACAACGCTTTTTTTGGGGTTACGAGAATTCGATATTTTATTGAAGCTCTTGATATAAAACTTTTTATTCAGAATAACATCAAATTTGGTGGGGCCAGTAATCCAAATTTTATCAGAAATGGTGTTTTGCTTTCTTAATAAACACTCCCTCCAATAACTGCCATTTGTTGTAATAGTATCGGCTATAATAGGCCCAAAAAAACAAAGTTCATCAACGAATCCGCTTTGTATAGCCACAACTGGCACTGATAAAGTTTTTGCCGTCAGAACAATATCAGGGGAAGCATCTATAACTACAATCACTTCAGGTTTGCAAGACAAAAGAATTTTCCTTAAAATATCAATCTTCTGCATGTTGTGCGGAAATGTTTCATAAATTAATTTTTCAAATAAACTTCTTAGCATAGCCTCAATAGCCACTTCTTTATATAATAGCTTTATATAAAAAGAACTGTTTCTATTAATTACGTCTTGAATTTTTCTCAATAAATTCCGCGCATCTCTATTATTAAATAAACTATATAGCTTATATCCATAAAAATCCATATATGGTATTTCCAATTCTTTCAGTTTTTTTGAAGAAGAAAGCGTATTTATCACTAATCGCTGCTCATTATTATATTTAAAAATAACGGGTAAAATTGAAGCAAGATATCTTTCTACGGAAGCAAAAAATACTATTTTATATTTTTTATTCAGATTTCTAGACCTTATTAGATTAGCAGACAAAAAACGCAGATTTATTAACAATCTTTTTATCTTTTTTGCAAAAATTATAAACTTCCAAATAAACTTATTTAGATTTAAAGTCTTTCTATCAGTTGTTTTGTGTATAAAAAATGAGATTTGTCGTTTCTTGCAGATTAACCCGAATATCTTTCCTAAATTATCCACATCATTTATAACATACGCCTCGCAAGGTCTTTCAAAATTTAGTACCGCCTCTAGTGCATTTAAATCATATAAAATGAGCAAAAGCTCCGAAATTATATCCTGAGCACTTAAATCCCATAAAGAGACCCCTTTATATTTTGTTAATTCTCTAAGAGTTAGGTTTTTACTTACCTCTTTTTCAGCTAACGAGAAGAACAAATCGTACGCTTCTTGCCTAAGATTAGGATAAGTAGGCTGAAAAAGAAGTCTATAAAATTGAAAACTTCTAACGGAAAGCTTTTTATCAAAAGCAATGGTATCGTCTTTAGTCAGAATTAAAACTTTCTTGCCGATATAAGCAAGCTTATCATATAAATCAAGCGCTATTCTTAATTCTGCTTTATTAACTACCAAAATTACACTTTCGTATTTATCATTCACCTTTGCCATTTTATATTTTAAACTCTCCAATAAATTGTGAACTCCAAGCCAAACTTATAGATAAACATTCAAATTCCGTTAATCCCTCTGTCTCAAAAACTGGCGGGGCAATAAGGTGCGGATGAACTCCATAGTAGTTTATAAGCCGAAAACCGTGTCTTTTAGCTATTTTTTTAAGCTCGTTAGGGGTATGCTGGCGAAGTCCCATATCAGATGTCTTTTTCACGCGAGGGTATATTTTCGCTTCTAATTTTAGACTTTTTACTTTGCCTTTATATAGTTCCATTATTTCCTTTACTAAACGTGAGGCATTCCCGCTTTTTATTTCCTTGAGCGTCCTTTCGGTTATACTAACCATATTGAAAAGTCTGTTTCTGGCAGAGACAACTAGTGTTCCTTTTGAATTAAGAAGCTTTTTTGCAAGATTAAAAAGGATTTCGTCTCTTTTGAGATAGTAAAGAACTCCTATTACTATAACCGCATCAAAGTTCCCTTCTAGCTCTTGCAAAGGCTTACATACAAAGCTAACTCGCTTCTGGACTTGGAGCGGAGCCAGATTCTTGTAATGTTCTGCCATTTCTATCATTTTTTTATTTTGGTCAATTCCTACCACCTCGTGCTTTTTTGCTAACTCCAAAGCTACGTATCCTGCGCCGCAACCTAAATCCGCTATCCTCATCTTAGGGCTGTTGGAGAATATTTTACCTATAATCTCTTTTCTTTGATGTCCTATTGAATACTTCTTATTATTATAAGCATCGTCTACCCAAGCTTCCGCAGTCTTATTAAAGTATTTTTTTGCATCCATTAAGATACCTCCATACAGATTGAACTGTTTGTTGTGGATTTTTTATCATCTTTTCAAATCTAATAACGAAACATTTATCAAGCATAGGATCGCTTCTATCGGCTAAAACCTGCCAGTAATAAAGTCCCTTTTCGTATTCGGTCATTTCTATAAACTTTTCATCCTTCACCCACCAAGGTAAATACCATTTCTTTTTTTTATATTCAATTTCCCGACAAATCATTGCGTTGGTAGGACAAAGAAGCTTCTCCTCGCTAAACCACCCTTTTTTGACAATGTCTTTCGCCACGCTCTCTCTGTCTCTGACCACATGAATAACTGGAGCAGGAATAAAATCAACAAAAGGGGTTACCTCTGCAAAGGTATAAAGTAAAACTAGGGACTTGGAATAAATATAATTCCTCGCCTCCTCTCTTCCTTTTAAGTCCAATCTTTCAAAAATATCCTTTGCACATTTCTTTGTCCAAACAGTACTTAAATCCTGCGGACGAAAATTTGCGTTTCGCATTAATACTCTGTCGATAAGAAACTCCGTAGAACAAGCAAGAAAAATATCTTCTGCCACTTTTTTATTTATCATTCCCAACCCTGCCATTACTGGAAGCATCATCAAAAACAAAGGCTCATCTTCATATTCTACAAAATCCTCTTTCGCCAAGAAATTGCCAAGACAAGTCTTTCCAGAACGGCAGGCCCCTGTAATTACAACTATCCTAAAAGGCAATTTATCTGCAAGAAAACGCATTTGACTCCTTTCTTATATATTTTATAATTTCTTATTTTGCTTTAATCATTGCTAACTGTATACTTTAACTGCCATTTGCCATTTTTTTCATTCCATACATTTGAAAGGCTTCTATAAAAATTACAAACTTCCCAAAAAAAATCCTCATTAATATCCGCATACCATAGAAACCATTTGAAATGATTCTTTGGGAATTCACCGTCATATCTTTTTACCAGCGACACACCTTCTTCTCTTGTAATATGATGCCGGCGTATATCTGTCTGGACATCCCTGGATGCGCGGCCCATACCAAATTTCATATAACTAAGATACCAGTGAAAACCATCCAGTTTGTCATCCAGGCTCACATACTTAGTATATGTCCCTTCCGAACGCCCTTCTGGATTAGACTGAAAACCGGTATTTTCCACGGCATAATAATAATTTTCCTGCGGTGTCCATTTATGATAATAGGAATACCAATGCATCTCTATCCCGCTTTTTATTATCTCATCCGTAGGCGGCGATTTATATAATCTAAAAGTATCCTGTTCTATATCTTTCTTATTAAAAAGACCTCTTTCGATACCGACCTGCACTATCTTATCAACGTTAGCTCCCTTAAAATAAAAATTATCATATTCTTCGGGCCCCTCTTTCGGCCTGTGTTTGTATTTTACAGATCCTCCGTATTCCAGTTCTCCGTTCTCTCCGTAGAAAATCAATGGAATCCCGAAGCCCTTAGCTATATGATAAGCCCACATTTTTTGGCCAAAGGTAAACGGCTGCCAGGGATCTCCTACCAGTTCAAAACATAACTTTGTTAGTTTTCTATGTATCTTTTGGTCAGGCTGGCCAAGCACATTATTAAAACCGGAATGTATAAAATTAGATAAATTCTTCCATCCTATATCTGTATATTCAAAAGGAGACCATGTAACGCAAAGAGGATGCATGCCATATCTATGTTTAAGCTGATGGGCAACATAAGCGCTATCTTTGCCAGCACTGCCCGGAACCACTACATCAAAACTGCCTTTACTGCTACGGTATCGACTGCACAATTCCTGCAGTTCTCTTTCTCTTTTTTCCCAATCAATCACATGATCTTTTTCATATGCCCATTCACAGGCGCTGCATATGCCGTCTTCATTAAATTCCGTCCTGGGCCTTTGGTTGGAAACGACGCAATTCTTACAAAATTTAACTTCCTTTGGCAATTTTACTAACTGCTGGTCAAGTGTAAGCATAAATCTCCTTTTTATCTATATATTAAAAATAAAATTTTCCAACAATCTTAAACCTGCAGGCCCGCTAATCTCAGGATGAAACTGCATGCCTATTATTCTCTCTTTCTGAATTACCGCGCAGAATTCATTATCCCCATACGCGCTCTTTGCAACATAATAATCAGTATCGCTGGCGCTTACACAAAAAGAATGCAGAAAATATACATATGTCCCGCTATTTAAACCGTTAAACAAAGGGTTTGAGATATTAAAATTAATATCATTCCATCCTATGTGAGGAACTTTTATGCGCTGGCCATTATGACATTTCTCCTGGAGACGCACAACCTTTCCAGGCACAATACCCAGCCCTTTGTGTTGTCCAAATTCAGATGATTCTTCCATTAATAACTGCATCCCGAGACATATGCCAAGTAGGGGTTTTCCGGAAAATGCGAATTTCTTAACCGCATCTTCCAAGCCTTGTTTCCGCAAACTATTCATCCCATCTCCAAAAGCTCCTACCCCAGGCAATATAACCTTGTCTGAAGCCAATATCTCATCGGCATTCTTAGTTATAAAAGATTTTATTCCCAGTTCATGCAAAGCTCTCTGTATACTAAAAAGATTTCCGCAGTCATAATCTACAATTGCTATTCTGAAATCAGGGTCCATCTTTTTAACATCCTTTTTAAGAATTACCTATTATGGCATTTGATATCTTTTTTCTGCAAATAATCCCTTAGCTCTGCAATGCTTATGACATCAAACCTTTTCTCGCCTAAACCTCCGTAAAACGTGTTTACAAACTCCATATTCCCCTCATCTATCTGTTCCCCCATCCTCAAACAGTTTCCGTTAGAAGCAGAAAACATTCTGTTTATAGGCTTGGCGTAATTATAATGAAAAATGGTTGCTATGGCTATCGCATCGGCTTTCCCTTTTGTTATAACTTCTTCAACATGTTCTTTCGAGCCAGCCCCTCCGGACGCTATTACCGGAACCGACACGCTCTCGGATATCATTCTTGTAAGTTCAATATCAAACCCTTTACCCGTTCCTTCAAAATCAATTGAAGTTAACAAAATTTCTCCGGCACCCAAATCCACTACCCGCCTTGACCAATCAACAGCATTGATTCCTGTAGGCTGTCTTCCGTAATCTACCCAGTTTTCATACGTGCCATCTTTCCGTTTTTTTGCTTCAATCCCGGCAACAATACACTGAGAACCAAAAACCTTTGACGCCTCAGATATTAAATCAGGGTTATACACAGCTGCTGTATTAATGGCTACTTTATCAGCGCCTGCCCGTAAAATCTTGTGTATGTCATCTATGGACCTGATTCCTCCCGCAACTGTTAATGGAATAAAAATATGTTTGGAAACAGCTGTCACGAATTCCAATAAATTATTCCTTTGATATAAACTGGCTACTGTATCGTAAAAAATAATCTCATCAGCTCCTTCTCTATAATAAAGATACGCGTAATCCTG
>Ga0210019_1005145_pt1 | contig 11033 bp, 12 predicted proteins | sample CryGeyCG2114_020_2_FD_183969 | JGI IMG/M metagenome (GOLD analysis project Ga0210019, IMG submission 183969) | Groundwater microbial communities from aquifer - Crystal Geyser CG11_big_fil_rev_8/21/14_0.20 (SPAdes) (version 2) | ecosystem: Environmental > Aquatic > Deep subsurface > Groundwater ...
AATTATGTTTCCCCTAAATTAAATAATCATTTTTTGCGAGGAATGAAGCAAAAAATATCCGCTTATCCCCCTCATAAAAATAAAAAAATAAAAATTCCATTCCTTTTTTAAATTCTTCAACAAAATTTCTATTTGAGAAAAAATATTGAAAAATATGTCGCACAACGTTTCAGTATATCTGATGTTTGCCGTAGCGATAGCGGAGGCAAATATGGGTCGAGCAACGGCAGGAGCGAGCCAGATATACTGTGTTAGGCGAGCCGAACGGAGCGATAGCGAAGTGAGAGTGCAACGTGCCTTGCGTATTTTCAAGTCTCTTTTATCATTTTGTTCGAGTGAAAAATTTCCGTTTTGAGCGAAGGGCAGAGGGGAATTAAAGGGGTGAATGCCCGTAGCCCAAAACACCTTATTATTTACTTTTTTTTAAATCATACAGAATTCCTGTTTCTTTATCTAAGATTATACTTTTTATATCATTTTGAGTATTTCCTGTTATTGTCCAGACATCATAACTAGTAATTTTAATTCCTTCCTGTTCAAAAAAGATATCTACTTCAATCAATTGATCACGTACTAAATTTTTTATCATACTTTCTTCGCTCCCAGTTGTTACATCTAATGGTCTTCCACCTATAACATGAACTTGCATTTTTGATTTATCTTTAATTTCCAAAGAACTTATTAAATTTGAAAGACCATTTTGAATATTTGTTTTAGCATCAATATGAATTATTCCTGCTTCTTTGGTTTCTGAATTCCAAATAACAACACCAACACAAGGAGCTAATCCTTGTGTTTCTATATATTGGTGTTCACTATCTGTTATTTTATACATTCCCTGTCTTACAGATATTACTTTTTCATCTTTACTTAAAGATTTTTGTGGTCTACTAGAATTTAATAATGCTAAGCTTTCAACATATTCATTTTTTTGAATCTCAGCTTCTGCTTTTTTATTTTCTGTTTTTTTAAATTCTAATGCTTTTATCTTAGCTTCTTCTCCAAGATTAGGAATATTGAATATAATTCTTATCTGTTTAAAAAATTGGTGTGAATCTAGTCTATCAAATGTATCAGATACAATGTTTTCGTCTCTATCAGCAATAAACTTTATTGGTTTTGCATTTTGATCTATTTTAATTCTACCTACTTGTACTCTTGCATGAGTATGTTGAGAATCTGTAATATCATTTCTATATACGTATATATATGACCTACCTAACAATAAAGAGATTGAATTATCTAAACTATCAAAAAGATTATCAATCTCTTGATAATCACTCTCATACTTAAATCCATTAATTATTTCAAGTAGCTTACTTGAAATATCATTTTGTGGTTCTTGATGTCCAGTTTCAAAATTAGTCATAATCTTAAAGTTAAATAAAGAAAAATTTTCACTCGTTCCTTATCCTTAAAAAGAGACTTGGAAATATGTCGCCTAACGTATCGGCATATCTGAAGTGCGAAGCATTTGGGTGTAGCGTAGCGAAACCAGATATGCCGTGTTAGGCGATGTATTTTTGAAAAATTTATCCTTATTATTCGTTTTTAGTGGGCTTTTTCTATTTGTATTTGATTTTTTTGTTTTGAAAAATGGAAGAGGGGCTGGGGGTGAATTCCATTTTTCAAAACTCCTTATTCTTAAAACTTTTAGACTGTAATTCTTTCGTGAATCATTTTTGAACCTTTTGACTCTCTGGGAAAATTGCCCTTTTCATCTATAAAAACCATTTCTTTGTTAGGATGGTTGGCTTTTTTAGGAAACAGTGACAAAATATTTTTAATGTCTGTGAACGGCTTAACTTCCAGTTTTTTTCCTTCAATCGGTGCAGAATCATTACCTTTCGCTGTTTTAGTTTTTTCAGGGCTTTCTTTTATGAGTTCACCCATAGCTTCAGAAGCTATTTGCCAATATGTACAAACTGCAATCAAATGTTCGGTAGCAGTGCCTTCATGGTGTTTCTCAAGATCTTCAAGTATTTCTTCTGTGAGATCCCACAAAGTATCCCATTTTTGCGCTCCTTCTGAAAAATCGATTTTTGTCGATTCCTGCAAATAGAGCATAAACGCTAAATTCAACAAAGGAAGATTATTTTCAGCATGATGAGCGAAAACATCTAGCCAATTTCCTTCAAGTTTTCCATATAAATAAGGATAATCTTTAAATTTCTCTTTTCTCTCTTGCTCGTGTTCAGCATCAAGTTTCTCATTATAAATTGCATCCTTTTCGTCTTCTTTTTGACGATAGATACGCCAAAGTATGTACGCTACTACAGCCAATAAAATTACAATGATTGTTTCCATAAGATTATGATTAAAAATAAAATATTTATAACAATATATCCCCCCTTAAAAATTAAAAAAATCAAATTCCTTATTTCTTTAAAGCCCACCAAAAACATTTCAATTAACAAATTTTTCAAAAATATTTCGCCTAACGTTCCAGCGTATGCGATGTTTTTGCGACCAACGGGAGCAAAAATATGGGTGAGGGGCGAGCCGAGCCCCGAACCGCATACGCTGTGTTGTGCGAGGGTGAGCGAAACGAAGTGGAGCGAAAACGCAGTGTCCCCTTGAGTTTCAAAAAGATATTTTCCTTTATTTTGATTTTATTTTTTATAATGCACCAAATAGATTTAGAAGTGTAATCACGTAGATCAAAAATGCAAAACCAGCATTGATATAAAATTTGACTTGCTGTTTCTTAAATTTATTTTTACTGTTTTCTAGCTGTTCTTTTTCATACTCTTCATCATCTTCATCAACATTTTCTTTAAGTAAAGATCTGATTCTTTTAAATTCATCATTAAGAGCAAACAATTCTTGCTGTTTTTGCCAACCCCATAGAGAAGAAAATGATGTTAAATTTAAATAAATTAGAACAGCTATTGAGAGGATAATAGTTTCAAAATTTCCATATACTGAATCAAATATTGCGAGTACAACGAAAACAGTAAAAATATTTACAATTACAGTCCAAGCATAACTTAAATAAGATAATTTGCTGGTTTTGTTAGTTTCCATATTGTTTAAATTAAAAAATAAAATCTATTAATTATATTAAATATCTTTTTGAAATTTCGCACAACGTTTCAGTATATCTGATGTTTGCCGTAGTGAAACGAAGGCAAATATGGGTCGAGCGACGGCAGGAGCGAGCCAGATATACTGTGTTGTGCGAGGGTGATTTTCTGGAGTGATAACGGAAGAAAATCAAGTGCAACGACCCCGAAGCGTATTTTTCAATATTTTTTCATTCCTTTTTATTTTGTTGAAGAATTTTATTATTTTATTGGAATTTTTATTTTTTCGTTTTTCTTTTTCCAAGAGGGGTTAGGGGTGAATTGGAAAAAGAAAAACACCTTATTCTTTACTTACTAATTCATTCCAAATACGCTTATGTTCAAGTTTGATAACAGCATCTTTTTCTACATAATGAGCATATTTTTCTATAAATTTATCGGTATCATTGATTAAGCGCAAATAGTATTTTATTGTTTGCAGAAGACCATTTACAATAACTTGGCAACCATGTTCTTTTGAAATATCAAAAATAACTTTTTCTATTTTTTCCATTTCTTCATCATTGCTATAAACAGTTGAAAGTAGATAGTACCTACTAACTGGATAAATTTTAAACTTTTCATAAGCGTCTTTTACCATTTGAGCTGTAATTGGTTTTCCATATTTAATTTCCACTCCTTCAAAAGGAGTATTATCTTCATTTAAAACATCTACATCTCCAATTTCACCAGAGCGAGCATCAGCAGAAGTGTGAGATTCTAACTTTTGTAATTTTTTAGAGGTATAACGATTTAATTCAGAGACTATACACTCATATATTGAATAAACTGCCAAAACAGGCAATCTTGCTTTTCCAACTTCTGAACACAGTTTAAAATGTTTCTCTAAAATAAATATAATTTCTTGAATTGAAACTTTTTTATCTTTTAATGGCTGAACGATTAAGTGAACTTGATGTTCTTCACGATAAATAATGAGTTTTTGAAGTAAATATATCAGATAATCATTTGCAGAAGCCTTTTTTTCTTCTATATAATTTAACACTTCAAGAAAAGCCGTTTTTGTTTTTTTAGGTGTTATTTTTCCTGGAAAATTCAAATTATATGGTCTATTTTGTTCTAATGAGCGAGTTAGCCATCCACTTTCTACCATTGCAGGAAAGCCATTTTCTTTCATGAAAGGTGTTATAATTTGAGTATCAAATGTTCTTCCAGAAAAACCACCTTCCATATTTGCTTGATGTTTTCTAATATCTTGAGTTGGAACAACGATTTTATAAGATAATAATGTTATCAAAACTGTTAAAACAGCCTTTCTTTGTTCACAAGTTTCTATAATTATATCAAGAGTATCTGTTTCTTCTTTGGATAAAGAGCTTGGAACTATCAAATTATTATGATCATTCAACAATGTATCAGCTTGTAATAAAAGCTCTTCCAAAATTTCCTTTGCACGAATATATAAATTATTTTGATTCATATTTTTACTTGTTATTTAATAAAATACTGGTTTACAATTTCTTTTCCTACAGCCTCAATCATAGGTATAGAAACAGAATTACCTATTTGATTATAAAGTTTTCCGTTTGTACTAACTTTTATAAAAGAATTTGGAAACCCCATAAGTTTAAAACATTCATTGATTGTCAATTTTCTAACACTTTTATCATCATATATCCAAAACCTACCCGATGTCTCTTGTGATGGAATAGTGGGGTGTGTTCCATTTATATGATAAATCCTATTTGGTTGTTTATGAACTCTTGATAAATGTTCTGTATTTGGACGAACACCAGCTTTTCTAATATCTTTATTTCTATATCCACAAAAAATCAAGCCTGAACTTTGTTTTTTCCATAAAGATTTTTCTATGATTGTATATTCACTAGGTTCTAAATATTCAAAATTACCTTCACTATCTAATATATCTTTTACAAACAGTGGTTTTTGATGTTCTAATTTTGAAAAATCAAACTTTTTTTCTTTATTTCCAATAATAATAATTCTTTCTCTATTTTGTGCAGTGCCAAAATCCTTAGCATTTAGTACTTTCCATGAAATTTTATACCCAACTTTTTCTAATTCAAGAATTATTGTTTTTAATGTATTGCCTTTGTCATGATCTTTTAGATGTCTAACATTTTCTAAAAAAACTACTTTAGGTGATTTTTCCTTTATAATTCTTAATATTTCAAAAAATAGATTTCCTCTTTCATCGCAAAAACCTTTTTGTTTTCCACATATAGAAAATGGCTGACAAGGAAAACCAGCACATAAAATATCATGATCTGGAACTTCTTTTTCATTTATTTGGGCAACATCTCCCTGAACCTCCATTTTATAATTTGTTTTGTATGTTTTTCTGCATTCTTCATCAATATCGGAAGCAAAAACACACTTAGCACCTAAATTGCTAAATGCCGTATGAAAACCACCAATGCCTGCGAACAAATCTATAAATTTCATATTTCTTTTATCTATTACAAATAAAAATAAAAGCTAACATAAAATATACTATTCCAAAAATCCAAGGAATTAAAAGCTCTATATGAGAAAAAGGATAATATTTATTTTTATCTTTACCTTCTCCTAAAACTTCCCATTCATAGTCATACAAAGATAAAGGTAATTTAGATTCTATTTTATGTAAAACATTAAATTTTCCTGTATTTAATTGTTTGTATGCACGAATTAAGAACCAAAAAACAATACAAAATAAAACTCCAATAATAGCAACGAATAATTTAAACCAAAAGATGTTTTTCAAAAAATCAGTTTGGAAAGATAAGGCAAGAATAGAGACTAAAACAGTATTTGCCGTTAAAAAATAATTATTTGCGGATTGTCTTCTGTCGCTTGTTTTTTCTATACTTTCTAAATAAATTTTATACTGCTCTAAAAAATGGCTTTTGTACTCATTGCCATAGTCTTTTTCATCGTTAATAAAAAGTTTATTTGTCATAGTTTATCTTTTACCACTAACTAAAGCTTTTACATTATCCCAAGTCCATTTGTAATAACCTTCTAATCCTTCTGGTTTTGGACATTCTTTATTTTGATAACCTCTTAATCCAACAACTGGTACTTTTGCCTCTTTTGCCATTTTAATTTCAGCTTTTACACCACTACAACTTGCAGTTTTTTCTCCTACCATGACAATTACTAAATCACATCTTTTTATCTTTGTTAAACATCTCTCTTTCCATTCATCTTGATTCCATGGCTCTTTTACAGACCAATCCTCCATATCAAACGGAGTATCGTCGTGCTTGCATTGACCAATTAAAGAATCCCTTAAAAATTGATCATTATCAAAATCAAAACTGATAAATACTTTTGGTTTATTTGTCGCCATAATTATCTCCTATTAAAAAATAAAATATCTAAACTTATCATACTCAAACTTGTGTTTTTTTCAATAAATAATTCGTTTTCGTAGCGATAGCGGAGAAAACACCTTATATCCCCCTCATAAAATTAAAAAAATAAAAATTCCATTCCTTTTTTAAATTCTTCAACAAAATTCCTTATTTGAGAAAAAATATTGAAAAATATGTCGCACAACTATCTTTTATACAAACTGTTTTGCTTTTTTGTTCCAATTTGGTATAAAAGCGGAACTATTTTTAATAATTACGAAGTGCTATGCAAGTTTACATTAGCAAACTTGAAGAAGAAATAAAGCTGAGAAATTATTCGGTCAGAACTCGCGATGCATATGTCCAATGTGTCAGCTATTTTTTGAAGTATTGGATCAAAGATGAAAAAAATATACAAACAATCGATCGTGACCTCATCAAAAAGCTAGTCATCCATCTCCAATCCAAAGACAAAGCACCCAAAACTGTCAATCTCTACAAATCTGCCGTCATGTTTTTCGCCAATGAAGTCTTGAAGCTTTGATTGCAACCCTTACCTTTGGCAAGTCAGCCAAGAAAATTGCCAACCATTTTATCTAGACAAGAAATCCAAAAGCTCATTGCTTGCTATGCCAATCCCAAACATAAACTGATGATCCAGCTGAGTTATGGCTGTGGACTGAGAGTGAGTGAAGTAGTGAATATCAAAATGCAGGATATAGATGTGGATCGTCAGGTAATCATGATCAGGCATGGCAAAGGAGCCAAAGACAGACAAGTCTCGTTGCCAGCATCTTTACATGCATGACTCAGCGACACTATCGCATTGAAACAAGCTCAAGATCTCTTGTTCCCTTCAGAAAGAGGATGAAGGCTGACGACAACCACTGTCCAAAAGATCTTTCATCAATGATGTCGTAGAGTAGGGATAAAAAAACAAGCCACATTCCATTCCCTCCGTCACTCATTCGCCACTCATCTCCTTGAATCAGGCACCGATATTCGTTATGTGCAGGAACTTCTCGGCCACGCAAGTATCAAAACAACCCAGATCTACACCCACGTCATGCAACCCGCCCTCAATAATATCGTCTCCCCGCTGGATAGGATAAAAATAATGTGAAACAAAGATGAAATTCATTACTACGAAGATGAGAAATGATGTGGATTGTATTATTGTGAAAAAGGTATTGACCCAAATAAACTCATCCAATCCATCAAAGAATTGAAATCTTCATAGGTGACGCCACAAACCTCACATTCCACCAAAACACCACGCATCTCGAATGTGTCCCTACGACCTTTCATCTGACTTCACCATAACTTCAATATGAATCCAATCCTCTTCGACCGCACCTCACTTACTACCTACTGCCAACAACACAAGATCCCTGCCTTCAGAACCAAGCAGATTTTTCAGGCAATCTTCAACGAATCCATCACTGATATTGACGAGATGACAACTCTCCCCAAAGAACTTCGCGAACAACTTACACAGGACTTCCAGATTAACACGTTAAGCTTAGACAAAATAGTCGAAGGAGAGGAGTCCACCAAATTCCTTTTCAAAATGCCCGATGGCATGGTGATGGAAACAGTCCTGATGTTTCATCGACATGAAAAGAAAGAGGCTGACCTAGGCCATCGCAAAATACTCAGATCATGGACCAAAGCCAAAATCACCCCCGAAACCCACGAACTCAATCGTATTACTCTCTGTATATCCTCTCAAGTTGGATGCGCAGTGGGATGTGTTTTCTGTGTCACAGGCAAATTATGATTCAAAAAAAATATCTCTCGAGAGGAGATGATCATGCAAATATTGTATGCCAACCACTACATCAGAGACAAATTTTGAAGAAAAGAGGACGGTACCCGATGGAAAGTGAGAAATGTTGTTTTCATGGGGATGGGAGAACCTCTGCTCAATTATGATGCCATGAAGACCGCTATTGAATATATGCTAGACCAACAAGCACTTGGCTTATCCAAAAGACATGTGACCATTTCCACCTCAGGCGTAGCAACTGCGATCAACAAATTAGTCGAAGACGGTATCGACGTCCGCCTCGCTCTCAGTCTCCACGCACCCAATCAAGAGCTTCGTGAACAGCTTATGCCCTTGGTCGCCAAGAGACGAAAACTCCCTGAGCTGATGGAAGCCATCGACCACTATGTTCAAGCGACGAACAATAGATTATTTTACGAATATATCATGATCAAAGACAGCACTGATACTTCCCTCATAGCCCATGAATTGGGCAAACTCCTGACTCGCAGAAATGCCCATGTCAATCTCATCCCTTACAACGAAAATCCAGCCATGCCCGACCTTGTCACCTCTGACTTCGACACCATCCTCGCCTTCAAAAAAATAGTCGAACACTACGGCGTCACCGTCACCGTCAGAGACACCTTGGGTAGAAACGTCAAAGGTGCCTGCGGACAGCTGGGTTATGAAAAGATAGCGGGAAAAAACTAGTAATTTCAATGAGATTGCATATATTTGAAACAATCTTTAGTCTTCACCATTTCATCATGAAACAATACACTATCACGATAGAAAAAGATAAACAAAGTGGTATGTTTGTAGGAGAGGTAATCTGACTTCCTGCTTGTTACACACAAGCACCTAGTATCCCATTATTACTTGAAAGAATCAACGAAGTAGTTGAGTGACGTTTGTGATTGATAGAAATCAAACGACCACTGATCAAATTTCAACTCTCTGAGAATGTCAGAGCTATCCAATTAAATTTCAAATAACGAACTCGGCTGTCACGGAGTGTATAACATCAATGACTAAAGTGGAAAGTTAAGGATTTATTTGAGGTCAGAGCACTTGTTTGAGAAACCAATCACGTCAATATCTATTCGAACTCATGGCGACCGGGACCCATCACGAACACCAAACACACATCAAACAAACAAAAGCTTCAATGAGTGATGGGAGGGAGCTATATGGAAGTACCGAAGATGGCAGGATTGACAAAAATGACTAGTTTGTAGGATATCATCGAGTTTGCTCAGACTTGATCTTTTGCTTACTTTTGGATCAAGCCAAAAGTAAGTCTCAGCGAAGCGTTTTCTTTCAATATAAAAGAAACCTACTCATAAACTATTATACCCAATTTCGTAACTTACGTTAGTAATCACACAGACAATAGCTATCCTTATGATGTTCTTTAAGTCTTCAGAAAAAGGGAAAACATGCAATTCCGTCTAGAGCTTTTCCGAGATTGTAACTCAACAACATTGCACTGGGGAAAACATGCATGATTTATCGCAGCAAGAATTTTCCAAAGATGATCTATCGCTGATATCAAACAATTATTGCATACATATGGTCAGGAGAGTGTGAAAAAAGCAATTTCTTCTGTCCCTTATCTCGATAAAAAAACACTCGCACTCTGTTCACTCCTTTTTCATATGCCTAAAAAACAGTTCAGATGCTCTACACAAAAACAGTCGATCCCACCACTCGACAACTTCTCAAGAAACTAATGACCTGCCCCACCTTAGCACAATGTTACCTTGTATGAGGAACAAATCTTGCACTCCAAAGGTGACACAGACAGTCTTTGGATATGGATCTTTTTTGTATCAATGGTTTCGATAGTAAAGAATATATTATCCATTCTTTGAGTTATCTTGATGATGCAGAGCGACAACCCGATCCACTTATGGTCAAATGATACTCATGGGAAGAGATCAAGAAGAAGATAGAAAGAGTTGTCAAAGACTATATCTTATGCTAAAATATCTCATGTCTACTCTCATCAATCAACTCATCGTCAAGGGTTACCTCCAAACACCATCCATCATCCACGCCTTTGAAACGATAGAAAGGAAATATTTTCTCTCCCACGAATATTATGATGATGCTCCATGCAATCATCCTATCAGCATTGGTCATGGTCAAACCAACTCACAACCACTCACCGTAGCCTTGATGCTCGAATGGTTACAAGCCGGGACAGGTGAAAATGTCTTGGATGTGGGAAGTGGTTCAGGTTGGACAACGGCCTTGTTGTCTTATCTTGTATGAGAAAAAGGGCGGGTGACCGCTATTGAGAGAATCAAAGATCTGTATCAACAAGGTCAAGTCAACATATCCCAATGTCCTTGTTCGACGGGGGAAAATATGAGTCGAATACGGTGAGATGGTTGGGAATGATGCCTTTCCAACAGCCCTTATGACAAAATACTTGTATCAGCAGGCGCTGATCGTGTTCCCCAAGCCCTTATCGAACAACTTGCCTTGGGAGGAAGATTGGTCATCCCAGTCCAAGATGCAATTTGGGTCTACAACAAAAATATGCAAGCAGAAATAACTACAAAAAAATATGACTGATTTCGCTTCGTTCCTTTGTTGGCATGAAAAGTATAGTTTTCCCGTTTCAATCGATTAGCCATTTTCAGTTTGTTCATATTGTTCCAAAGAGTTGGTCAATTGTCTCGAAACACGCAAAAAGGTGGGTCTTTTGGGGAATTCTTTCTCGATGTCAGAGTCGATCTTTTGGGACGCAAGAGCACATCAGCATAATCCAATTTCAAATCATCTTCTATCCACATATTTTCAATACATGAGTAAAAACAAACAAACCATGCCAATTCCCCCCTTCTTTCACCTGTCCCGAAAGCATTC
>Ga0210019_1005147_pt1 | contig 11031 bp, 7 predicted proteins | sample CryGeyCG2114_020_2_FD_183969 | JGI IMG/M metagenome (GOLD analysis project Ga0210019, IMG submission 183969) | Groundwater microbial communities from aquifer - Crystal Geyser CG11_big_fil_rev_8/21/14_0.20 (SPAdes) (version 2) | ecosystem: Environmental > Aquatic > Deep subsurface > Groundwater ...
ATTGCTTCAGACTTTTGACTAATTTCTTTCATCTTTATCGCTGATTCAACTTGGCGCGCGCTTGATGATGTATGAATAATTGGTTGGACATTTTCTTTAAATGTTTTTTGTGAAACGTAAATTGAGGGTATTAAAATCAAAATAATCATGAGCCACGAATATTTTTTCCAAGGGAAAATTGAAAGTACCTGATGTGTTCCATATCCAACAACTAATGACCAAAATGGAATAGATGGCAGGAGGTACCAATTATTATTACGCTCGGTAAAAGACAATAAAAAGAGAAGAAAGAATGAGTATGAAAGAAGGAGAAGGTGTTCTTTTCGAAACAACTTGATAATCAGCATAGCTGCCCCAAAAACAAATACAAAAAAGAATCTTCGCTGAAGAGAATAATACATATGCCACCAGTAATCAGTTTTAAACATATCAAGTGAAATATTTGATACGCCTTGATCTGATTGATACAAGTAGTACTCGACAAATTCTTGTCCGGCAATTTGTTTTCCAACATACAGCCAGATGGCAATAGGAGAAATAAAAAGAATTGCAAATATTACATAGTTTAGTAACTGACGAACTGGTTTTGTGATGAATGTTTTCCATCCATATATCAATTCTGTTATTCCAAATATTGCCAGAGGAAACGTGACAAGAGACGCTTTTCCAAGAAAAATAAGTGCAAATAGTAACCCCAAAACAGGATATCTCCACTTGTTTTTCCAAAGGATTGCAAAAAAAGTTAGGAAAATCAAAAATGTGACTAACGCATCAAGGTTTCCGGATCGTACTCTCCAGATAAAGATATTATTTAATGCGAGTGTCACAAAGGTAAGGAGGGAGGGGAGCGTTCCCCATTTTTTGAATGAATAGAGAAATGCAATGAGTATGGTAGAGAATCCTGCTATTGCAGAAGTGATGCGAATCGACCATTCAGATAATCCAAAAATTGAAGAAAAGATGGCAGATAACCAGATATACAGAGGTGGTTTGTCGAATAAAAATTTACCGTTCCACCGAAGAACAAAAATTTCCCCCGTTCGAAGCATTTGTTTTGTCATCTCTCCATACCAAGCTTCATCCCAGTCATCTAGAAACGCCACACCAAGCTTATAAAAGACAATATACGATGTTACAATAATGACAGTAAGCGAAAATAAGGATAGCAATATTTTATTTGCTTTACTTGAGTTCAAAAATTTCAGCATCAAGATCATTATTTATATTATTCAATAATATCAAATGTTAGCAACGAAATTATACCTCTTTCTATTTATAATTTGCATTATTTCTTTTACTATCTATAGTTATGCGCTCATTGATCCAAATCTTACTTTGGTAAATCATCCTTTGTGGGTAATGTTTCGAGATCCATTAGTTTATTTTGGCTATCATCAAAGACAATCTTCAACAATTGTTTATATTCTTTTCCTGATTCTTTTATTTCTTTTTCATTGGTATTTTACTCATAATTACAAACGTTTTTGGCTGTGGAAAACAATTGGAGTCATTTCTATTTTTTCGATATTTTCTTATCCGTTTTTATCTCACGATTTATTTAATTACATTTTTGATGCAAAGATTTTGACATTCTACGGTAAAAATCCGTACGAACTTACACCGGGTTTTTTTTACCATGATGAATGGCTTCGTTTTATGCACTGGACGGATCGTTCCTATCCTTATGGACCAATATTTTTACCTCTGACTCTGATTCCATCATTTCTTGGCGCAGGCAAACTTATCCTGAATTTTATATTTTTTAAGCTTCTCAATGTCATTTTTTATATTCTTGCGGTATTTTTTCTGAATAAATTGAGCAAAAAATCTGCGGTTTTTTTTGCAACCAATCCCTTGGTGATTATTGAGGGACTGATGAATGCTCACAATGATCTCATAGCAGTTTCACTGGGTATTGTTGGTATATATTATTTACAAAACAAAACAAATTTGATTGCGCGAATTCTTTTGCTTGCCTCAGCAGGAATAAAATACCTTTCTTTTCCAATAGTATTCATCCAGAAGAATTCAAATAGTAAGAAGAATTATTTTCTTTTGTTTCTTCAAATTACTATTTTTCTCTATTTATTTTTCAATGGAACAGCGCAGCCATGGTACTTTTTGTCTCTCTTGTTATTCCTTCCGATCTACCCAAAAATCGTGATGCATTTGAATATTTTTTTCCTCTGTCTTCTGCTCTCGTATTATCCGTATATCAGATTCGGAAATTGGGATCAGATCTGGATAAAAGAATATTTCATCGGAGCTGGGATTGTTCTGAATTTGATATATCTTGCTGCTTCAGAAAAAAAAATACTCAGTTACTTTAAAAAATAGTTTTTCAGAATATGCAGTTTCGTCCTGAAAGGTGCGTATTTGAGAGCAAATCTGAGCCTTGAGTTTTTCTGACAGCTTTCATGTATCTGAGAACCTGATCCATCGGTTGATTGAGCATTCTTGTGCCAAATCTTTAATGATGGAATATACACAAGTGGAATATTATTTTTTTTTGCCCGCTCGCAAAAATCTGCATCTTCGTAATATAAGAAATAGTTATCATCCCAAAAACCAATAGAATCAAGCACCTGTTTATCAAAACAAGTGAGGCAACCTGTGATAAATTCTGTATTTTCTTCTCCATCAAATTGACCTTTATCTATTTCATCAACACCTCGATGTGCGGTTGTTGCATGATTCCAGTCTACCGCGCCACCTGCATACCAAAGTACGTTCCCCAAATCTTTAGACTCGTATCGATCTTTGTGAAACTCATATCCTGAAGCGTAATAAATTTTTCCACCAAAAACAGTATTTGGATGTGATTGAAATGACTTTTCTAAATCAGCGACAAATGTTTTTTCAAAGTAAACATCGTCATTGATCGCACAGAAATATCCGATTTCATCACTCATTGCTTGTTTCAATCCAACGTTCACTCCGTGAGCGTATCCTTTATTTTCAATAGGCAGAACTGTATGAGGAAAATCCGATATATTAATTGGCTGTTTATTGCTTGAAGCGTCAGCTATGTAGAGATGGAAGTTCTTTATACTTTGACTACTGAGCGAGTCACAAAATTCATTCAGAATCGTGTAATTGTTATAAACTACCGTTATAATGGCAATATGCTTGGTCATTCTCTTGATTATATCAAAAAGCACCGCATTCTCTTGTGGCTTATTATTCCAGCATTTTTACTTCAAATGCTTGTGATGATGCCAAGTGGTACAGAATTTTGTATTGGTCAGAAGTGCGGAATTCATTTTTGGGGAGTGCACAATCACGATGCGATGTGGCATCTTGAAATTGCTGCAACTGCGTTTAAATCTTTCCCTTTTCAAGTGCCGACATTCTCTGGAGCCGCTTTGTCAGGATACAATGTTTTGATGGATTTGGTGCTTTATATTATTTCCTTTGTAGGTATCCCCCCAATTATTACTCTTTTCAAAATAGTTCCCGTTTTCTGGTTTGTTTTGTATACGCTTGTTGCTATAGTATTTGCTCGTAGTGTAAAAAATGACCCACGATTTGTTGCACTCGTCTTATTTTTGCTTTACTTTGCAGACAGTTTTGGATATTTATTGTATCTGTATCATGAAAGTTCTCTTCACAAAGGGGGGCAGTCATTTTCACTTCAATCAATAACGGCACTTTTGAATACTCAGTTTGCTCTTACGCTCCCACTTCTCATGATGCAGCTTATTTTCCTCAAAAAGAAACTCTTCTCTCCCAAACATAAACTTCTGATGGGGATTCTTGTTTTTTTATCTTTCGGACTAAAGTTTTATGGAGGTGTTGTAAGTAGTGTAATCGCCGGATGGTATATTATTGAGGAATTTATTGAAAAAAAACAATTCAGTCATTTGACAAAAAGCGCAGTCATTATCGGAATTTCTGGTATCCTGAGCATTTTAATATTTTATAATCCATTTGCAGCTCAAACAACTGGCTCCGTTTTTACTTTGTCACCATTTGCCACAGTGCACTCGGTGATTGAGGCGCCCGATATGGTGTACAAACCCGATATGGTAAATGCACGGTATTATTTGTACGAGCGAGGGTGGAGTCCGCGATTGGTCTATATTGAATTTTTCAGCACCATGCTTTATTTTATTCTTAATTTTGGCACCCGAAGTTTTGGTATCGTGTACATACTTGGGAAAGGAATCTTTCGGAAATTGTCTCGATTTGAGCTTTATATTCTTTTTACCGTAATAATTGCTTTCCTGCTTAGTATCATGCTCGTTCAAAAAGGAGACTGGTGGAACACAGTTCAGTTTGGTTATTATGCTATATTTCTCTCCAATATCTTTCTTGCGGTTTTACTTTATGATTTACTTGTTTCAAAAAGGAAGATCCTCATGGTGGTTGGTGCCATAATCATATTGTTGACGATCCCAGGTCTTCTCAGAACTCTCAATAGTTTTGCATCGCTTGATACTTCATATATATCACGAAAAGAACTTGACGCGATGACGTTTCTAAAAAAAGAACCCGATGGAGTAGTGTTCAGCTCATTTATTGCACATGATGGATACTCGTTTCTCGATTATACCTATTCGGGTTACGTGACGGCATTTACTGGGAAACAAACATACCTTGCTCATCTTGGGCCACTCAATATCATTGGTATCGATGCTAAAGAGAGAAATAATAGGATAATGTCAAATGACTGCACTGTTTTTAATGAAGTTGAATATATTTATAAGGTGAAGGCTCATAAATCAGAGCCACTCAATATTTGTAAAAAATTGGTAGAACAAAAATATAGCACGATCTATTCAAATTCTGAGGTCATAATTTATGGGAAAAATCGTTAATTGAGCAATTTGAATATATGAGTTTTGCGATAGAATATCGTATCGTTTAAATTCTAAGTTGCATCTACAAGCTCAATCTTTCTTGAAGTTGTTATGTTAAAATTTAGAAGGTACATATATTAATGGAGCAAATGCACGTTTTTTTGAAGATTATGAAAGATTTTATTCGAAGACACAAGTACTTTTTAATTTTAATAGGTATCTGGATTTTATCATTGCTATTACGTATATATCATTTAGGTACCTTGCCGTTTAGTTTGATGGATGATGAGGTGTTAAGTGGTTATGTTGGGCGATTTATTTTACAAAATGGAGTGGATTTGTATGGAAATAATTTCCCGTTATTGTATTTTGATAAGTTTGGGGATTATTACATTATTGGGCCAATGTATTTGGCTGGACTTTCAACATTTATTTTTGGAGTAACTTCTTTTGCTGTACGTTTTCCGGTAGCTTTATTTGGAAGCTTAATTGTTTTTCCGGTATATTACTTTACTCAAACTATTTTCAGTAATAAAAAAATATCACTTCTTGCAGCGCTATTTATTGCGATTGTTCCATGGCATGTAACTCTTTCTCGGTCTTCTACGGAAGGAATAATCGGGAGCACTGTTTTTCTTTCAGGAATAGTTATGATACTGGCTTATATTAAAAATCCTAAAAAACTATTGTTTTGTCTTGGGAGTTTGTTGCTTTTTTCTTCATATTTTATATATCATCCATTTCGAATGTATTCCCCACTGGCTTTGTTACCAGTTCCTCTCTTATTCCCTTCTCTTTGGATTTGGAAAAAAGAGAAGAACATGCCGCAATTTGCTTCAATAGTGGCTCTGATTGTTTTATTTTTTGGATTTACTTTTTACATTAGCTCTACTCGTTGGGGACAGGGTAGATTTGAACAAACCTCGATCTTTAGTCCTCTTGCTCGTGTTGAAGGAAGGATACAGGAACAAATTTATAATATGGATGGCAATAGAATTTTTGAGGCACGACTATTCCATAATAAAATTATTGGGTATGGAAGAGAATTTGCAACACAGTATCTTTCTTACTTTTCTCCCGTTTTCTTATTTATGCAAACTGGTGCGGAGAATAGATATGATATGCCTGATCAGGGACTGGTCTATCTTACATATCTATTCTTCCTAATAGCAGCGGTAATTCCGATAAAAAACAAATCGCATATAAGTAAGCCACATTTATTGTACTATTATTATTTATTAGCAATTTCACCGATTCCCTCAGCGTTAACTTATCTTGGATCTCCAAATGTTCATCGTGCATTATTTTTAATTGTTCTTCTTGTGATTCCGGTCGCATATGGCGCATATAAAATTTTATTCTTTCGATATGGTCGATTAATTTTTTCCGTTCTTGGAATAGTATTATTTTGTGAGTTTTTGTACTTTTGGCATCAGTACTCTGTCCAAAGTGATGTTCATAACGCATTAAGGCGAAATGATGGGCAGAAGGAGCTTGTTGAATATTTACAAATAAATGATGCTAAATATGATCGCATATACCTTCCTTCAGAGGGGACAATGTCTTTGTACTTACTGTTTTATACAAATAATTTTGATTCTAAACTCGTAGGAACATTTAATAAAGGTACCCGTTTAGATATGGATTCTCTGGGAAAGTATATTTTCACCGACAGTAGTTGCCCTACAAACGATATGAAATTTGATCAAGGAAAGATTCTTATAGTAAACAAATATGATTGTACAATACCTTCTAAATTTAGGAAAGTGACATCGATTAAAGGAAGACATTTCCTTCTTGGATTTGATATATATACTCTTTAGGCTCTTTGTTGATATTTGATTATCGTTTTTGAGTTGTTTTGTTAATAATACTTTTGAAAGTGTTATATTCATCCAAATCTTAATATCAAATAATTTTAAAAATTTCTAAAAGCTTAAATTCAATTTAATTACTATAATGACAATGCAAGAAGCATTAAAGGGTAAACTGGGTATTCTGCTTATTCTAGCATTCATTGTTCGAATGGTTCTTGTGAGTATGACCAGTCAAACATTATATGAACAAAACGACTCATATCTTCATCGTGATTGGGGTCGGGTTGCTTTCATATACGGACCAGCAGAAAGCTACAACAGAAAATACATTTCCAATGTAGGTAATATAAATAATCTTCCTCCAGGAGCGACATATATGTTTGGTGGTATGTATTATCTGCATGTGCAGGCGAGTAAAGTCATAAATATAATTACTAATAGAGATCCTGGGATGTATCTATGGATGAATGATGGGACATTCGCAAATATATTTATTCGCATGCCAGCAGTCTTTTCAGATCTTCTTATTGGCCTCCTTATCTACATGATGGTTTATAAAAAGGATAAGAAATATGCGCTTCTTTGCGCGTCTTTGTACTTGTTCAATCCCGGGATAATTTACAATTCGTCAGTTTGGGGACAGGTCGATGCTGTTCCTGTTTTATTTTTTATTCTGGCAGCCCATTTCTTAATGAAAAAACGGTATTTTATCTCAATTCTCTTTGCTGTTTTATCAATTTTTGTGAAGCTTTCATTATTACCATTGCTTCCGATTTATGGCGTAATTCTTTTGAAGAAGGTTCCTCTCAGTAAGCTATTTTCTTATTCTTTTATTGTCCTCGGTCTTCTCTATGCTTCTATTTTGCCTATTTCATCAGAGCCTCATATTTGGTTGATTCAGTTTTTGTCAGAACATGGTACAAATGTGCTTGATAATATAACGGCAAATGCCTTCAATTTTTGGTGGCTTGTACTTGCGCCAAAATTGTTAATTCCTGCAGTTACGGTAAATGAACGATTTCTCTTTGCAAGTTATGGATTTTGGGGATATTTTCTATATGCGATAGCAATTATCCCATTGCTCTTTATTATTTGGAAGAAAAAGAATTCAGAATTACTTACACCAGATTTTCTCATGGGTTTATTTGCACTAACATCAATTATTTACTTTCTTTTTCTTCCCACGATGCACGAAAGATATTTCATTACTTTTTTTCCCTTTATGACGGCCTACGTTGGATTTAAGAGAAAGTATTTTAAATTATTACTAGTTCTTATTGGTATGTACAGTATCAATGTTTACTCGACATGGCAGTATAAAGTTTCTCAAGTAGAGCTTCTCGCAAACCCCATCATTGGTAATAGGATGTTTCCATGGATTATCAGCTTAATTATTACAGCTGCTGGAGTATATTTTTACATACAATTTATCAGAGATCATCTCAATAAATATAGTAAACGGTAAGCGTATTTTTTAGTTTGATATGCTGAAGGAGTGGCGAATCCTTTTCAATACCCTGCTTGACCAGTAGAACATCATCCAGCATACAATGGATAGATGGATTAATACATTCGCCAATTTTATCATTCCATTCTTGATCATTCTGTACAAAAGTAATTTTCGACAAATCTGCATGACGTCGATAATATTTTGTTAATTTTATTAAATCGTCATTCCTTGGAAGATAAAACTGTTCATTCGGATGATCAATGATATATTCCATTATTTTTACAATCCCTTCAGATCGCTCGCCAGAGTATCGCCGAGGGTATTGACGAGTCTGCCCCTCAAGAAAATACGTAAATGAAACAATACTCATTAAAATGGCAACGAAGATAACCAATCGGTTTTTTGAAATATTGACCAGTGATTTTATGATATAAATGCTGAGAAAAAGGAGCAAACCAGCTCCTGACATGACTAGATGGTATGTTGGATATATTAGAAAGAATATAATAGTTACGAGAACTGGCAATACATATTCTTTTCCTTTACTTAGAGCTTTAAAATTGAAATTAATAAACGAGAATAGCAGGGGAATCAAGAAAACTGCAGGAAAATATCCGCTTCTTGGCACTCGAAGATAAGAAGAAATTGGCTCCATTTGCAAAAATAATTGAGTTACATTGAAGAATGAAAGTAGCGGTGCGGCTTTATCGAGGATATCATCGATATTTAAAGTGCCCGCAGTCCAACCGATAAACAGGGTATAACAAATGAGTACAATAAGAAATAAACGACGAAGTGAAGATGCTACGATATACCCTGTAAGTAATAATAAAAAAAAGAGAACGATAGGGTTGAATTCATGACTTACAATGTAAACCCAAGGCAAAATAAAAAAATACAGTTGAGATATTTTTTGATGCTTTGGAAATAAATGCCGAGAAAGGAGAAGTACGCAAAAACCAACAATAAAAATACCAGCAAGTCTGAGAAGCGACCAATATGTTGGAGGAAGAATATCAAAAAATATTTGAGGAGTCGCATTCATCTCTTGAATTGAAAGCATGGGAATGTTGATATTTATAATGGATATCAACATCCAAGAAATTATGATGAACATGGTTTTATATCAATGATAAAGTAATGAAAGGTTGATAGTGGTGAGTAAATATTATTCAAAATTGCATAACATATTGTTGGAGGTAATATGGTAATTTCCTCGGCGCTAAATATACCTATAGATGAAAAAGCGGAATCTTGAGAAATGTGATTGACTATATCTTCCATACTTTTTGCATAATAAAGTCCATCAAAAGGCTTGATGTAATACCAGTTGTCTTTATACTCAAATGAACGCTTTTGAATATATTTGCTTGGTGAGTATGATGCACCAACGAGAGGGTAGATCTGTGGTTCACCAATATGCTCAGAAGTATATATTAACTTTCGATTGGGCCAGTATTTTTGTGCGACACCTGCAATCATGTGTCCTTTCCAAAATAATAAGTCATTGGATTTCTGTCGATAAGTAGAAAAGAAATAACGAAATGAAAATCCGATTTCCAATAGAAGAAGTCCGCTGAATAGTAATAACAAGAGGCGATGTTTAGAGAGTTTTAATTGGTTTATTGCGAGAACAATCAGTACTGTCTCAGTTCCCATAAATGCTAGGTATCTTTTGGGATGAACTGCTCCTTCAGTAATTGCTGATGGCAAGGGTGCTATCAATACTAATGACAATAGGACAAAATAAATGGGATTACGAAATTTCTTTGCAACGAAAAAAAGACCTAAAATATAGAACGGAAGAAGAATGATAAATAAAGGGGGGTACGGTGCTATTTGAATAGCTGGCTCAGTTTTGTCAAAAGCCAGATATGAAATATTAAAGTGTTTTAAATAATTTGTTGAAAATACGTATGCTGCGGTTGTTGCCTTATTATGAAAAATTCTTGATACAAAATCATTCTTTCCTGTCTCTCGAAACTCCATAATTTCCATAAATTCACCACGGTTAAACGAAAATGCAGACGTATTACTCAACCGTTGTGCGCTTCCGCCAATAAAAAACTGAGACAGTATTGGAATACAACATGCAAAAAAAATGATGAAATATTTACTTAATGTTAGTTTTTTGGAAAAAAATAATGCAATCGAGTATGAAATTATGAGAAGTGGTGAAATAATCCAACTGAGTGGATATGCATAGAGCGATAGTGATAAAAATATGATCGACAAAATTATGTTTCTGGTGACATTATTATTTTTTAATACTTGAATAAAAGAGGTAAGTGATGCAAAAATGAGAAATGATGCACTAATACTTGCCGAAATCAAATGAGAATAGAACAGATTATACGGGAGAAAAGATATGAGTCCAGCGCCAAGAAGAGCATATTTTTTATTTTCAATAAGTGACTTAATCAAATGATAAACGAGCGGTATATAAAGAATTGCAAAAAGAACAGAAGGAAGACGTAGCCAAAATACACTTGGACTGAATAATTTAAAAAAAATTGCTGACAAATAAATATCAAGAGGAAGCTTGTAATCTCCAAATGATCTGAAAAATAATGGCATAAATTTTCCCCATTCATCATGACCATTAGTTGCTATACTCAGTGCATTGAACGATATGCTAAACTCGTCAATATCAAGAGGTGGCGTGCTATGTAGTTGATAAATATGCACGAGAAACGAGAGGATCATCATAAACAAAATTGAGAAGGTATATCTATTTTTCATTATGGACATGTTTTTCATAAGTATTCATGCAAATGAGATTGCGCTTCTTTTACTTCAATAATTTACGAATGATTCGTCTTTTTAAATTTGAAGTGGAGTAAGTAATATTTTTTACGGACAACCAGTGAAGTATTTCATAAAGAAGTGTTTTGGCGAATGTTTCAGCATCAGAAATAATTATCTTTGTTTCGACATTTTCATATTTCCTCCCCTCCCAATA
>Ga0210019_1005148_pt1 | contig 11031 bp, 16 predicted proteins | sample CryGeyCG2114_020_2_FD_183969 | JGI IMG/M metagenome (GOLD analysis project Ga0210019, IMG submission 183969) | Groundwater microbial communities from aquifer - Crystal Geyser CG11_big_fil_rev_8/21/14_0.20 (SPAdes) (version 2) | ecosystem: Environmental > Aquatic > Deep subsurface > Groundwater ...
ATTGAATTTAACACATTTATCATTAGGCATGATATATCTGTGACAACAACTACATGCTGGTAACGAGATAGTAGATGACATGCCACAATTTTCTGTAAACATCATTTATACCTTGCTTAGCGATTATCCATTCTACCTTAGGAGTTTTTTAAATTCTCCGCCAATTATGACTTGAGCAGTTTTGAGTGAGCCTTTGATCCCAAGTAATTTTACAATTGATCCTGTATGAAAATCAAAATCATCTTTTTCAGAAATCTCCTTTATTATTTCAGGTGTTACTGATTCAAATAATTTGTTGATGGTATTATTATCTAATCGCTCTAAAATTTTTCTTGCAAACAATTGTTTTTCAAACTCTTTTCCAAATTTATCCGTCCATCTTTTTTGATACTCTTCCAAGTCTGATTCCTTTTTTGATTCCAAATATTTTGAAATTGCTTGTCCTGCATACAAGCCCCCCATTCCACTAGAGTAAATTCCTCCGGCAGTAGTTGGCTTTGCCTGTCCTGCTGCATCTCCCACCGTTACTGTTTTTCCATCTATAAATTTCTCAATTGGTCCTTTAATCCAAATCGGGGCATAAATTTTCCTAATTGTTGAATAATTCCCCATTGTTTCAAGAAATTTTTCTATTGCTTCTACGACGTTGATCCCTTTTCCTGCAACTCCTATCTTTCCTTTGCCTTCGTCAGATGGTATGACCCATGCAAAAAATCCAGGATATTTTTCTTGATTCAAAAACACCTCCACATTTCCTTTCTTTATCCAGTCTGCATAAATTTCGTATTGGGCAGATGACAAAATTCCAGTTCTATCTTTGTGAATTAAAGATGACACTCCTCTTGCATCGACAAAAATCTTGCATTCAATTTCTCCTTCATTGGTTCTTACTCCTTTCTCTGTTAGTTCTTGAAAACTATTTCTTACTTTGATTACCGCTCCATTTTTTTGTGCTTGATGTGCCAATTGTTTATCTAACTCTCTTCTGCTAATCTCTGCAACTTTTTGCTTCTTTGAGTTGATGGAAAAACTAGTTCCATTTGGTGCATGAATTTCTGCTGATTCTATCAAATGATCAAAAGTCTTTCTAAATGGAATTATGCCAAGTTCCTCAAGGCCTGTGGTGCTTACCAATCCTCCACAGTGCTCTGGCGTGCCAATCTCATAATCTTCTTCTATTACAAGAACACTGTGATTATTTCTGGCAACTTCTCTTGCACAAATTAACCCTGCAACACTACCACCTGCAATTATTACGTCATAGTACACATTTCTCGTTTCTTTGTCAATTATTTAACTTCATTATTTTATTAACCGTATTTCTTTTTCTCATAGTTACAAAAAATAGGGTACAAAAAGCACCGCCTGCAATCAAAACTAATTCTAAAATTGCAATATCCACAAATCTGGCATCATAATCAATAGATAGTGGCATTATTGGATATTTGATCATTAAAAGGGGGAAAAGAAAATGAAAACTAAATTGTGGTAATTGGAATCATCTCTTGATTATATTGTAGAATAATTAACCGTGTATGGTCAAGATTAAATACAAATTTTGTACACGATAAACATGGCAAGTAAGCACGACTATTTCAAAGAGGACTGCTCAAGAAACGAGCCGGAGGCAATTGCAACACATTCAAGTGGAACTGTATTTTACCGGTGCAAAAACTGTAATTATTTTGGAACAATAGAGTCATTTACAAAGCCTTATCATACTTTTGAAATATTACCACGGCATTAATCATATCTGATATGGAATCCTCAAGATGTGTTATTATTTTATCATAATCTTCAAGCGTTTGTTTTTCTGATGTGATATTTTTTCTCACCTTTATCTCATCTATTGCATCCTGTATGTTCTGTAATGCTTCAAGTGTCATGTCCAGTGGATTTACCATTACTGTCTAGTCATATGACATGTATTTTTTTATTTGGAAAAAGGAATGATCTGTAGAATATGAACATTCAAGATTTCTAGTTGAACAAGAAAATGAAAACTAGACTTTTTGTTTTTTGTATTGTTACGGTAATTCTCTCTGCTGCAACTTTGTTTTTTGTAACAAATTATCTTGATGGTTATTCATACATGCCAATTGATTGTAAGATTAAAGACATGCTTGGTTATCTTTCAGATTCCCCAGAATTGCTAGTGGGTTGTTTTAAAACAAGTCATCCTGCACAATTTCAATAATCTCTATTTGTTGATTTTTGATCGGATCGCTGAAATAAATAAGCTCGCAAATCCTATCTATTTAACTCAAAAGTTTTTCATCAAGTATGATTTTGATATCTTTATGGGCGATATCAAGCAAGTAATCGTAATTCGAACTGATCTTGAGATGGGAAAAGGAAAGATTGCCGCACAAGTAGGACATGCATGTGTTTTAGGTGCCGAACATGTTAGAAAATCTCATCCTGAATGGTTCCAAAAATGGTGGGGAGGTCAAGAAAAAGTTGTTCTCAAAGTTTCAGGAATTAAGGAATTACAAGAAGTAAAAAGACATGCCATTGATCTGGACCTTCCTTGGTCTGAAGTCACAGATGCAGGTCATACTCAAATCGCTCCGGGAACTGTTACCTGCATTTCCATTGGTCCAGCTCCTGAGAACCTTATCGATAAAATAACTGGCAACTTGAAATTGCTTTAGATCTTTTCTTGCAATAAGATATAACTTGGGTTATTATTTTTTAATTTATGAATAAAAAGGGACTCGTTGTAGCTGCGTTTTTTGGAACAATCATGCTGACATCTTTGGCAGCAGGCGTGCTTCTAAATAACCACCCAATGATCCAAGATGAAGAAATTACTATGACTGGTACTCCAGCTGATAACTTTCCTGATTCTCAACGTGCACAATTCTGTGGTTCTTCAATTGCAAAATCTACCCAATTTATCAAAGAATACTCTATTCCAACTGATTGTACTAATCCTTTGGCAGTAGTTGCTGATTATAATGGAAATGTATGGTTTGCACAAACAAACACCGGCAAGATAGCAAAATTTGATCCTACTACTGAATCTTTTACTGAATTTGAAAATCCACTTTGGCCAAAAAATGGCCGCTCAATGATCTGGGGAATCGACTATTCTCCTGACGGTTCAGTGTGGTATACCGACGAATCATACGATTCAATATGGAGATTCTCTATAGATGATAAAAAGTATCAACGAATAGATTTCCCTTCTGAAGGTGACTCTTTACCGCAAAAATTGAAAATTATTGGCTCACAAGTAGTGGTAAATGATTTCAATGGAAACAAACTCACCTTCTTAGATCCTACTCAATCAAATAGTGAGTTGAGTTATCTGAATATTCCTTCTCCAGTTGATGGTTCTGTAACTGGTGATTTTGCCGTTGATGCAAAAAATAATGTCTGGTATACTAATTGGATTTTCCAACAAGGTGGAGTTTTAGTAAAGTTTGATCAAGATGCATATCGTAATTCTATAGCCACTACAAATTCTCTTCCTTCTCTTGATTTCATTCAAGTATTCCAATTGCCTGTTGACTTACTTACTCCAAACGGTGTGGCTGTTTCTGACGGTATAATTTGGATTGCCGATACCTCAAACTCTGCAATCTTTACTTTTGATCCTACTACTCAACAATTTACATTATATCCGACATCTGACCCAAAGTTATCTACATATGGTAACTTTACTGGTCTTATCAAATCTCCAATATCTAGGCCATATTGGATTGAATCCAATTCTATTGGGCATCTAGTCTTCAACGAACAAACTGCAAACAGTATTGCAGTATTGGATCCAAAATCAGATTCCCTAGTAGAATACCTAATTCCATCAAAAAACCCTGCCTGGGGAGATTGTGAAGTTGATTCTAATTGTGGTTTATCTCAAATCTTTGACTTTGCCATATACAAAGATAAAATCTGGTTTACTGAATGGGTGGAAAACAATATCGGAGTAGTTGATACTTCTATGCCTCTGCCATTTGAAATAACACTTGACTCTCAATATATCTCACTTATGCCCGGAGAATCAAAGAACTTGTCATTTGTGATTAACCCGCAGAGTACAATCTATGAGGACGTATCTCTGATACTATCCAACTCTGCAACATTTTTAGATATCACTTCAAGTGTGTCTGATTCTTTCAAATTAGATTCTTCTAAAACTGTAGATGTGACAATTTCTGCATCTGATGATGCATCTTCTGGAACATACAAAGTATTGTTAGGATCTCAAATTGAGGATATTTCAATTAGTAAATTTGTTACAGTGACAATATTGCCGTGATACCAAAAATAGATTCTCAAATAGGAATCTCAGTTTACAGTACAAAATTTAATGGAATTGGCGGACGAATTAGAGATGAAGCTGAAAACTTTAAGGTTGACGAGGTTATCTCTGCTAAATCATTAAAATCAATTACTTTACAAGATGGTTACGCTGTCTACAAACTAAAGAAGAGAAAGATAGACACCAATCATGCGCTTTCTGATATTTTTAGAAAAACAGGAATTCGATTAAAAGCACTTGGATTAAAGGATGCTTCTGCAGTTACCGAGCAATTTGTTTGCTCTGATAGCAAAAGTAAATCAATAGAAAATTTTGCATCTGAAAAGTATTCTCTTGAAAAAATCGGCTACGTAAAAAAACCTCTATCAAAAAAAGATATGATTGGTAATCGTTTTAGCATTAAAATTTCTGACTGCATTGATAAGTTATCTGATTTTACAGAATATTGTAAAATTCTGAATTTTTACGGGTACCAACGATTTGGCTCCAAAAGACCTGTCACTCACCTTATTGGTAAGGCACTTTTGCAGCGCAATTTCAAAAATGCCGTAAATTTGATTCTCTCTTTTACCTCGCCTTATGACTCTAAAGAAAATACCGAGATCCGAGAAAAACTCACAGACCCATCAAACTACAAAAAATACTTGGAACAAGTTCCCCCACAAATGGATGTTGAAAGAATCGTACTTGAGGAGATGCTTTTACATGACGACGCACAAAAAGCAATCCATACAGTACCTTTGCCTCTTAGACGATTTTACGTTCAAGCTTACCAATCATTTCTTTTTAATCATGCATTAAGTGCAGCATTTGCTGACGGAGAAGATCTCTTTGAGGCTCAAGAAGGTGATGTATGTTATGACTCTCATGGGATAATTGGAAAATATGTTAAAGGTTTGGATCAGTATCTTGCATTACCTTTTGTAGGTTATTCGTATTACAAAAAAACTCGTTTTGATTTTCAGATCTCCAAAATTTTACAAACTGAAGAAATTACGCCAAAAGATTTTTTCATTAAAGAAATGCAGGAAATTAGCAGCGAAGGCGGATTCAGGCAAGCTGCAATTCAATGTACTGATTATTCCTCAAAAGATACTACTGTAGAGTTTACTCTTTCACGAGGTTCGTTTGCTACAATAGTGCTTCGTGAAATCATGAAACCTGAAGATCCATTGGTTGCTGGCTTTTGAGATCGTATGATCATTTCTAAGATGTCTTTAAGTTGTAGTGTTTTTCATTGCAATTGAAATGGAAAAAGCATACATGCTAATTAGCTGTGAAATTGGAGAAGAGCATTCAATTTATTTGCAACTAAAAGAAATTCCAGAAATTAAAGACTGTATAATTACGTTTGGTCATTATGACATTGTAGTCTCATTTGAAGCTGATACTGCCGCTCAACTAAATAACATCATTACATCAAAGATTCGAAGAGTAGGAAAAATTCGTAGCACTATAACTCTGCGAGTTACTGATTAGATTTTTTTGATAAATCTCAAACTTATTCCAACTGCCACAATTATACTCCCAATCACCGCAATCTGAATTCCATACGTGACCCATTGTGGATTTGAATACATGAATGATGATTCTGGTCCCACTATTGATTGCCCTTGAAGGTGGAACAACACACCAATAATTATGATTCCTACACCTGTCAAAGTTACTATTTTCATGTATCTGTTAGGCTGAAGTTAGTAAAAAGGGTAAAGAGAATTGATACTTTGACCAAATGATTTTTCGACTTGATCTTTAATGATTTTGTTCTGATTCTTAAAAATGTACAATTGGGAATACGACCAGGCTGCATCAGGCGACCATAAATATCTTAATTTGATATTGTTTGTAGCATCTGCCTCAGTTGCCATACTTTTGTTTCTAGTATTCTATCCTCAAATTGAAGCAATTAACCAAGAATCTCCAATTTTGATTAATCTGATGTTTCTTCCTGCCGCTGCAATAGGGTTCCTTTATGGTGTAAGAATTACTGAGCGAGCCGTAAAACCTAGTGAGACACGCAGTCCACTCAAAAGATCAATTGCCAAAACTTTCCTGTTCTTTTTTGTTATAGGTAGTATGTTCAGTGCTGTCAACTTTGCATTAAACGGAGGTAGCACGATGCCTGAATCAAATATCTTAGAAGACGGCCTAATTCCTTGGCTAAATGAATATGTAACTGCAAACGGCGGTGCAACTTTTCTAATACTTACCAGCATTGCATTGATGGCAGGTGCAACAAAAAGAATTGTCGGAATGAATGATGGAATTATCAATAAATTAGTTACATTTGTTGGAACTTTTATTTTCTTTACGATGTTAATTCTCAGCTTTACAAAATCTGATCATACATCTTCGGCTGTATTTTTGTATACTTTTTACCATGCAGGAATAGTCGGTGGTGCATTTTATGCAATGAATAAACTAACCAAAAATCTAAACACCATGGAAGATTTTGCAAACGGGTACTAGACTCATTTACCTAAATCTACATAAATTCCAGACACTTCGTTGTTAATTCTATCCCAGTATTTTTCACAGTCCTTTGTTTTGAAATCATTTGCTTTACACTCTTTGAAATGGGCTGTATTTTCTCTTTGAATATTGTCCCCAAAAAGCACATTTGAGCCTATTGCCAATGCAACAAGAGCAATTGCTGTGAGACTTGCTGCTACTAGAATCATGCTATAACCTACTTGAGCATGATTGTGAGGTTCTTTCATTCAACGAAAATCTTATCCCCTTGAATTTATTCTTTTCAAGAAGTAAATTGCGATCAAATCTTGGCATTATTTTCACAATACTAGTAAAAAACAAAAGCCAGTAGTCCTGTTTGTATTCATTGAGCATTCAAATTCTCCAATATGAGTTTCTAGGTCCAATCAAACTTGCAGAATGGGGTCCACCAATGGAAAAAGTCGTCTATTTGATAATGTCTCGACAAAATGACTCTTTTAAGATAATTTATGCCGGTAATTGCGAACATACCTCTGATGAAAATTTTTTCACCAGTCATCCTAGTTTCAAATGTTGGAACGATTCGGCATCTGAGAAATCATTGCATCTTGCAATTTTACCCATGTTTGAATCAGGAAATGACGAACGAAAAAGAATATCTGATCTCATAATTGCTCGATATCGTCCTGTATGTAATGTGGAAATTAAAGAGAATGTAGAGCCAGATTACAAGATACGCCCAAAATCAGATACTCAAAAAATATCATGTCCCTGTTGCGGGTCTGAAATGAAAGTTGATCAGGTTCTTGAAAATACTACCATTATTCGTTGTACTGAATGTGGAATAAGTGATACTAGACTTGACTCTTGATTTTATTTTGAACATTGAATAACTCCAATATCAGCAGATCTATTGCTTTTTTCAAATGCTCAAATTCATTAATTGAGTGAATCTGTCCTTCTACTAGAGCCCTTAGCACCTTAACTGAACCTTTTTGAAATTCATCTGATGCAACAATTTCCATCGCGTTGAGTTTGGATAGTAGATTATCCAAATCTTTTTTCATCTCGTCAGATGGCACATGTTTATTCATAAAATGAATATGAGAATTTACTATATGAATTATTGTTACATTAGGTCTTCGTCTATCTTTTGAATGGGGTCTAGATACTGTTTACAGGTACAGTTGGGAATACTGCATTTACCTGCCCTCATCAGTGATTTACTCTCATTTGATGAGACATGCGCTTCATTAGTGTGATGACATCGTTTACAGTTCATAGAAAAAATCTGTCTCTCTGTTATTTAAGCCAGTAAACATGTTTTAAAAATCTAAATTTTGAACGCGTCCTATCTTCCCATCTTCTAATTCGACTTTAATTCCATGAGGATGAAATTTACTTGAAGTGAGAATTCTTTTCACTATCCCCTCAGTCAAATTCCCTGTACGTTGATCTTGTTTTTGAACTATCTTTACTTTGATTCCAATCTTTATCTTATCTCTTGACGGTATTGCATCCAATGATAATTGGCAGCAACGACTGATTCTAAATCTTTGGTTAGATAAAATATCGTAGTTTTGAGTGTTACTCAAAACAATTAACTAGTTTTGTCTGTGATTTTGGAAACATTCTCTGCAATATACAGGTCTGTCGTCTTTTGGTTTGAATGGTATCTGACATTCATTTCCACAGTCACCACAGGTTGCAGTAAACATTTCTCTTGGTCTATCATCTCTACTGAATCTGGAGCCTCTATCACTTGATCCTCGGCCATAACTTGATCTACCGCCATAACTTGATCTACCGCCATAACTTGATCTACCGCCAAATCTAGAACCGCCGGAGCGTTCTTGAGGTTTATGCTTTTGGAAACATTCTCTGCAATATACAGGTCTGTCGTCTTTTGGTTTGAATGGTATCTGACATTCATTTCCACAGTCACCACAGGTTGCAGTAAACATTTCTCTTGGGCCATCTCTATCGAAGGGCATATCTTTCTGAAGCTTTGTGAAATCGTGTCGTAATTAAACTATTGTAAACCCCCATTTTTGAATCAAAATTAGCCTAAATTTTGTTCTGATTTTGCCTCTTTTGGCATTATTGGGCTATACCCAAATAATTGACAAAATCCATGTAAACCTATGAAGGGAATATTCATGATTGGGGTGTCTGGTTCTGGCAAAACCACCTGGGTCAAATCCCATAAGGAATACGTTGCATGTTCTACTGATTCTGTTATTGAACAGTTAGCTGAAGTCATGGGAATTTCGTATACTCAGGCATTTGATTATATTCAAAATAAAAAAAAATTTGATTACATTACTACCAAATTCTTTGAAAAGATACATGATTGCATTTTAAACGATAAGGACTTTGTAATTGATAGAACTCACTTGAAACGTAATATTAGAATCTCTCTAATTAACGAATTAAAATCATTTGCATTAGAACATGGAAAAAACTTGGAATTAACTGCCGTGAGTTTTGAATTGCCAAAAAATACTCTCTTTGAGAGATTAAAAAATAGGGAAAAAAAGACTGGAAAATCAATACCAAAAGAGGTAATTCTTGAACAAATTAATTCATTTGACATTCCTACATTAGATGAAGGATTTGCTGCAATAGAACGGATTACATGATTTGTTATTTTACATGCAATCTGGATTTCCAATTGCTATTTTTTTTTAAATTTAGGATTCCTATTCTGACCAATTAAATTTCTTATGGAATCAATACTGCTCTTGCTTGAATCTTGGAATCTTTTAGCTTCTTGAGTACTTCGTTTGCCTTTTCTAACGGATATGTTTCTGTGACTACTTCAAGATTTTTTTCATCACATATTTTGATTACTTGTTCCATATCTTTAGTTGATCCAATTACAGTTCCACGAATTGTCTTTTCTTCAAATGCAAAAAATGTTGGGTTCTTGCCAACTGTTGCAATTACAATCAATCCTCCTTTCTTTACTGATTTAATTGCAACATCTGTGACAATGTCTGCTGGAGCAAAAACAATTGCAGCATCTAACATGCCGTGTCTTTTATTTAACTCATCTAGAAATTCTTGTTTTTCAGAAAAAACCATGGCATCAGCTGCTCCCAACCTCTTTGCAATATCTAGATGATTTTTACTGCGTGAAAATGCAATGACATCCGAACCTTCTACTTTTGCAAACTGTACTGCCATGTGACCTACTCCTCCAATTCCAAATATCCCTATCTTCTTGTGTGTTTTAGGTTCTGCAGCTTTTACAGCTTTGTACGCAGTAATTCCCGCACAAAATAATGGAGCTGCATATTCTGATTTCATCTTGTCTGGAATCTTTGTTGCAAAATCTTGTGATACTGTAATGTATTCTGCATATCCTCCTCTAAGTGATTCTCCCGTAATTTCTGAAGATTCGCAAAGTTGTTCTTTACCTTCTTTGCAATATTGGCATGTTTTACAAGCTTCTAGTAGTGGAGTTATGCCAACTCTGTCTCCTATTTTGAATTTAGTTACCTTGTTACCCATTTCAATAATTTTGCCTACTAATTCATGACCTGGAACTGTAGGTAAAGTTGGTGGAATCCCGATATCTTTCCAATCCCCCTCAATTCCATGCAGTTGAGAGTGACAAACTCCACAAGCCTCAATTTTTAATAAAACCTCATCTGGGTTTTTGATTTCATGTCTGTCAATTTCAGTTAATTTTAAAGGATTGGTCTCAATTGGTGCGCATTTAGATAGTACCATTGCTCTCATCTTCTTCATATCTAACTATTTTTAGTGTGAAATTTTAAGATTTATCTCAAGTTGGCACGTCATATCTTTCTTAACATTTCAAATTTTTGGATCTCGGTATAAGTTAGTCAATATTTTTTTTGGAAAAAATTTCAATATCTTGCATAATTAAAAAATTTGTTTTTAGAATGTCATGACTATATGACATTTCTAGATCTTATTGGCTGTGTAGAAACCATGCCAAATTAACAAATTATCTCTAGTGATTCTGTACGCATTATACGCTATCACTCGATGAAACAACTCTCTGTTTTGAGTGGAGATTTTTCTAGATGTGACATTTTCCCCAAACATCTTTTTGATTACTGAAAATATCGTTTCTGTCTTGTTTCGTTGATGATATATTGCAGCATCATATCCATTCCTTTTGAGCATCTTTCGGTGGTATCCTCGGGTCTTGTACACTGGAACGTTTTCATATCTTGGTGGAATGATGCTTACAATTCCAAGGGAATCTGATTCAACATGATTTCTCTCTGAATCATATCCCTTGTCAGCTACCACGGTACCAATTGGAATTA
>Ga0210019_1005149_pt1 | contig 11030 bp, 2 predicted proteins | sample CryGeyCG2114_020_2_FD_183969 | JGI IMG/M metagenome (GOLD analysis project Ga0210019, IMG submission 183969) | Groundwater microbial communities from aquifer - Crystal Geyser CG11_big_fil_rev_8/21/14_0.20 (SPAdes) (version 2) | ecosystem: Environmental > Aquatic > Deep subsurface > Groundwater ...
CTTTTGGCAGGGGGCGTGAGATTTTTGCAAAAGGGCTGCAAACAGGCCTCGACACCGCGCGTCCGTTACGTAAATTCGACACGCAAAAATTTAGAGTCAAAATTGCCTGTGAAATTCCCGATTTTAAACCCTCTGCTGCTTTTCAGGTATTAGATCCTTTCATTCAATATGGCCTCACGGCAACCGAAGAAGCCATTCAGGACAGCGGGCTGGCCATTCGTGACATGGATCCTTACCGGGTATCCGTTACCGTTAGTTCTAGCAAAGGCGGTATCACCACTTTGGAGAAATTTAAAGAACGATTCGTTAAAAAACCGAGCGCTATTTTGGGAGCGCGGGTTTATGCCAATCTCATTCCCAATATTCTGTCTCAATGGATTGCGCGTAAATGGAAATTAAAAGGTCCCGCCAAACCCGTGGTCGCGGCTTGTGCGACCGGGACTTTTGCGTTAATGGAAGGCGTTCGCATTATCGAAGATGATGAGGCGGACGTTTGTATTGCAGGGGCGAGCGATGCCTCTCTCACGCCGCTTTTATTTGCCGGTTACCAACAGTTAGGTGTTTTATCGCCAACCGGCATTCGGCCGTTTGATCAAAGGAGAAACGGCTTTGTCATTGGGGAAGGAGCAGCGGTCGTGCTTTTAGAAGATGAGGCTCACGCCAAAGCGAGAGGCGCTAAAATTTACGGGAAAATCCGGGGGTATGTATATGGCAATGAATCCAAGGATATTATTTCATTTCCTCCCGAAAGCGACGGCCTCGCGCGCGCTCTTACACAATGGATGAAGAACTGCGGAATAGAAGTCAAAGATATCGACCATTTACAACTTCATGGTACCGGGACAAAAACAGGCGATCTTTATGAAAGCGTTCAGATCAAAAAGGCTTTTGGAAGAGCGGCCGAACAGATTGCCATGAGTTCCATTAAATCCATGATCGGGCACACCATTGGTGCAGCAGGCGCTTTTTCCTTTGTTTCGACTCTGTTGTCTTTGCGAGACCAAATTGTGCCACCGACGATCCATTTGGATAAACCGGATTCCGGATGTGATCTTGATTTCACACCGAATCAAGCCAAGAAAAAAACCATTAAAACCGCAGGATCTCTTTCGATGGGATTCGGCGGGCACATTGCTGCCATTATGGTGAGTTTGTGAATCGCGGAACAAGGGGTCATGCCCAAGAGGGTCTGACCCCGCGCATCCAAAGTAATCCCGGTTCTGAGATTACTCTGGCGTCATTTGGCACGTTACCTCGCAATGACACAAGTAAAAAGACATCGAGGGAGAACCGGCACTTAGCTTGGAGCTACTTATCTCAAGAACTTGAAGAGTTGAAAGACAATTCGCTTTACCGCGAACCAAAATATCTTGATTCTATTGATGGTGTACACGGTAAAGTTGACGGCAAGGATATTTTACTTTTTTGCAGTAATGATTATTTGGGGTTAGGCCAAGATCCTCTTATTCGGGAGGCCTTTGAAAAAGGCGTCCGTGAATTTGGTGCCGGTGCGGGAGCCGCCCGTTTGATCTCAGGTTCTTCATGCCTGACGCAGAAATTGGAAGAACGATTCGCTGTTTTCAAGCAGAAAGAAAAAGCACTCCTTTTTACAACCGGTTATTTAGCCAATGTAGGAACTATCTCAGCACTTTGCGATGATAAGGATTTGGTTGTGATTGATAAATTGTGCCACGCCTCCATCATAGACGGTTGTAAACTTTCGGGAGCAACCCTGCGTGTTTATCCGCACGGCGATACGGCGTACTTGGAAAAGATTTTAAAATCAGCACATCAGTACCGGCGAACGTTAATCGTGACAGACGCGGTTTTTAGCATGGATGGTGATTTGGCACCATTGCCGCGATTGGCTGAGCTCAAGCGAAAATATGATGCTTGGTTAATGATTGATGAAGCGCACGGAACGGGCGTATTTGGAGAACAGGGAAGAGGCGCAGCCGAATTTCTAGGCGTGGAAAATGAGATCGACATCACCGTTAGCACTTTATCGAAAGCCGCCGGGGTTTTGGGCGGTTTGGTGGCTGGCTCACGCGACTTAATCGACTACTTAATCAATAAAAGCAGGCCATTTATTTTTTCAACCGCCTCTCCGCCCAGCGTGGTAGCCGCCGCTTTAAAAGCGCTTGATTTAATTGAGTCCGAACCGGCGCGGCGGGAAATATTAAGAGAACGTGTAAGACAACTCAAGACGGCGTTGAAAAAAAGCGGCATTCATTATCTCGACAGCTGTCCTTCCTCACCCATCATTCCTATTTTGATCGGAAATGAAGATAAAGCACTCACCATTTCAAAACAATTGTTTGAAAAAGGTTTTTGGGTGCCAGCGGTTCGATATCCTACGGTTCCCAAAGGTAAAGCACGTCTTCGTATGACAATTTCAGCTGTTCACACACCGGAAGAAATCAAGCAATTAATGGATTATCTTTGCGGCGTTTCCAAAAAATTTTTCTAATCAAAACAGGCCATGTCTGAACAGCGTAGTTGATTTAAGAAAGCTTACTTTTTGCTGAAGGATCCGCTTTTTAGTTTTTCTAGCGTCTGGCAGGACGAAATATCGCTTAAATAAGCCATCATGTCTTTCGTGTCAATTCGGCCGTCATGATTCCAATCGGCCTGCGAGTCCTTGTTGGTGAAAAGCGCCCTGAAGTAGTCCACATCCAGTTGATCGAATTGCGCATCCGGAATGAGATCAGCCGAAAGGCACGCCGCATTCTTGTATACAAGCGCCAGACAGTCGTCGGCAGCCGTTAACTCACTGTCGCTGGCTGTCAAGCGAAGCGTGTATTTACCCGGCTTGCCGAATCGAACGTCGGTGACGGGAGACGATGGATCAGAAAAGGAGGCGTTTCCCGGCCCCTCCACCGTGGACCACTGAACCGTTGTCTCGCCCGGCGGGTCCGGAAGACCGTCGTCTTGGACAGAGCCTTCAAGCAGAACCGCTTCTCTCATTAACGCGGACACGTCGAACCCGGCGCTGACGATGGGTGGTGTGTTGCGTGCAGGATTTGCCAGGTTTGCGATATCATCGGCATTGAGCGCAACGTCGTAAATTTGAATCTCATCCAACGCTCCAGCAAACGCTTTTCCATCTGTAAACTGATATTTGCCAACATAGAGAGATCGGGATGGGTTGACAGCCACCCGCCCGGCCATTGAAAAACTCTGAACAAATTCTCCGTCCATATAAATGCTGACGGCACTGCCGTTGTAGGTAAGGGCATAGTGATGCCATGAGGTGTCGTCAATGGCGTCGTTCGGAATATTGAAATTGAACCTGTCGCCTGAGACATTAAAGAAATAACCGGACAGAGAGTTTTGGCCAACCCGCACTTCGTAACTGACGTGTTTTTGAAGAACGTCCCCACCGATCTCCCGATCCGTCTTTTTCGCGAAGAAAGCAAGCGTTGCTTGTTCAAACCCATCTAGGTCGTCTGCGTGTTGGGCGAGAACGTAAGCCCCGACGTCTGTGCCGTCCAGTTCAATGGCCTCGTGAACACGTCCAGGCCCATATGGGGCGTCGTCGTCATTCGCGAGATTCTGCCAACTCACGTTGTGAAAACGGCCGGACCAATCCTGGATATTATGATCAAGATTTAGATAAAAAACTAAATGAGGCACCGAGTAAAAGACATCAAATTCTTTTTCACGCCAAGCTGATTGGTTGAGCGAATCAGTAACTTTGAGATGGACGGTATAATTACCCTCAGTTTCAAATATGTGCGATACTTGAACGCCATTCGCTATTTCGTGGTCACCAAAATCCCAATCGTAAGAGGTGATCTGCTCGCCATCCACGCATGCCATGGACTTTGAAGCATCAAAATCAACATGAAGCGGAGCGTAACCGTTATAAGTGGAGGCAGTAAAAACGACCAAAGGTTGATCATCAACACAGCCCAAACAGGGCAAGGCACCTAAGTAGCTGCCGTTAGAATCTCCGTAGCATGGGTCGATTTTATAGCTGTCCCCGAGCATTTGGCCGGGCAGCATGTGGTAGTCATTTTGATCTACATCAGCGAATTCCGGCGTTCCGATCACCGTGTGTTCGCCGGGGTCCCCGGTATTCTGGCTGTTGTTAACGAGACTTCCCAAGAGATTGTAATCATAGGTAACTTCTGCATCTTCTACGATGGATAAATATCCGAAGATATTATTTTCAACCACCCCCTTGCTTCCTGCGCGAACTATTGCTTTCTCATAAACCGTGTTATGACTTAATACAAACCCGTTTGTCTGCCCGATTTGGATGGGGAACGAAGCGTCTTCCACCGATTTCTTTCCAAGGACGTTGTTTTGAATTGTGATACTCTGAATTTCCCCAAGGCAGCCTGTCCAATTGCCTTGGATAAAGATCATTTGCCCGGGCATATTAAAAAATTGATTGCCCCTGATCGTTAAATAGTTAGATTGAGGGTTGCTGCACGCGCCGCCAACCGGAAATGTCTGAAAACCGTCCATATGCTCGCCTTCGTTGGGGTACCAATCGCCAACGTCATGAACCACATTTTCTTCAAAGAGTGCGTTGCTACAACTCGCGCAGCGAATGGCATCAGCAAATTGCCAACCCACGTCATTTCCCTTAAAAATGAGGTTGTCGGCCGTAGAAAAGGAAACTCCATAACGTGTCCCCACAAACGTATTTCGAAGAGCGGTGATATCGGAGGAGAAGAAAGCGGCAAGCAGCGAAGGGAAATCACCGTAGACATGCGTGTGTTCGTCGTCCGGGATAAAATCAGAATTGACAAATTTCACGTGGGACGCGCCCTGCAAATAGACGGTTGCCCACCAACCACCAATGCTGCCTCTTGCAGATTTGATCAATTTGAATCCATCAAAAATTAAATGAATGGCTCCGTCGTTTGTGGAATTAAAGTAATCGATGGAAGGTTTCGTTTCGGTCAGTTGTTGATAAACCACCCACGCGGTTCGAGGGAGGAATTCAAAATTGACCCCACCGTAGTCGCCAGGAGCCACGTAAAAAAGAAATGATTCATTTGGCGTTCTGTTGAAAGCGTTCACTGATTTTGCAATTGTTTTCCATGCCGAGTCAGGCGTCAGCCCGTCTCGGGAGTCGTTCCCGTTCACTGTGTCTAAGTAGTAAACATGATCCCGTTCGTAGTCTTCATTATCATCAAACGGATTGTCACACGCAGGATCATCCGGATAATCGATTTGTCCATCCCCATCGTTATCAATCCCGTCATGGCACTCGGTCATGAGATTTTCGGGGAGAACGGTAATGCGGGCGGTATCGGCTTGTGTCAACTCACCGTCATGAGCTTCAAGTTGAATCGTGTAGATACCGGGTTCTGAAAATGTCGCGGCGGTATCAATGGCAGACGGGTCTTCAAAGAATACGTCACCCGGCCCGTCGATCTTACTCCATTGTGTCGTAAATGGGCCTGTTTCGCCGTCATCAAAGACGTTGGCATTAATGGCTAAACTGTTATTTGGCAGTGTGATGGTTTGATTTCCTCCGGCGGAAGGAAAAGGAGGGCTGTTGGCAATAACTTCAATGGAATGATTCGCTTGAACGTTGAAAAACGTGTAGCCGCTGGCTCGTCCGATTGATTGTTGGTCGATCAAGACGTCAAAGATGGAATTCTTGGCATTCGCGGTGATGGAGAATTCAATGTCGGTCCCCGGGGTTACTTCATATGTCCAGTAAAGTGGACCGCGCGGGCTGATGTTGCTGCCCAAATCGGAGGTAAGCGTGATCACAAATGGAAATTCCGCTTCGGACGTATCATCGGCATCAATGCACTTTGGGTCATTTGGGTAATCTATAAATGCGTCACCATCGTTATCAATCCCGTCGGAGCATTCGGGCGAAGCAAAGACATTTGGTGTGAAAACAAGAAAATGGATTGCCAATATTAAACACGCGATGAAACAGAAAGACACTTTTGACATTGTAAAAATTTGTGTCAAGGGGGCAAAATAGGGTTGCTTACGTTGTTCTGCCATTGAGTTTTTCATGATGTGATTTTTAGCAAAGCTTTTAGAATGACCTAATGCCTTACCTAAAAAAACATACAACACCTAAAAATAGATTACAAACAATCCAGCCTAGTTAAAATGACTTACTTTATCGCTTAAATAAGTCAAATGGACACCTTAAATTAGGCTTTGTGCCATTGATTCAGGAGTTTGGTGATGAGAGCTTTCAAGTTTTCAAGCCATGCCTTTCGCTTAGCAGGCTGAGTGCTGGGAGGAGGAGGGGGTATGACAACAGATGTTTCTGCGGCAGTCTGTTTTTTGACTTCTTGCTGCTGAATAGGTGCAGGAGGAATCACTACCTGAGCCCCTGCATTCACTAAAGTAGGTGTTTGGACTATATCTTTCATTAATCTAAAATCCATCCAGATGAAAGCTTCACTAAGCCCTGAATCTCCTTCTGCTTGATAACCGCTTTCAGGGCCTGTCATTAAAACTTGCGGGCCTGCATGACTTTGAGAGGTGCCCGGTGTTTCTGCAATCCCTTGAGAGAAGACATTGACTTCAACAGGTGCATGGGGCTCTTGAGCGCTGCCGCCCCCAACAACTGCAATATAACCGCCTCCTCCTGAGACCGCCGCAGCAGGAGAAGTGCTTGTCTCTTGGGTCTCTGTCAGGACTGCTCCCGTTGAATCAACAGAAGAGATGACGGGAGGCGTGACATCACTCACCGTTAATTCGCTGGTTGAAGTATCCGATAAACCGCTTGGGTCTCTCACACTAAAAGCTAACTTGTACTTTCCGCTATCTTCAAACCCCGGCGAGAGACTCATAAGACCCGTATTCGGGTCCATCTTCACAAAAGAGGGTCCTTCATTTAAAGTAAAGGTTAATGGATCGTTATCCACGTCTTCTATCTCTAAGGACACACTTAAAGCTTCTCCTTCTCCCATACTGAGGGAGAGGCGAGAGAGAATCTGAGGCGGATCATTGACATTGGTAACGCTCACTTGAACAGTGGCGGGCAAAGAATCTAACTCCCCGTCGCTCACCGTAAAGGTAAAGGCATCAATTCCAAAGAAATTTTCATTGGGCAAGTAGATATATTTCTTGCCTGTCCCCACCAAGACCCCGTGAAGAGGTTTGCGGTCTATCTTGAAGGTAAGCTCTGAAGGAGGCGTTTCTACATCAGATCCGCTTAAAGTAACCTCAAGCTCTTTTTCTTCCAATGTGCTAAGCTCTTGAGAGATAGCCGCCGGCGTATCATTAACCGCATGGATGGCAAGTGTTATAGAAGCACTGTCCTGTGCCCCATAACTATCCTCCACCGTATATTGAAACTCATCTTCACCATTGTAATGAGCCTCAGGCGTATAAAGCACTGTCCCATTCTCTTGAATAACCGCATTCCCATGAAGGGGAGAAGTTACTTCCACTACCCTCAAAGGATCATTTTCAGGATCACTGTCATTGGCTAAGACATCAATTTCAAGAGGCGTATCCTCATCGGTTGCCCCCTCATCATCTTGGGCAATAGGCGCTTGATTCTGGGTAAAGTGAGCTGTGACGCTCACATTACCTTCTAAGGTAAAGACAAGGGGGTTATCACTCACTTCAAAATCACCCGTCCAACCGTCAAACCTTTGATTAAGATCAGGCACGGCATTTAAACGAATCTCCATCCCATGGGTATAAGGCCCTTGGGGAGGCGTAACATCCACATGCCCATTTCCATCCACAGATACATTTAACTCATACACATTGACTTCAAACAAAGCCTCAATGGTGTGATCCTCTAACACATTCTGAAACTCATAACTCTCCACAGGGCCGACCGATTGGTTATCCACCAGCACATCCTGAATGTGATAACCCGCGTCAAACACCATATTAAACAATTGATTACCGCCTTCACTCACAATCACATCACCGGAAGGATCAATCGTGCCATGATCACTCGATGAAGCATGGATGGTGTGTGTTATTTGGACTATGATTTCTTCTGTTTCTGACCAACCGGTAGCAGTGCCGCCGTTTTGAGGGGGCTCACTCCAAGCTTGTACCCGTGCATAATAAGTGCCTGACTCGTTAATCTCAAAAGACTCTAATAAACCGCTCGGCCATCTCTCATCCACATTATTTAAGAAGTTAGGGTCAACTGAGAACTGGACTTGATAAATAGAAGCACCCATCACTTGATTCCACTCTAAGTCAAACACCCCATTATTAGGAGAAGGAGGGTTAACGGACACAAGAGGAGGAGAAGCCTCACCCACATGCAGCTCAATTCCGTGCACATCATCAAGCTCACCGTCACTTGCTTCCGCACTCATGACATAAACACCTGCTTGATCAAACCCAGGAGTCCAAGTGAAGGTATAAACCGCCGGATTAGCAGGATTGCCATTAAACTGAGCCCCATCCGGCATTAAATTCATTAATTCACTCACCGTATCATTCACATTGGCATCATCAGCTCTGACTTGGAACTCAATCGCCGCGCCTTCTGTTAAGCCTTCGATCACAAGAGGATTGGGATCATTGTCGCTCACATCAATGCCATTGATGGATTGAATCACAGGCGCTTCATTCTCAGTCGGATAGACATTGACCACAACCAACGCCGCACTCGTCTCATTATTCTGATCCGTGATCTCATACCTGAAGGTTTCATTTCCCGTAAACCCGGAAGCAGGGGAGTAAAGCACTCTTTGTCTGTCACCGCTGATGACAGCACTGCCGCCTTGATTGGGGGCATCCGGAATATCAGAAATCACCAAGCCATCGCCTAAGTCATTGGCCAATACGTCCAACTCGTTATCCACCGAATCCTTTGCAATATCAAAGTTATCATTCACTGCTTGAAGATTGGATGAAATAACCTCAAATCCTTCGCGGATGTAGTCGTTGACGGCATATGAGGTAAATGTTTCACGCCAACTGAAACGTGATTGTTTTTTCGCTTCCGCCATGAACGCATCAAAGGTCGGTGTCATGCCCAGGTAGGCCATGTAAGTTTCAATGGTACGGTTGGGATCAACAAACTGTACTTGGGCTAAGGTGGCGTTCGTGTCTCCTGTTTGTGTCAGCCACTCATTGATGGAAGCAGAATTATGTATCGTAAACCACCCTTTGCTCCAAATAACAGGCGGATCTTCTTCGGCGCTATAATAAGTATTGTGATCAAGGGTAATGCCCGCCGCTGCATTGCTGGAGCCGCCTACAGATCCGGAATGCGGCTGTTGAACGATATTGTTTCGGAAGAATGTATTCACCGAGTCCGCGTTGATGTTGATGCTAAAACCGTTTGCCCGGTGATCATTGGGATTCGGCCAGTCTGGCCGGGTCCAGTTGTACACAATGTTATCGTGGATATCCGCATTCACGTACCGGCCGGTCCCTTGCATGCCGATTCCTTTGATATTACCGGTTCCCAATTCGTTATGGGCAATGATGTTGTTATACACTTCCACGTTTTCAATTAAACTTGGTCCGCCTTGAGTGGTGGTTTCGGTGCTGCCCAGCAGGATACCAGTCCCCTGCGGCTGCGTATCAATGTCCATCGAGCCAAGAATCACATTGTTTCGGATGACGCCGGAAACGTTCTCGACAGGATTTTGTTCGTGACCAAAACTAACCGAATGAGGATCGCGTAGATAAAGATTGTCTTCGTTCACGCCGCCCATTCTTTGCTGTACACCACCGGAAGCACCGCGCGCGTCAATGTTTCCTCGCACAATTGTTTTGCCGTAACCGGATGAGAGGTACATGTTTCTATTAAAAATCGTGCCTTCAGGAACGCCTTGCGCTGCGTCATTGAGCCATTCTGCACCGTTAATGTCGGTGCCGCCATTGACACCGCCATAGGGAAGGATTTTGTAATTAGCATCTGATTCAAATACATCACTTTTAAGGACGAATACCTGTCCTTGCGTCCATTCAAACTGGACCGAATCGCCTTGACCCACTGCGGCATCAATGCCTTGATCAATAACGGCTGCCACTTCTTCCATGGAAGCGGCTTGCGCGAAATCAAGACCGTCGACATCAAACTCCTGGCTTTCCCTGAAACCAACGGCCAGCTGAATGCGGAAACGACCGTCTGTGATGGTTTGCCATTCAGCAAGATTATTGTTAGAGGCTGAAAGAACCAATCTAAAATCATCATTCCAGCCGCCATGGTCAAAAATATTTTCTTCAATGGTCAGCCACACGTCTCCCATGCTTGTAAACATGCTTTGCGCGTGCGAACCAATCGAGTAATTGTCAGATAACACGTTACGTCGGACGGTAAAATCGTAAATGGGATGTGATTGCAAGTTAAGTTGTGTGTACTGAAATCTACAGTCTTCGATTAATACATCTCCGCCATCTCTTAACCACTGAAGCCCGGAAGAAGACCCAGTGCCTGTAAAGAGAGGATGATGCGGGTCTTTCGTGTAAGCATAAAAATGGATACCGGTGAGAGCAATGTGGGAGATATGCTCAGGGCTGTTGCCGCCGCCTTGAGTGTAAAAACCACCACTCGTAATATCCAGCCTTGGCCTGTCCGTGCTATCTCCATAACTGCTGATCACTTGTGGCTCTTCGTGACTGCGGCCTGATGTTTTCCAATGTCCGATGGCTTCTGTCCACACATCCCCGCGTTTCAACAACAACCAATCAGGATAGGTGTGCCGCATCAAAGCTTTGCCGGCCGCGATTGTTTGTTTGGCTGTTTGAGGACTGAAACCATCATTTGCGTCATTTCCTTCGCTTGAACTGACATATACAATTCGAGTATCACTGCTCGGATCAATTGTTGTCCATCCGCCTTCATTCTCCCTGACATCAGCCGTTTCATCGTCGTCATTTGGGCCCGAACAACCTAAGTCATACTGCCAGTCAATTAAACCATCACCGTCATCATCGATGCCGTCGGAGCAGTTACCGCCGCTGGTTGGCATAAAGTGTGCCGTCACACTCTTATGACTATCCATCAACAAAGTCTTTGGATTCTCATTCCCGTCTAAATCACCCGACCAATGATCAAACTGATAACCTTCATCAGGAATGGCTCTTAAAGAAACCTCTGT
>Ga0210019_1005156_pt1 | contig 11020 bp, 6 predicted proteins | sample CryGeyCG2114_020_2_FD_183969 | JGI IMG/M metagenome (GOLD analysis project Ga0210019, IMG submission 183969) | Groundwater microbial communities from aquifer - Crystal Geyser CG11_big_fil_rev_8/21/14_0.20 (SPAdes) (version 2) | ecosystem: Environmental > Aquatic > Deep subsurface > Groundwater ...
CTTGGTTGAGCTGTGTGTAGCGCTTCATCCGTGCTCCTTTGACTTGGTCGTTTAAGTGGCTCCGATGCTACCGCAGCTCGCCACCTAAATTCACTTACAAAAGTTGCACTTCAGAGTTGAATCCGCCGAGTAATAAGATCATTCCGCTACTGAAGAACGGAGAAGTGAATCGCAATGCTCCTTCCTATCAGAAAGATGGAAATAAGGTATATCAGTTGAGGCCAGATGGGCAGAGAGATTGGGGCGCTGGATATTATGAAATTCAAAAGTAAATTTGTAGCTATCTGGAGTGTGGCGAATTGGGTGAAGTCCATTTGTCTGATTGCGGCAATTCCCTTGGTATTGTCATCATGTTCGATGCAGGAAGATTCAGCTCAAGCCACTGTTGGCAGTCGTACCTATCCCCAAAGCACTGCTAGCTTCGATGAAGTAAACGCTCAAACTGGATGTGACAGTAAATTTATTGAACAAAAGAAAGAAGACATATTCACATCCCAATACAAGGATCACTGGATGACATGGAAGGGTAAGGTTTTTCATGCCGAACCTGAAAGTGTGTCACTGGACATGAACGGGAAGGGGATTCAGGAGCTGCAGGCTGTATTTGCAAACCCTCGTGCTGGATATGACATCCTGATTGGAAATGAAATCAAGGTTAGATTTGTTTTGAGAAGCCAAGGTGGCTGTCTGCTCCCATTTAACGGTGAGATGGCTGAGATCGTTAAGTAGTCGGCAGCATTTAAGCTAGGGGTTCGCAATGAATGAAAAACACAAGAATATCTTCCTGTCAGTGATCCTTGGATTGGCTGTTCTATTTTCATGGGTTAAGCCGCTGGATTCCGCCGCCGAAAAATACGTTCAAGATGGATTGCAACGATCAATAGCTAGCTACGCTGTTGCGAAGACATTAAACGCAGTCATTTCATTTGCTCAAGGAACAGAACTGTCGTTCCAAATTGGAATTGGAGCAACAATTACGCCCGGACAAGTACTGGACCCTGTGAATGATTTGGTGGAACAGTTTTCTGAGTTGATGCTGATAGCCAGTATTGCTTTCGGCGTCATGCTCATCTTGGTGAAGATTGGAGGTTATTGGGTCTTTTCTTTGTTGCTGACAATTGGTGCGGGTGTCTGGCTATGGATGCGTTGGAAGAATATCGTCATTCCTGACTTGCTAACCAAAGTAGTTGTCGCATTGCTGTTTGTGCGTTTCTCTATGCCGATGGTGGCTTTTGGAAGTGAGTTTGTATACAAACAATTCCTTGAGGATGAATATACAAAGAACCAGCTGGCACTTGACCAGAGTTCAAATGACATTTCAGCAAAAGGAAATGAATTTTCCGTCAATGATAAGGATGAGGATGTTTCACCGACATCAACAGGGCAGGTAACTGCAAATCCCGCCTCTGTGGAAGCTAGTCCAGCTTTGCAGAGTCAACCTACAATCGAGACTCCTGCGACACCGGCAGAAAAGCCGGGATTTTTTCAAAGGTTCAAGGATAAAACTGCTCAAATTGTGCATTCTGATGGGGACAATCCTGAAGGTAAAAGCACGATGCAGAAAATTGGTGAAAAGGCATCTGGATTTTTGGAGTCAGCTAAGGCTTTACCTCAGAAAGCAAAACAGATGATGAAGTTCCAAGAGAAAATTGAGAAGCTCAAAGATTCAGCGAATAAACTCTATGAGCACATAGTTAACCTTATAGTTGTTTTCATTTTGCAGACGATCATCATTCCAATTTTCTTTCTATGGGCGATGTACAAATTTGGCATTGGATTTGTCGGTCAGTCAAAACAGTGAAAGCTGACTAGACTCTATGCCCCTCGAATCCCTCCCCAATTTCTCCATCCGCGCAGCCGAACTTTGGAAAGCTATCCCTCCAGATACCCGCGACCTGCTCCTATCCAACGTATGGTGCGGTAAGTGTCGTGAGGCAGTAACCATCACCAACTTCACCGGAGCGGTCAGGGGAGGGGGCTTACTGCTGGTCGGCAAGTGTTCAATCTGCCAAGGGGATGTGGCGAGGGTAGTCGAGAAGAGTTGAGGTATCTTGGAATTCCAGTTTTACCGCATCTCGCGCCCCCAGCATCCCCCAAATTTCGTACCGATCCTATACCGACCCACGTACTTCTCGAATTCCGATCGCAAAATAAAAAGGCCACCCCGAAAGATGGCCTTCAATAATCTGGCTCCCCGACCTGGACTCGAACCAGGGACCTGCGGATTAACAGTCCGTCGCTCTACCAACTGAGCTATCAGGGAATTGATGCGGGCGCTATACTAACGGCAGACGGGATTTCGGTCAACGTCCGACTACATAAATAAGGCTGCGGGCTATCCATTAAAATCGCTTGACTACTATCCGAATACAATAAACGGCATGGATAAAAAAACGATCTTCATTAAAACCGGCAAAGGCGAAAGCGAGGTCTCCAGTATGTCGGGAGAGATGAAACGCCTGCTGTTGCTGATTGACGGCGTATCGAGTCTGAACGATGTTATCAAGCGTGCGCCGCCGAGTTTGCGCGGAGATATTCCGGAAATCATGCAGCGTTTGCTGGATGCGGAATTGATCAACGACAAGGCGAAAATCAATGTTGGGTTGAAGATCGTCAGCCCGAGGATTGTTGCCCCTGCAACAAATCAGGCCGGAGAAGAGTTGGATTTCACCCGTGTATTCAATGCCCCCCGCGCTGCTGAATTGGCGGCAGAGGCGGCCAAGGAAAGAGCGCGCGCAGATGCGGAGGCGGCGGCAAGCAAACAAAAAGAAGAGGCTGCAGCTGCGCAAATGAAGGCGCGCTTGGCTGCCGAAGCAGCAGTCGAGGCCCGGCGTCAGGCTGAAGCGGCCGTGAGGGCGAAGGCCGAGGCCGAAGCGATTGCCAAACGCGAGGCGGCGGAAAGGCATGCGGCGGAAGTCAAGATCAAAACTGAAGCTGAGGCACGGTTGCGTGCAGAGCAAGAGGCGATGCGCGTCAAAGCGGCGCTTGAAACGGCAGCGAAAGCACAACGCGAGGCTGAAGAGAAAGCCAGGCAGGAAGCCGAGGCGGCCCGGGTCAAAGCCGAGCAAGAGGCGGCACGTGTCAAGATGGAACTTGAGGCGATAGCCAGGGCGAAAGCGGAAGTTGAAGCAGCACGCGCAAAGGCCGAAGAGGAAGCCGCGCGTGCGAAAGCAGAATTGGAGGCAGCCAAAGCTCGTGCCGAGGCTGAAGCCAGGGCACTGGCTGAAGAGCGTTCCAGAATTGAAGAAGAACGCCAGCGAAAGGAAGCCGAGGCCGCCCGCATCAAGGCGGAAGAGGAAGCAGCCGCCCGCGCCAGAGCGGAAGAGGAAGCAGCGGCCCGCGCCAAAGCGGAAGAAGAACGCCAGCGAAAGGAAGCCGAAGCCGCCCGCATCCGGGCGCAAGAGGAAGCAGCGGCCCGCGCCAGAGCGGAAGAAGAACGCCAGCGGCAGGAGGCCGAAGCCGCCCGCATCCGGGCGCAAGAGGAAGCAGCGGCCCGCGCCAGAGCGGAAGAAGAACGCCAACGGCAAGAGGCCGTGGCAGCTTCAAGCAAGAGTTCCGCCTTCAAGATTGATCTCGATGCATTAAAAGAGGTCGCTTCTGCACCTGTGATGGTGCAGCAGGCTGCCCCCGCTATTCCCGCTGAACCGATGCAGCAAACCAGCGTCGAGACGAAGAAGGAACAAATCAAACAGCCCGACATCGCTGCCGAGATGGCGCGCCTGAAAGCCGAGCAGGAAGCAGAGAAGCAGCGCCTGGAACAGGAAGCTCTTGAACAGGAGGAGGCACAACGGCTTGCTGCTGAACAAGCGGCGGCATGGGCCGAGGCCGAGCAGCGCGCAGCCCAGCAGAGCAAACTGGAAACAGAGCAAACCGCACTGCAGGCTGCCTTGGCACAGGCGAAAGCGCAGCAGCAAGCGTCGGGTCGCAGGCAGCGCAGATCCCTGCCAATCGGCAAGATTTTGGGCGGTTTGTTCGCGTTGGCGCTCGTTCTTGTTTTTGTGCTGCCCTTGTTTTGGCCGATGGATGAATACATCAGTCCGATCGAACAACGCCTGTCCGAACGATTGGGGGAGTCGGTGAAAGTCGGCGGTCTCAAGGCGTCGTTGCTTCCTTTGCCCAAGCTTGAAATCAGGCAGATCACGGTTGGCTCCAATCAGGCATTGTCCGTGGCAAGCGCCACGTTGCGCTTTGATCCTTTGACACTGTTCTCGCCCGACAAGGTGATCGATGAGACCGTGCTGCAAGGTGTGGTCATCGATGGGCAACAACTGGAAAAGGTGATGGGCTGGCTCAATGGATTGAACGGCAATGCATCGTTCTCCTTGCGTCAGTTGAATCTGCAGGGCGTGCAGATCAAGACGACGAGCATCGCTTTGCCGCAACTGAAAGGGAGCGCGCTGTTCGAAGGCGGTGAGTTTTCACGCCTGGTGTTGCACGACGAGACCGACAAGATGCATGTCGATCTCAAATCGGTATCGGGGCGGCTGCAAATCGCCTTCGGTATCAGGGAAAATTCGCTGCCCTTGTTGCCGCAAGTGAAGTTCAGCGATTTCAATGCAACGGGCGAGATCATGCAGGGTGGAATGGTTCTTTCGGAACTCGACGCACATGCCTACAACGGTATCTGGTCAGGCAGCGGAAAATTGAGTTGGGGCAAGGAATGGAGTGCCGAGGCCAGGATAGACGCCAGGACGATGGATATGGACAAGATGTTGCCACAATACGGTCTGGCAGGAGAGGTGTTCGTGAACGGTGTCTTCTCTTCGCGTGGTGCCAGCCTGTCCGGATTGGCCGATGCGCTGCGCCTTGAAGCCACTTTTGAGGCCAAGCGCGGCGTGATCAACGGTATCGATATGGTGGAAACGGCGCGGCTGTTGAGCCGGGAGCATCTGGTCGGTGGTCGCACCCACTTCGACCAAATGAACGGTTCACTCTTGCTGGAGAATCATGTCGTGCGTTTGCGTCAGATAAAAATCTCTTCCGGGATGCTGAATGCTTCCGGCTCGTTCGATATTGCAAACGACGGGCGGCTGGCGGGGAGTTTCAATTCTGAAATCAAGATGCGCGCGGGCAATAATCCGCTGGTCTTGTCCGGCACCTTGAAAGTACCGAAATTACAGGCGCGCTAGCAGGCCGTTAACGTGAAACTCGCGTAGCGATTCGTTTGCCCTTTCTCCCGCAGGGATTAAAAGGTGCCTTTCTCGTTCGCCTCCTCGCCCGCTTGCGGGAGAGGATTGAGGAGAGGGTATCGGGGGAAAGTTGGATAGGGGGAAACGGGCATGACGAGTTTCATCATCATGGGTGGCATACTCGCCATGCACGTTAGCGGAAAAGATTGCGGAGTCCGCCCATTATTCCTGTGCTTTCCTTGGCTGCAGGTTGTTCGGACGCTTGCCGATTCATTGTTCCCATTGGCTTTTCATCAGGTGCCGGCACAGCTTGCTGCGTCCTGGGCAAACCCAGCATTTCACCCGCGATATTCAACTGATCGGCGTAATCCACCAGAAAATTGATGCATCGCGCCGGGTCGCAACCCAATCGGGTGGCGGCAGAGATGTTTTGCCACGCCACGAATTTGGCGGTGGCCGGCATCTGCAGATTGGCGATCGTCACCACGTCGGCATAATCGGCCATCCCGGACTCATTGGTTCGTTGCAGATTTTCATAGCCCGCTACAACCTCGATGATCTCCGGCGGGAAATGCCAGTTATTCAGCAGGGCGACGCCGACACGCGTTGAAAAGCGGCGCACCAGTTCTTCCAGCGCGGCCTGTTCAAGCCTTGGATGAAAACGGTCGGCATAGATGCACAAAGGGAACGCGCCCAGATTGTGCACCATGCCTGCCAGCATCGCCTGCTCCGGTTTCAGATGTTTTTGATGGAGGGCGAGCACGAAGCTGCTGGCGGCGACCCTGCGGCTATGCGCCCACATTGTTTTCAGGTGGCGGTCGATGATCGGGCTGTTTGCCTTGAATAAATTGCCCACAGTCACGCTCATCACCAGATTGCGCAGCATGCGATAGCCGAGCCGTGCGATGGCCGCGCGCAGGGTGTCCACGCGCCGGCCGCCGGCAGCCGCGCTGTTGGCAGCCTTGATGATGTGGGCGGAAATGACCGGGTCGGCGGAGAGCAGATTGACCAATTGATCGGCCGAAACATTCGGGTCGTCGATCAGTTCCCTGATCTTGATTGCGATATCCGGCAAGGTCGGCAACTCAAGTTTGCCGGATTCAATGGCGGATAAAACCTCATCCGCGATGGCTTGTTGCTGCTCAATACTCATGGTGTCAGGCCAGTGCTTGCGCGATGCGCGCCAGGGCTTTTTGCAGATTCTCCATCGAGGTGGCGAAGGACAGGCGGATATAGCCCTCGCTGCCGAAAGCGGAGCCGGGCACCACCGCCACGCCCCCCTGCACCAGCAGATATTCGGAAAAGGCGAGGTCGTTCGCTTCCTTGAGGGTGCCTTTGGCGTGCAGTGTGGCGATGGCTTGGCGCGCATCGGGGAAAGCGTAAAACGCGCCGCCGGCCCTGAGACACTTGAGTCCGGGTATCTTGTTCAACTCACTCACCACGTATTCATGCCGTTCACGGAAGGCTTTGACCATCGGCGTGATACAGCCCTGGTCGCCGTTCAATGCGGCTTCTGCCGCGACCTGCGAAATCGAGGTCGGGTTGGAAGTGCTTTGCGACTGGATGTTCTCCATCGCGGTGATGATGTTCTCTGGCCCGGCCGCGTAGCCGATGCGCCAGCCGGTCATGGCATACGCTTTCGACACGCCATTCAGCACCATGGTGCGCGGCTTCAGGTCGGGACAGGCATCCAGGATGTTGACGAATTTGCCATCGACCAGGGCGATGTGTTCGTACATGTCATCGGTGGCGATGAGAATATCGGGATGTTGGCGCAACACTTCGCCCAGTCCTTTTAAATCCTCCAGCGAATAGACGGCGCCGGACGGATTGCTCGGACTGTTGATCACCACCATTCGGGTTTTTGGCGTGATCGCGGCCGCCAGTTGCGCGGGCGTCATCTTGAAACCCTGTTCGATACCGGCTTGCACGATCACCGGCTTGCCTTCGGCGATGAGCACGATGTCGGGATACGATACCCAGTACGGCGCGGGAATGATCACTTCGTCGCCGGGGTTGATGGTGGCCAGCGCCAGATTGAAGAAACTCTGCTTGCCGCCGCAGGACACCAGGATTTGTTTGGCCGTGTAATCGAGTCCGTTGTCGCGCTTGAACTTGGCGATGATCGCCGCCTTCAGCGAAGCCGTGCCGCCGACCGGGGTGTACTTGGTGAAACCCTTGTTGATTGCCACGATGGCGGCATCCTTGATGTGCTGCGGCGTATCGAAATCCGGCTCGCCCGCGCCCAGTCCGATGATGTCACGGCCTTCGGCTTTCAGCTTCGCCGCACGGGCAGTGACGGCGAGGGTGGGGGACGGTTTGATGGCTTGCACGCGACGGGAGAGTGACACGATTTTTCCTCTTGGGTTGATGGTTGGCGCGGATTATACGCGCCACTTCAGGCGCGGTGAATCGCTATTCGGAGGCGTCGTGTGTCCAGTAACGGCGATGCGTCCGACGCCAGGATTCCAGGCTCAAACCGTCCCGGTTCATCTCGATCAGAATCGCGCCGTCGCGGTCGGAACGCAGCAGTTCCGCCCCCTGCCGGACGTAGCGCGCAACGACCGTTGGATGCGGATGGTGGAAGCGGTTGCGGTAGCCTGACGTGAACACCACCTGTTGCGGCGCAACAGCGGAGACAAAAGCGGGGGTGGAGGAGGATTTGCTGCCGTGATGCGGCGCGACCAGCAGGGTGGCGGGCAGCTTGTCCGGATGCTGTTTGAGCAAGCGCGCTTCACTGGCCCGTTCGATGTCGCCGGTGAGCAGAATATGCTGCGTGCCGATGCTGATGCGCAATACGCAGCTTTGATCGTTATCATGTTGTTTGCGGCTGGCTGACGCTGCGCCAGGATGCAGCATTTCGAAAGTGACGCCCTCCCACTGCCAGACATCGCCGTCGCGGCAGGGCAGCACCGAAGACGCGTCCGCGAGCAGCGGATGATCGGCTGACATCGAGGTTTTAATCCAACCTGGTGCCAGCGCCTGGCGCACCGAGGCCGTGCCGCCGACATGGTCGAGATCGCCGTGGCTCAGGATCAATCCATCCAACTGTTCAATACCCAGCGCGCGCAGCACCGGCACCAGAATGCGATTGCCGCTGTCGGCTTCGCCGGAAAAATCCGGCCCGGTGTCAAACAAGAGCGTGTGTTGTGCGGTTTGCACCGCCACTGCCAGCCCCTGCCCAACGTCGAAAATCAGAATGCGCGCGCTGTCTGGCGCGGGTTTTTCGGGCGTAACCAGAAACATCGGCAACAGCAGGATCGCACCCGGCGCGCGCAAGGGAAAGCCGCGCGGGGCGAGAATCCATGCCGCGCCCACCACCCCCAGCGCGATGCTCCAGACGGGCGGCGCATGTTGCGTCCACACCGCCAGCGGCAATTGATCCAGCCAGTGCAGAAAATCCATGCACAGGGAAAGCGCCCAATGGGCGAGCGGTAACACCCAGTCCAGCCAAGGCAAAGCACCAAGCAGAGTCAGCGGCACTACAACGAAGCTGACCAACGGGATGGCGAGCGCATTGGCGACGGGCGAGATCAATGACAGTTGCTGGAACAGGGCAAGCAAGGGCGGGATCAGGCCGACCATCATCGCCCACTGCACTTTGCCGTAAGTTTTCAGCCAGTGCGGTTGCCCAAGGCGGTTCGCCGTCACGTAAAAGATCAACGTGACCGCACCAAAGGAAAGCCAGAACCCTGCTGACAATACCGCCCACGGATCGGCCAGCAATACCACGGTCAGTGCTGCCGCCAGCATCTGGCTGGGCGCGATGTTGCGGGACAGCATCAGCATGGCGGCGAAAGTTGCGAGCATATACAGCGTGCGTTGCGCCGGAATTTCGAAGCCGGAGATGAGGCTGTAACCCAGGGCGGCGAGCACGCCCACCAATGCCGCCGCCTTGCGTGCGGGGAAAAGCAGGGTCAGGCGCGCGCTGCGCCGCCACAGCCAGTAGGTCAGCGCGAAGAACATCCCGGCAAGCATGGTGATATGCAGACCGGAGATGCTCATCAGATGATTGATCCCGCTGCGCGTGAACAACTGCCATTGCGCCTGCGAGATGCTGGCCTGATCGCCGACGGCGAGCGCGACCAGGATGCCGGTGTAGGGTGCATTGCCCAATATCCGGTGGAAACGGTCGCGCACGTTTTCGCGCAGACGTTCGATCAGATAGCCATTGACCGCCGCTGCCAGCCGTTGCGGGTCGCCTTTAGGATGCACATAACCCGAGGCGCCCAATTTGCGTTCCAGCATCCACGCCTCAAAATCATGGCCGTGCGGATTGTTCGTGCCGTGCGGCTGTTTCAGGCGTACCGTGAAGCGCCAGCGTTCGCCGGCATGCACACTGATCGGTTCCCCCTTGTTCCTATCGTAAGTGGCGAGAAGAATCTTGCGCGGGACAAGCGCGCCTTCTGTTTCCACCGTCTCGACATCGAACACGAAGCGCTGTCCGCGCTCATGCGCGCGCGGCATCTCGGCCACCACGCCGGTCAGCGTGATATCGCGCCCTTGCCAGTTGGCCGGCAGGGTGTCGGCCAAACGCGCCTCGGCCATCCACGCCGCATAGCCAAAGCCGAGCAGGGCGGCGCCCAGCAGGATCAGCGCGCGCCGCAACACCCGCCATGCGCGCTGCCCGCCTTGGGGCAGGAACAGGCAAGTTGCCGCCAGCGGCCAATAAAATGGCAACGCGGGCAGGAAGGCTTGTTGTTGCAGCGCCCACACACCGAGCGCGAAAAAGAGGGCAAAGGAAACCATGCGTCTAGCCTAACCGACCATTACAATCCCGTCATGCGTAAATTTTTTCGCAATCATCTGCCGAGCCGCGAAAGTGTTTTGCAGAACCGCTGGCTGCATCCATTGCGGCACTGGCTGCATCACCCCAACCTGTGGCACTTGCATCGTCGCTCGGTTGCGGGCGGGGTGGCCATCGGCCTGTTTTGCGGCCTGATTCCCGGTCCGCTGCAGATGATCTCGGCCGCGCTGCTGGCGATATTGTGGCGCGTGAATTTGCCGGTGGCCGCCCTGACCACGCTCTATACCAACCCCTTCACCATCGCGCCGCTTTACCTGTTCGCCTATGAGATCGGCAAATGGGTGAGCGGCGCATCAAACGGTGCTGCCGTACCGGCTTTTCCGGCTATTCATTGGTACGACTGGTTCTCCGCCGTGTGGGAGTGGCTGATGGTGTTGGGCCAACCGTTGCTCATCGGCCTTCCACTCCTGGCCATTGGCCTTGCGCTGGCCGGTTATGCGGCAGTGCGGCTGGGCTGGCGTCTGGTCGTAATGTGGAAATGGCGCAATCGTAGCCGCCGAGTGCGTGACGAGTCGCGTTAACGTGAAACTCGCGCAGCGACGAACTTATATCCCTCGCCCTCTGGGCGAGGGGGCAGGGGTGAGGGAAACGGGCATGGCGAGTTTCATAATCAGGGGTGACTACTTGCGCCATGCCTGTTAGGCGGTTTGTAACACTCCATCCACCAAGCGCATGCGGCGCTGCATCCTTGCCGCCAGGTCGAGGTCGTGGGTGGCCACGATGAAGCTGGTCTGCAACTGTTCATTGAGCGACTGCATCAGGTCGAACAGGGCGGATGCGCTGGCGCGGTCGAGATTGCCGGTGGGTTCGTCGGCCATGACGCAGGCGGGGCGGGTGACCAGCGCGCGCGCCACCGCCACGCGCTGGCGTTCGCCGCCGGAGAGTTCGGTCGGCAGATGGCGGAGGCGGTGGGCGAGGCCGACTTGTTCCAGCATGGCTGCCGCTTGCGGATGCGCCTCGGCAGGTTTCATTCCCCGTATCAACAAGGGCATGGCGACGTTCTCCAGCGCGGTGAATTCCGGCAGCAGGTGATGGAACTGATAGACGAAACCGAGCGACCGGTTGCGCAGTTCGCCGCGTTGGG
>Ga0210019_1005159_pt1 | contig 11018 bp, 11 predicted proteins | sample CryGeyCG2114_020_2_FD_183969 | JGI IMG/M metagenome (GOLD analysis project Ga0210019, IMG submission 183969) | Groundwater microbial communities from aquifer - Crystal Geyser CG11_big_fil_rev_8/21/14_0.20 (SPAdes) (version 2) | ecosystem: Environmental > Aquatic > Deep subsurface > Groundwater ...
GAGATTTGGAATGATGTTTTTATGCAATATAACAAAACAGCCCAAGGCAATTTTGTTGAGCTGGCGCAGAAAAATGTTGATACTGGTCTGGGCTTGGAAAGGGTAACAGCGATATTACAGGGGAAGAACAATGTTTACGACACAGAGCTTTTTCAGCCGATTATTGAGAATGTCAAAATCCTAATGACTAATGCCAAATCAAATCCAAATGACAAAATGTCAAATGAGGAGAGAATAAGGGCGGAAAGGATTATCGCTGACCATATCAAAGCGGCTGTGTTTATTTTGGCTGAGGGCTTGGCGCCCTCTAACATCGGCCGGGGTTATATTTTACGCCGTTTAATTCGCCGAACCGTGCGATATGGCAAATTACTGGGCATTGAAAAAAATTTTACGCCAGAAGTCGCTAAAATAGTTGTTGAAATGTATGCGGATGTTTATCCGGAATTAAAACAAAATCAAGATTTTATTTTTAGCGAGCTTAGTAAAGAAGAAGAGAGATTTTTAGATTGTTTAGAGAAGGGCATCAAATTTTTTGAAAAATTGCCTTCAGGCCAAATTTCTGGCAAAGCGGCTTTTGATTTATATCAAAACTATGGTTTTCCATTGGAAATGATTCAAGAGTTGGTTAAGGAACAAAACAGAAGCGTAGATGAAGGCGAATTTCAGAAAGAAATGATCAGGCATCAAGAGCTTTCTCGTACCGCCAGCGCCGGGCAGTTTAAGTCCGGGTTGGCTGATAATTCCGAACAAACCACTAAATATCATACCGCCACTCATTTAATGTTAGCGGCTTTGCGAGAAGTATTGGGAGATAGTGTTCAGCAAAAAGGCAGTAATATTACCGCCGAAAGAATTAGGTTTGATTTTAATCTTGACAGAAAAATGACAGCTGAAGAAATTAAAAAAGTGGAGGACTTGGTTAATGAAAAAATTCAGGCTAACTTGCCAGTAGTTTGCCAAGAAATGGAGGTGGCTCAAGCCAAAGAGCAGGGGGCAGTGGGTGTTTTCGGCCATAAGTATGCTGACCGGGTAAGGGTCTACACCGTAGGTAGCCAAGAAAATGTCTGCTCTAAAGAAATTTGCGCTGGGCCGCATGTAGGGCGCACTGGCTTGCTGGGCGTTTTCAAAATCACTAAAGAAGAGGCCTCCTCGGCCGGCGTGCGGCGTGTTAAAGCTATTTTAGAAAAGGAGTGAACCGAGGTCAGACCTATGTTCACTCCTTTAATTTTTCCACGGCTTCGGAAAGCATTTGGCAGTATAAATTTAGGCCAATGCGGTTGACACTGCCAGCTTGCTCTTTGCCTAAAATATTGCCCGCTCCCCTTATTTCCAAATCGGCCATAGCTACCCTATAACCGCTGCCTAATTCCTCGGCTTGTTGGAGGGCTTGTAGCCGTTTTTTAGCTAAGCCCTTGAGACCGCGCTTGGGATATAAAAAATAAGCAAATGATTGTTCTGATGAGCGGCCAACCCGGCCTCGCAATTGATAGGCCTGGGATAGGCCCAATCTAGTGGCGTCGTCCACGATAAAAGTGTTGGCATTGGCAATATCTAAACCATTCTCAATAATAGTGGTGGAAAGTAAAAGGTTTGTTTTGCCTTTTTGAAAATCGTCCATGATGCTGATAATTTCTTGGTCAGGTAGTTTGGCGTGCAAAATCGCGATCTGGGCTTTGGTTTTCAGGTCAACGAGATATTGCTTAACAGTCCCGATGTTTTCCACTCGGTTGTGCAAGAAATAAATCTGGCCGCCCCGCGATAGTTCTTGTTCAATGGCTTTTTGCGCGGTTTCTTTTTTGAAAGGCGCCACAATTGTTTTGATGGCTTTGCGGCCAGCCGGCGGGGTTTGAATAAAGCTGATTTCTTTCAGCGATGACAAGGCCATATACAAAGTGCGGGGGATGGGCGTGGCTGAAAGATATAAAACATCTAAGGCCGGGTGGCTTTGGCGCAATTTTTCTTTTTGCTTAACGCCGAATTTTTGCTCGTCATCAATAATTAAAAGCCCCAAATTTTTGAACTGCAAATTTTTAGCCAAAAGACAATGCGTGCCAATCACAATGTCAATCTCACCGGCTTTTAAGCCAGCTATTATCTTTCGTTGTTGGCTGGCTGGTTGCAATCTAGACAATAAGGCAATGTTGAGCGGCAGGTTTTTAAGGCGATTTTTAAAAGTGATGAAATGCTGGGAGGCCAAAATGGCGGTGGGGCAAATCAAAGCCGCTTGGCGGTTATTTTCAGCCACCTTAACTGCCGCTCTTAAAGCGATTTCTGTTTTGCCAAAGCCCACATCTCCGCAAACCACCCTATCCATGGGGGCTGGCTTGGCCAAGTCAGCGGCGATTTCTCCGAGAACTTGTTTTTGATCAATGGTTAGCTCATACGGGAAATTTTCTTCCAGAGTTTGTGTAAATTCGTCTCTGGGGTAAGTTGGCCGCTGGCTGGCAGCTTTTTCAGCAAACATAGCCAAAAGCTCCCGGGCTAATTTTTCGGCTTTTTCTTTAATTTTTCGTTTGGTTTTTTGCCACAAAACCCCGCCCAATCTTGATAATTTTGGTTCGCTAAAACCAATATAGCGCGACAGCTTTCTTTCCAAGCCCACTGGCACATAAAGTTTGTCGTCTTGCGCATATTCTAAGACATAATATTGTTTTTCTTGTTTGGAAATTTCGTCATTGGGATTTGATTGAAAATTGAAAATTGAAAATTGAAAATTCCCAATTCCCCGGAATTGGGCTATGCCATGGTCTAAATGCACTAAATAGTCGCCGGGTTTTAGATTTTTGATATCGCTGAAGGTTTTTTGCGATTTTAGTTTTTTATGAAGCAATTTTTTAGCGATTTCTTCGTTGGCCACTCGTAGGGGCAGTTGTTCAATTTTTTCCAAAAAATTGCCCAAAAAATCCAAGCGAAATGCGGCGGGCGAGTTGATAGGAAAAATGTCAATCACTCCGCCGATTTGCGAAAATTCGCCCGGCTCGCTTGTCTTAAAAACTTTTTCATAGCCCAGCTCGTCAATCTTTCTTAACACTTCAGATAGAGAAACTTTTTGGTTTTGTTCTAAAAACAAAGTGTTGTTTTGCCAAAACCCTTGCGTTTTAATGGAGCGGGCAATTTGAAGGGAATTTTCAATAAACCAAACAAACTCCTTTTCCAAAAAGTAGGGGATAATAGCCACCATCAAAACACTGTTTGTTGATATTTTCTCCATTAGATTTATTTCAATTTTTTGTGTTCAATCTTCATACTGATTTTATATTATTGGAAGTGTTGTTTTTTGTCAAAATAAGCATCTCTTAATTCTTGCGATCGCACAAATTATGAGATAGAATAATAGAATAATAAAGAAGAAATAAATTAAAATTTATGGCAAGAAAATTTTCTCAAATTTCAGTGGAAATCATTGAAACATTAGCGCTTGTTGGAATATTTGCCATAGCGGCTCAATCGCCTAATTTTTGGATACAACTAAGCCGTAATTTACAACGGAAGAATAAGTATCTTAGAGACAATTGCAGTCAGGCCGATCTTGGCAGAATGCTTAGTTATTTGAAGAGAACTCAAATGGTGGTCTTGAAAGAAAAAGATGGAAAATTTACAGTGGAGCTTAGTGAAAAAGGCAAAAAGAAAATCCAACAGATTACCATTGACGACTTAAAAAGTAAAAAGCCAAAAGATTGGGATGGTCTTTGGCGAGTAGTGATTTTTGATATTCCCGAGCGGCAGAAATACGGCCGGGCGGCTTTGCGGGGGAAGATCAAAGATTTAGGATTTTATCAATTGCAAAAAAGCGTTTGGGTGTTTCCTTATGACTGCGAAAAAGAGATTGAATTGTTGGCAAATTTTTTTGAAATTTATAATTTTGTGAATTTTATTGAGGCCAAAAGAATAAATGATGATGAGAAATTAAAAAAATATTTTGGCGTGGGTGTTTTTTGATGTTGCGCTTAATTTGTGCGATCGCGCAAATTATGAGATAGAGGATTTGGTGGGTTGTATTGTGTAAGTGTTTTTACATAGGGACTTGAAAAATTGGCAGAGAGAGAGTAGTTTAGAAGTTAGAGGAGGTGATTAAAATGAAGCTAAATTTGAGAGAGGGTGTCACCTTTGTGGTGACACCACGCTATGTGGAAATTAAAAAGAATGGGGAAAGAGTTTTCTTCTACTCTGTTCCCCAAGATCTGTCAAAAAAGGCGGTAGAGACAGATATTAATATGTATTTGTCCGCCAAGGGGCTCACAGCCCGAGAGTCTACATTGCGTCAATATGAGTAATGTAGGCGCAAGCCCTGTGTTGACTATTGTGTTGACATAGGGCTTTGAAGTAGAGTTTTGATTGTTTGGACGGCTTGGCCGAGGATTTCGGCTAATTTTTGTTCGTCGTTTTTGGCGAATTTTTTTAGCACAAAGCTTTCGGCCTTGAGGTCGGAGTCGCCTTGTGGTTTATCAGGCGGCCGAATACCCATTCGTACGCGGGTAAAGTTTTGGGTTTTGAGATGGTCAATAATTGATTGCACACCGTGATGTCCGCCCGCTCCGCTGTTTTGCGAAATTTTAACTTCGCCCCAGGGCAAGTCAAAGTCGTCGTGAACAATAATCAGCGAATTTTCCGTAAAACCGTTTTCTTTGGTTAAAAACTTGACGGCCTCGCCCGAGCTGTTCATATAGGTTTGCGGTTTGGCTAAAAAAATCTCTTGGCCATTGATCTGGCCATTAGTAATTTCCGCCTTAGTTTTTTTGTTTGGCTTAAACTTAGGAAAATTGTTTTCCTTTTGCAAGGCGTCCAACGCCATAAAGCCAATATTATGGCGAGTTTTTTTATACTTAAACCCTGGGTTGCCAAGTCCAACAATAAGAAACATAAATTTACTAATTTTCAATTATCAATTTTCAATCAATTTTCAATATCAAATGATTTAATTTTCAAATAAGCTGCCAGCTTTCTACCTTTTTTGAAAATTTAATCATTAAATAATTTAGTATTGTTTGAAAATTGAAAATTCGTAAATTGAAAATTATCCCAGCATAGCATTTTCTTGCGATTATTGGGAGTATCTGCTAAAATATGCTATACTTACTAAATTTTATTATATCTCATGTCAATTAAAGCGTTTTTCTTTTTAATTTTGGAGTTTTTGCAGATAATAGCTATCGCGGCCATTGTGGTGGTGCCGATTCGCTATTTTGTTTTTCAGCCATTTTTGGTTAAGGGCGCTTCCATGGAGCCCAATTTTCACGACGGCGATTATTTGATTATTGACGAACTTTCCTATCGCTTAAGAAATCCGGAAAGGGGAGAGGTGGTGGTATTTCACTATCCTTTTGACCCATCGCAGAGGTTTATTAAAAGAGTAATCGGCTTGCCCGGCGAAACCGTGGCTATTAAAAATGGCCAGGTGGATATTACCACCGAGGACGGCGCAACCGTGGTTTTACCCGAGCCCTATGTGCAAGGTGTTTTTACCATAGCGGGCAATGCCGCTGGCGGGAATAGTACAACCTTGAAAAGCGACGAGTATTTTGTGCTGGGCGACAATCGGGCGCATTCGTTTGATTCTAGAGAGTGGGGCCTGGTCAACCGCAAATTTATTATTGGCCGCACTGTTTTACGGGCTTGGCCTTTAATGTATTGGACCACTTATTTTTCAGAAATTAATTACAGCCCGCAACTTAATGTTAATTAAAATTTTATGTCATTAAAATTCCAAACAGTTACTGGCATGAAAGACCTTTTTGAGGCCGAGTTGGCTTATTTTGCCAAAATAGAAAAAATTTGCCAAAACATGGCTGATTTTTATGGCTTTCAAAAAATTCAAACGCCCATTTTAGAGCAAACCGAATTATTTGAAAAAGGCACTGGCCTAACCACTGATATTGTGGAAAAAGAAATGTATAGCTTGCGCACCAAGGGCGGCGATGGCTTAACCTTACGGCCTGAATGGACTCCAGCTATTGCCCGAGCCTATTTACAGCACGGTTTGTCGGCCTGGCCCAAGCCAGTCAAGCTCTGGTATTTGGGGCCGTGTTTTCGCCACGAACGGCCGCAAGCCGGACGGTTAAGGCAATTTCATCAGTTTGGTTTTGAGTTTTTGGGGGTGCAAGATCCGATGATTGACGCTTTGACCATTCAAATTTTCTATAACATCTTAAAGGGTTTGGGCTTTCGTAATTTAGTGGTTGACTTAAATTCTATTGGTTGCGGGCAATGCCGGCCTTATTTCAAGAAAATGCTTAATAATTATTTGCGATCGCGTCAGAACTCTTTGTGCGCTGATTGCCGAGTGCGTCTTAAAAAAAATCCTTTGCGGGTTTTGGATTGCAAAGAAGAAAAATGCGAGCCCATTAAAAAAGGAGCGCCCCAGATGATAGATCATTTATGCAAGGAATGCCACGACCATTTTAAGCCGCTTTTGGAATATCTGGACGAGCTTAATTTGTCTTACAACCTTAATCCCTATTTAGTGCGGGGTTTAGATTATTACACCAAAACCGTCTTTGAAATTCGCGAGGATAGCCCCGAGGGCGCCGCTCAAGGCGCTTTGGCTGGCGGGGGGCGGTATGATGGCTTAGTGAAACTGTTAGGCGGCAAAGACACGCCAGCTTGCGGCGCGGCCGCGGGCGTGGAACGGATTATCAATTTATTAAAGGGCGATAAAACATTTTCTCCCAAAAGCCCGGAAGATAGTGAAAAATTAGCAAAAGTTTTCTTGGCGCAAGTGGGCGACTTGGCCAAACGCAAGGCCTTAAAATTATTAGAGGAGTTGCGATTGGCCAAAATAAAGGTGGGGGAAGGTCTGCACAAAGATTCATTGAGTAACCAGATGCGCTTGGCCGACAAAATGCAAGCTAAATTCGTTTTGATTTTAGGCCAAAAAGAGGCCTTGGATGATGAGATTATTATCAGGGAAATGAAAGGCGGCAGCCAAAAAAATGTGCCAATGAGCAAGGTAGTGCAAGAAATTAAGAGAAAATTAACCTAATTTCTAATTTCTAACTAAGCACCAATGCCTAATGACTAATGACCAAAAAGATTCAGAACGCTGAAGTTTGGTCATTGGGATTTGTTCATTGGACATTATTTAGAAATTAGTAATTAGAGCAATTAGAAATTTTTTATGGGTTGTCTTTTCTGTAAAATTGTTGAAAAAAGACTACCAGCGGAGATTGTTTTTGAAGACGAATTTTTTTTAGTTTTCAAAGATATTCATCCCCGAGCGCCAATACACTACTTGATTATTCCTAAAGATCATATAGAATCAATTGCGTCAGATAATTCCGAGGAAATAGTCAAGGACTTAATCAAGGTAGCTAAAAAAATTGTGGTTGGACAAGGAATAGATGGCTATAAACTGGTGTTTAATGTGGGCGAGAAGCAAAATGTGCCCCACATGCATATGCATTTTTTAGCCGGCGGAAGCTCTGAATAATAATTAATAATTGATGTTGTATGCCATTAAAAGTTCAAAAACAAGGCAAGGAATCATCGCAAAGCGTGATTCGCCGATTTACTCAAAAAATAAGAAAAAGCGGTATTTTACTGCAGGCCAGAAAAAAGCAGTTCAAGAAACGGCCCAAAAGCAAGCCCTTGCTTAAGGCCTCGGCTTTGCGAAGAGACGCCAAAAAGCGCGAGTTTATTGAAGCGCGTAAAATGGGCAAGCCCACCGCCAACGAACGGCGCTAATTTGGTTTTTCGTTTTATAAAAAAAGAACAAGAGGAGGAGTTTCAACTTTCTCTTGTTTTTGTTATCTTCATCTTAAAGATGAAAGATAGCGTGGAATTGCAAGGGCGGCTAGAGCCGCCAATATAATTAAAGAAAAAATAATTCCCGCAATTTCTTTTTTCATTCTTCTTGTTCACCTCCTTCAATGAGTTATTGAGAGTTCATCTCTCTAAAAGATCAAGGCACTTTCTTTTTAGCATAAAGCGAGACAAAAGCAACCCCTGCATTGGAAATTTTTTGGGTTTTCCCCAAGTTGCCCCGTTAGAGGCCTTGGCATAAATAGCGCGTGAAGTAAGCAGAAACAGCGTTATTGATAGTTAATTTTGGTAATTTTTTATGGCCTCTAACGGGGTTGCTTTGATTTTCTATTTTTGATACTATAAAGAAATCTTATGGTGGCGGTAAATAATTTAAGCGGCTTAACAGTTGATAAAGCATTGATCAAAAAAATAGCCGAGGTTGTTTTGAAAAGTGAGAAAAAAATTAGCCAAGATATTTCTATTGTTTTAGTTGACGCGAACAAGATGAAAGACCTGAACCAGCGGTATCGCCGCAAAAATAGGCTAACTGATGTCCTTACTTTTCCCGAGTTGGACATTGTTGTTTGTCCCCAAGCGATTAAAGACAACGCCAAGGCGGCCAAGTCAACTTTTAAGGCCGAGTTGGCCAGAGTGGTTATTCACGGAATTTTGCATTTTTTAGATTACGACCACGAGGCAGGAGAGAAAGAGGCAGAAAAAATGAGAGCGAAAGAGGATCGATATTTTAGAAACATAGTTTTCAATAACAAATGACAAATGTCTAATGACTAATAAAATGTCCAAGCCAAAATGTCCAATGACTAATTTTTAGCATTTGATATTTGGATTTTGACATTTTATTTGGCATTAGTCATTAGGATTTAGACATTTTTATGAAATATCTCACTATTACCGCTTTAGATATTGGCACTAACTCTGTTAAGGCCATTTGCGCTGAAAAGGATTTAAAAACCGGTGAAATAAAAATTTTGGCTGTTTCGCAAGCTCCTTGTTTGGGTGTAAGGGGCGGGGAGGTGGTGCGGCCCGAGCAAGCGGCCATAGCCATAGCCGAAGTTATTGGACAAATAAGCCAAGCAACCAATCGCAAGATAAATGAAGTTATCACCGCGGTGGGCGGCAGCCATATTTTTTCTATGGCCTCGCAGGGGTTGGTCTCGGTGAGCCGAGCTGACCAGCATATTTCCCAAGAAGATGTGCAAAGAGTTTTGAAAGCGGCGCAAGCAGTAAGCTTGCCGGGGAAAAACAAAGAGATAATTGATGTTTTCACGCAAGAGTTTTTGATTGACGGCGAAGGGGGTGTTAAAAATCCCATTGGACTTTTGGGCAATCGGTTGGAAGTTAAGGTGTTATTGGCTTGTTTGTTTTCGCCTGTTTTAGAAAATTTAGAAAAAGCCCTTATTCAAGCCAATATAAAGCCTATTGATGTGGCGGCGGGGCCGATGGCTTCTTCAAAAGCCGCCTTAAATTATGAGCAAAAAGAATTGGGGGTTCTGCTTTTAGAAATTGGAGCTGGCGCTACCAGTGTGGCTGTTTTTGAAAAAGGCGATTTACAGGATTTCGCCGTGTTTCCGGTGGGTTCAGCCAACATTACTAATGATATCGCCATTGGTTTTAGAACGGAAATACAAACAGCTGAAAAATTGAAACTTGATCTAGCTGTTTCGCCGGGCGCTATGGTCAAAAAAGCCAAGCCGCTTTCATACAAAAAAGCCAAGCAAAAAATTGATTTGGCCGAGCCAATAGCCAGCCAAAAATCGGAATTACCCGAAACAGGCATACCGTTTTCGCAAAAGTTTCTGGACAATATTGTAGGGTCGCGGGTTAATGAAATTTTTTCTGAAGCGCAAAAAGCTATGAAAAAATATCTAATTAATCAATCGCTGGCCGCGGGTGTTGTTTTGACTGGCGGAGGGTCTAAACTGCCCGGTTTGGCCGAATATGGCCGCCAAAAATTTAAACTGCCTTGCCGCCTAGCCCCCTCTCCCTTATCAATGGTGCCGGGCTTGAGCCAATCAGCTGAGGCAGCTAATTGTCATGAGCCGCAATGGGCCGCTTGCTTGGGGTTATTAGCCAATGGTTTTGAGGTTAATGATGATGATATTTTTTCAACCGAGACGGCTCACAGTGGAGGCATCAAAGACAAACTTAAAAAGGTGATGAAATCATTTTTACCATAGTGAACAGTTTTTATATGAAACAGCAAAATACCAGAAAACACGCTATCAAAGTGATTGGCATTGGCGGCTCGGGCGTTAACGCGGTAAGCCGCATGGCGGTGGCGGGTGTGGCGGGCGTTGACTTGGTGGCTATTAACACCGACGCTCAATCGCTCAAATTAAGTCCGGTGTCTCAAAAAATTTTGATTGGCCCCAATACCACTCATGGTTGGGGGGCGGGTATGGATGTTAAGCTTGGCGCTAAAGCGGCTCAAGAGAGTTTGGAGGAATTAAAACAGGTTTTAGTGGGCGCTGAAATGGTGTTTTTAACTTGCGGCCTGGGCGGCGGGTCCGGCACATCGGCCATTCCTATATTGGGCGAGCTGGCCAAGGGTATGGGCATTTTAACTTTGGCAGTGGTAACTTTGCCTTTTTCATTTGAAGGCCAACAGCGAAAAAATGTGGCCGCGCAGGGTTTGCGCGAGTTAGAAGATAAGGTTGACGCTTTATTAGTTATTCCTAATGATAAACTTCTGGACTTAGCCAAGCCCAACACTACTGTGGCCAATGGTTTCTGGCTGTGTGATGAGGTTTTACGGGAAGCGGTTAAGGCCATCGCGGATTTGATTTCTTTGCCCGGCATTATTAATGTTGATTTAGCTGATTTGAAAAGTATTTTGAAAAATTCCGGCCAGGCCTTTTTAGGCATCGGACGGGCCAAGGGGGAAAAGCGGGCGATTATTGCCGCTTCAGCCGCTTTGCGTTCGGCTTTATTAGATTTTTCTATTGGCGAGGCCGCTGGCATTTTAATAAATGTGGCTGGGCCGGGCGATCTTTCATTGAGTGAAGTTAACATCGCGGCTACCTTTATTAAAAAGAACGCCAGCCCCAAAGCCAAAATTGTTTTTGGCGTTTCCGAAGATGAGGGGCTGAAAGATGGGGAGATAAAAATTACCTTGATTGCTACCAGTAAGTAGCAATCAGAATGTCTAAATCCTAATGACTAATGTCAAATAAAATATCAAAATCCAAATATCAAATGCCAAAAATTAATTGTTGGACATTTGATATTGGGCATTTTATTAGACATTAGACATT
>Ga0210019_1005161_pt1 | contig 11013 bp, 10 predicted proteins | sample CryGeyCG2114_020_2_FD_183969 | JGI IMG/M metagenome (GOLD analysis project Ga0210019, IMG submission 183969) | Groundwater microbial communities from aquifer - Crystal Geyser CG11_big_fil_rev_8/21/14_0.20 (SPAdes) (version 2) | ecosystem: Environmental > Aquatic > Deep subsurface > Groundwater ...
CAGAAGCTTCGCGACATTCCGGACCCCACGGTACGGCGCTATTTCCAGGACTTCTTCAAAAGCCGCCTGTGGCCCGACGGGCCCGCCACGGGACGGGGCGGCGCCCGCGGCGGGCGCCGCTTCGGCCGGGACGCCTGGGGAAGCGGCAGATGGTCCGGTCCGGCCCAGCGCCTGCGCGCCGATACGGCCGAAACCCGGCCCGTGCAGAGCCGGCGCCTGCGGGCGGCGATCCTGCTGGCCACCGCCATCAACCATCCGGACCTGCTGGCCGAGGCCGAGGAAGAGCTGGGCCGCATCGCCATCGCCGACGCGGACCTTGACAATTTGCGTCAAGCGTTATTAATCACCCACGCGGGTGGTTTACCCCTTGACACGGAGGGGCTTGTAAACCACTTGTCAGAGCAGGGTTATTCCCAGGCACTGGGCCGATTACTAGGCGCGCAAACGTACGACCACGCCAGATTTGCGCGACCCAATGCGGGACTTGCAGAGGCCAGACGGGGCTGGGAAGCAACCATCAACCACTTGCGCGGAGAGGACTTGGAGTCCGAACTCCAAGCGGCCCAGGATGCAGTCCGGCGTGACCCGTCGGAAGCGAACATGAATTGGGTTGTCCGGGTTCGGCGGATGATGGACGAAAGCGATCAGTCGGGCGCCGCCTTCGACTAGCAAGGCGGTCCGGCGGAAGGTGGTTCGATGTAACGGACGTTGGACGTTACCGGGTAGGCAACGGCGTCAGGGGCCCTTTTGGAATTTGGACCCGGACCGGCCGCCCCATGGCGGCATGGACCGGAGGGGGCGGGGCTCCCCGGACAAGGATTTAGAGGTCGAGCGTGGCAAAAGCACAAGCGAAGGATCAAGACAGCGGCGAGACCCAGGAGGAAGGCGGCGACAGCCCCCTTCTCGACACCCTGGGCGCGGCGGTCAAGAAGATGGTCGCGCGCGGCAAGGAGCGTGGGTACGTCACCTATGACGACCTGAACAGCGCCCTGCCGCCGGAAAAGGTGTCGTCGGAGCAGATCGAGGACACCATGGCGATGCTCTCGGAAATGGGCATCAACGTGGTCGAGAACGAGGAGACCGAAGAGGTTCCCGCCGACGACGAAGAGAGCGCCGACGAAGAGGAAAAGAGCGTCTCCACCGCCGGCAACGTGGACGAGAACGACCTGGGCCGCACGGACGACCCGGTGCGCATGTACCTGCGCGAGATGGGCTCGGTCGAACTGCTGTCGCGCGAGGGCGAAATCGCCATCGCCAAGCGCATCGAGGCCGGCCGCGAGATGATGATCGGCGGCCTGATGGAAAGCCCGCTGACCATCAAGGCGATCACCATCTGGCACGACGCGCTGGTCAACGAGGACCTGCTGCTGCGCGACATCATCGACCTGGAGGCCACCCACGGCGGCGGCCCCGGCCAGGCGAACGGCCGCGCCGCCGGCGAGGGCGAGAGTGACGAGGGTGCCGAGGTCGAAGCGGCCCCCGTCGAGGAGACCGCGGAACCCGAGCCCGAGACCGCCAAGGAAGACAGCAACAAAAAGAAGGCCGCCAAGTCCGACGACGACGAGGAAACCGAAGGCGAGAAAGAGACCGGCGGCGGCGAGGACGACGACGAGGACGACGAGGACGGCGAAAACAACCTGTCCCTGGCCGCCCTCGAGGCCAAGCTGAAGCCGCAGGTCATCGAGACCTTCGAGAACATCACCAAGACCTACAAGAAGCTGCATCGCGTGCAGATGCAGCGCCTCGAGGCCCTGACCTCGGGCGAGCAACCCAAGCCGAGCCAGGAAAAGCGCTTCCAGAAGCTGCGCAAGGAACTGATCGAGTGCATGGAGGACGTGCACCTGAACAACATCCGCATCGAACAGCTTCTCGACCAGCTTTACGGCCTCAATCGCCGGCTGGTCGGGCTCGAGGGCAAGATGCTGCGCCTGGCGACCACGGCGCGCATCAACCGCGACGAGTTCCTGGAGCACTACCAGGGCCACGAACTGGATCCGGGCTGGCTCAAGCGGGTCGAGAAGCTGCCGGCCAAGGGCTGGGGGCGGTTCGCCACCCGCTACAAGGACGACATCGGGGAAATGCGCGCGCAGGTCGCCGAGGTCTCTCAGACCGCGGGCCTGCCGATCCAGGAATTCCGCCGCATCGTCTCGACCGTGCAAAAGGGCGAGCGCGAGGCCGCCAAGGCCAAGAAGGAAATGATCGAGGCCAACCTGCGGCTCGTCATCTCGATCGCCAAGAAATACACCAACCGCGGCCTGCAGTTCCTCGACCTGATCCAGGAGGGCAACATCGGCCTGATGAAGGCGGTCGACAAGTTCGAATACCGCCGCGGCTACAAGTTCTCGACCTATGCCACCTGGTGGATCCGGCAGGCCATCACGCGGTCGATCGCCGACCAGGCGCGCACCATCCGCATCCCCGTGCACATGATAGAAACTATCAACAAGCTGGTGCGCACGTCGCGCCAGATGCTGCACGAGATCGGCCGCGAGCCGACGCCGGAAGAGCTGGCGACGCGGCTTTCCATGCCGCTGGAAAAGGTGCGCAAGGTGCTCAAGATCGCCAAGGAGCCGATCTCCCTCGAAACGCCCATCGGCGACGAGGAGGACTCGCACCTCGGCGACTTCATCGAGGACAAGAACGCCGTGCAGCCGCTCGACGCCGCCATCCAGGGCAACCTGCGCGAGACCACCACGCGGGTGCTGGCGAGCCTGACGGCGCGCGAGGAGCGCGTGCTGCGCATGCGCTTCGGCATCGGCATGAACACCGACCATACGCTTGAGGAAGTGGGCCAGCAGTTCTCGGTCACCCGCGAGCGAATACGCCAGATCGAAGCCAAGGCGCTCAGGAAGCTGAAGCATCCGTCCCGGTCGCGGAAACTCCGGAGCTTCCTGGACTACTGACGCCGGGGCGAACCGACACAGAGCCAAGGGCCGGAGGCATCCCCGCTTCCGGCCTTTGCTTCTCCAGGGGGAGAAGACGGAAAACCGATAAAGGGCCAGTAGCTCAACTGGTTAGAGCCGGCGGCTCATAACCGTCTGGTTGCAGGTTCGAGTCCTGCCTGGCCCACCACTTCCCGCGCCGCCCCGGTCCCGTCGGCAGGCCGGTTCAGTGTGCGCGGGCGTTCGGCAGCGCGTCGAACAACGCGGCGTTCGGACAGAACCGGCGGTATTCCTCGGGCTCGCTCATGCCGGCCAGCCAGACACTGCATTCATCCGTGTTCCGACAATCCCGACAACGCTCGCGCGCAACCTTCAGAGCGCCCCTCGGCACCGCCGCGCCGTCGATGCCATGCATCTTCAACGCCGCGGCAATCAACGGCGGTTGGGAGGACCGGCCTGCCGGCGGTGACTGAACCATGGCGATGCTCCGGAGATTTCTGACCGGACGAGGATTGTTCCGCCCGGGCTTTTGTCGTTGATCCAGATCACTCGGACGGCATCGGGACGCATGTAGCCGCCCCGGTCGAAGCCGGCGCGGCCGCCCGACCGGCGAACCATCCGCGTCATGCAGGCGGGCGGATATCCACGCCGGAGAAAATCGCATCCAAGCGGCCCGCTGCTCCCCCGACACGGGGAGGTGGCGAAAAAATTGACGAAGATCATGGCCGTGCCGGGCCGGACCGGGCAATATTTCCCCAGTGTGGGAACAACCGACAGATGATTTGAGATTGGCAATGTCGCAGGATTTCTTCGAGTGGCTTCCCGAATACGAGACAGGCATCCGCGTAATCGACAACGATCACCGCGGTTTGTTTGAACTGGCCAGAATTCTTGACGACTTCGCCGCCTCAGGCGAGCGCGGGGAGGAATTGGGGCAGCTTATCGACCGTCTGATCCGTTATGCCGACGAACATTTCGCCCGCGAGGAGCGGTTCATGGCGGCCGCCGGCTTCCCCCATTTCGACGAACATACGGCGGAACACCGGCGGGCTACCGAAGTGATCTACGGCATCCGCGATGTCTATCTCAGCGTTCCGGATGACTTGGACATCGAAAAAGTCGCCGTGTTTTTCCGCGACTGGCTGAAGCACCACATTCTGGACAGCGACAAGCAATACGTTCCCTTTGTCCGCGGGGAGATTGCTGGAACCGGGCCGAGACCGCGCCCGGTCGCGACGTCGTTTCAACCGGAGGCGTTCGTCGAAGTGCGGGCCCGCGTGCCGGAAAATAAAGAGGAAATCCTTCGAAAGTGCGCCCAGGTGCTTAATCGCGCGGATGACGGATGCGATCGGCTCGAGGCGCTCATTCGGGAGATCTCGACGGATCCCGGCCCGGAGCATCTTGCGTTCGTCGCCCGCGCCTTCCGGCGATCGAATCGGTAGCCCGCGTCCCAGGCGGAACTTCCGGGGCTCGAACCGGCCGTAGCCGCCCGACCTGCTCCTTAAACATCTAGGCGGGTCGATACTCGGCCCGGCAATTTGGCGTTTCCCACACGATTATTGCATCGAGTCGCGCACGCCCCGCGCTGCGTTCAGCGATAGCGGGTCCCAATATTCCAAACCAGTGCTCCGCCATGCGCTCCGCCGTCGGATGGCACGGCACGATGTACAGCTTCTGCCCCAACCACGTATCGATTGTTGAGACAAAACCATCGCGCTGCACCGTCTGATGAATCTTCTCCGTCCATGCGTTGATTGATCGTTCATCCGTCTCAGGCGAGAATTTCGCCAGCACTTCGACATCTTGCGCGGAAAGTATAAGCCCGTGATCGCAAGGCTCGTCGATCAGGCGCACCATTTCCTCTTTCAGAAAAGCGAAATCCATTACCATATCCGTTTGCTCGCCGGACAAATGGAGACCACCTATCGATTCACAACGGGCTTCAATCGTATATCGATGACCGTGCAAATGGCGGCATTTCGACCCGTGGGTCATGATTCTGTGACCGGCATCTATCTCGATCTGCCGAGTTATGACATGTGTCATTTTGCGCGCCCCTGCGAAAACCTTTTCCAACCGTCGCCACGTAGCGTGCATGCAGGACATTCGCCGCGGCCATATCCCGCCAAACAACAGCTATGCGAATGTTCAACAATCAATTCCACGCGGTCGAATCTCTCCGGCGCCCACGCCAAGCAGGCTGTAGAATCCTGGCCGCTCGGAAAGAGGACTAATGCGCGCTCGGCCACGCTATTCAGCTTTCATGACTAGGAGCGTGTCCTCCTGATGAGGAATCGCTGGCGCTTCCGTATCAAGATGACAAGCTCCGGGAATCAAGGTGCCAGGCGGATGATCTGCGCGGCGGCGTCGTCGGCCTTTTCCGTCTCGCCGAGCACGCGGTAGGCGCGCTCGAGGCGGCGCCAGCCGGCGAGGTCGTCGGGGTTTTCCTTGAGGCGGCCGGCGAGGCGTTCGACCATGGCGCGGATCATGGCGTCGCGGTCCCCGGCGCTCATGTCCTGGGCCGCCTCCATCTGCTCGCGGTCCGGTCCCGGCGCGGCCGCGGCCGGCGGGTCGGCGGGCATCACGGGGGTCGCGGGGCGCAGCACCGGCGGCTGCCGGGCGAGCAGGCCGCGGGCCTCCTCGGACATCGTGACGGCCGCCGGGTCGAGGTTCAGCTGCTCGGCGGCGCGGGCGATCTGCTGGCGCACCACGGGCACCCAGGGGGCGTCTTCCGGCGAGATCGCCACCAGGTCGGCCCAGTCCTGCAGCGCCCCCCGGACGTCGCCCGCCTGGGCCTTCCGGAGGCCCAGGTAGTAGCGCGCCTTGGGCTCGAACGGTGCGGAGCCGCGGACCGCCGTCAGGATCGCCGCCGCGTCGTCCGTCACCTTCATCCCGCCGCTCACGATCAGCGCCTCCGCGTAGGCGACCTCCACGTCGGCGCGCCCGCCGGCGATCGCCCGCGCCCGCGTGTAGGCATTGACGGCGGCGTCGACGCGGCCGATCGAGAGGTAGCTGCGGCCCAGCAGAAGCCAGCCCTCGACGTCGTCCGGAGCGGCCAGCAGCTTCTCCGCCAGGCGGCCGATCATGGCCGCCATGTCCGCCCCCGCCGCCGCGTGCCCGGCCGCGGCGCTGGTTTCCGCGGCGATGTCGCGCGCGGCATGGGGCTGGTCGGGCTGGCCGGGCGAGCCCAGCACAAGGTAGAGGCCCGCCGCCGCCAGCGGCACCCCGGCGGCGACCAGGACGGCGGTCAGGCGCCGCGGGCCGCCCGCCGCCGCGCCGGGCGCCGACCCCCGCTGCAGCTCCGCGCCGGCGGCCAGCAGGCGGCGCTCGACCTCCAGGCGCGCCGCCTCGGCGGCCGCCGCGTCGAGCAGGCCCTGGGCGGCGTCGCGCTCGATCTCGGCCAGCTGGTCGCGGAACACCGTGAGGTCGTATTCGGCGCGCGCCGGAACGGCCGCGGCGCGGCGCAGCAGCGGGCGCGCGAGGGCCAGCGCCACCCCCACCGCCAGCACCGCCATGGCGATCACCAGGCCGCTCATGGGGCGTCTCCTTCAAGCAGTTTGTTCAGCCGCGCCCGTTCCTCGGCCGTCAGCGGCGCCGCCGCCGCCGGCGCCGCGCGGCGGCGCCGGAAGAACACGACCACGGCCAGGATGCCGAGGCCGGCGACCACCGCCGGCCCGGCCCACAGCACGAGGGTCGAGCCCTTCACCGGCGGCTTCAGCAGCACGAAGTCGCCGTAGCGCGCGACCACGAAGGCGACGACCTGGTCGTCGCTGTCGCCCGCCTTCAGGCGCTCGCGCACCAGCACCCGCAGGTCCTTGGCCAGGCCGGCGTCGGAATCGTCGATCGACTGGTTCTGGCACACCAGGCAGCGCAGCTCCTTGGAGATGTCGCGCGCGCGGGCCTCGAGCACAGGATCGGCCAGCATCTCGTCCGGGTTCACGGCGCGCGCCGGGCCGGCCGGCAGCAGCACCGCCAGCAGCGCCGCCAGGACCAGCACGCGCGTCATCGGCCGCCCCCCTGGAGGTGGCGGATCAGCGGCAGGATTTCCCGTTCCAGCGCGTCGCCGACGATCGGCCCCACGTGCTTGAAGCGGATGCGCCCCGTGCCGTCGACGATGAAGGTCTCCGGCACGCCGTAGACCCCCCAGTCGATGCCGACGCGGCCGCTCGCGTCGGCCCCCACGGCGGTGTAGCCGTCGCCCAGCGCGTTGAGCCAGGCCAGCGCCTCTTCGGGCGCGTCCTTGTAGTTGAGGCCGTAGACCGGAACGATGCCCATCCCGGCCAGCCTGTTGATCTGCGGATGCTCGGCGCGGCACGGCACGCACCAGCTGGCGAACACGTTGACCACGCTGACACGGCCCCTCTTCAGGTCGGCCGTGGAAAACCCGCCGCCCGTGCCGCCGGCGATCGGCGGCAGGACGAACTCGGGCGCCGGCTTGTCGATCAGCGCCGACGGGATGATCTTCGGATCCCTGGTCAGGCCGACCGCGAAGTAGACGGCGAGCACGCCGAACAGGCCGAGCGGCAGCAGGTAGATCAGGCGCGATCTCATGGCCGCCTCAGTCCGCGCCCGCCGCCTGGGCGGCGATCCCGCGCCGCGCCGGCGCGCCGACGCGGTGGCGCCGGTCGGTCAGGCTCAGGGCACCCCCCGCGACCATGATCATCAGCCCGCCCCACATCCAGGCGACCAGCGGGTTGAAGTACAGCCGCGTGACGAAGCCGGGCCGGCCGTCGGCCGTCGTCCCCCGGTCGCCGACCACGGCGTAGAGGTCGCCCGTGAGCCGCGTCTCGATGCCGGCCTCCGTGGTCGGCTGGCCCGACACGTTGTAGACCCGCTTCTCCGGATTGAGGACCACGACCGCGCGGCCGTCCCGCGACACCGTGAAGCGGCCCGTGGTCGCCACGTAATTGGCGCCGCGCGTGGGCCGCGCCCCGTCGAAGCGGAACTCGTAGCCGGCCAGCCGCACCGTGTCGCCCGGCGCCATCACCTGGATGCTCTCCTCGACCCAGGCCCCCGCCCCGGTCATCCCGGCGATCGTCACCGCCAGGCCCAGGTGGGCCAGCGTCATGCCCCAGGCGGCGCGCGGCTGGCGCGCCAGGCGCGCCAGCGAGCGGCCCAAGTTCTCGCGGCCCAGGCGCAGCCGCTCCGCCAGCTCGACCAGCGTGCCGACCCCCAGCCAGGCCGCCAGCGCCAGGCCGACCGGCCCCAGGAACGGGCCGTCCGTGACCAGCGCCCAGGCCCCCGCGGCGGCGGCCAGCGCCGCCACCATGGCCGGCCACAGGCGCTGAACGGCGGCGCGCCAGTCGCCGCGCTTCCAGTGCAACAGCGGGCCGACCGCCATGACCGCGAGCATCGGCAGCATGAGCGGGATGAACACGGCGTTGAAGAACGGCGGGCCGACCGAGACCTTGCCGCCGCCGACCGCGTCGAGCAGCAGGGGATAGAGCGTGCCCAGCAGAACCGCCGCCGTCGCCGTCGCCATCACAAGGTTGTTGAACAGCAGCCCGCCCTCGCGCGAGATCGGCTGGAACAGGCCCGCCGACACCAGCTGCGGGCCGCGCCACGCGTAAAGCGCCAGCGAGCCGCCGATCACGATGATCAGCAGCACCAGGATGAACACCCCGCGCGCCGGGTCCGTGGCGAAGGCGTGGACCGAGGTCAGCACGCCCGAGCGCACCAGGAAGGTGCCCAGCAGGCTCATCGAGAAGGTGATGATGGCGAGCAGCACGGTCCAGCCCTTCAGCGTGTCGCGCTTCTCCACCACCGTCGCCGAATGCAACAGCGCCGTGCCCGCCAGCCACGGCATGAACGACGCGTTCTCGACCGGGTCCCAGTACCACCAGCCGCCCCAGCCCAGTTCGTAATAGGCCCACCAGCTGCCCAGACCGATGCCCGCCGTCAGGAAGCACCACGCGGCCAGCGTCCACGGCCGCACCCAGCGCGCCCAGGCGGCGTCGACCCGGCCCTCGATCAGCGCCGCGATGGCGAACGAAAACGCCATCGAGAAGCCGACGTAGCCCAGGTACAGCATGGGCGGATGGAAGGCCAGGCCCGGGTCCTGCAGCAGCGGGTTCAGGTCGCGGCCGTTGGCCGGCGCCGGGATCAGACGCTCGAACGGGTTCGAGGTCAAAAGGATGAACAGGTAGAAGCCGACGGCGATCAGCGCCTGGATCGCCAGCACCCGCGCCCGCAGGGCCGGCGGCAGGTTGGCGCCGAAGGCCGCCACGGCCGAGCCGAACAGCGCCAGGATCAGCACCCACAGCAGCATCGACCCCTCGTGGTTGCCCCACACGCCCGAGATCTTGTAGAGCAGCGGCTTGTCCGTGTGCGAGTTGGCCGCCACGTTGACCACCGAGAAGTCCGACGTCACGTACAGGTTGGTCAGGCAGCCGAACGCGACGGCGACCAAAAGGAACTGCAGCAGCGCCGCCGGGCGCGCCACCGCCATCCACTGGGCGTCGCCGCGTTGCGCGCCGATCAGCGGCAGCGTCGCCTGCACCGCCGCCACGAACAGCGCCAGGATCACCGCGAAATGGCCCAGTTCCGCGGTCATTTGCCCGGCCCGCCCGTCTTCGCCGCGCCCTTGCCGGCCTCTTCCTGCCAGCGGCCTGATTTCTTGAGCGCGTCGGCGACCTCGGGCGGCATGTAGGTCTCGTCGTGCTTGGCAAGGACCTCCTCGGCAACGAAGGTCGCCCCCCGCAGGCGGCCCTCCGTGACCACCCCCTGGCCCTCGCGGAACAGGTCCGGCAGGATGCCCTGGTAGGTCACCGCGATCGCGTGGGCGCCGTCGGTGATGCGGAACCCGGTGACGGCGTCCGCCTGTTTCTGAACGCTGCCCGCCTCGACCAGGCCCCCCAAGCGGATGCGCCGGTCCATCTCGACCTTGCCCTCGGCCACGTCCGTCGGCGAGTGGAAGAACACGATGCTCTCCTCGAAGGCGCTCAGCGCCAGCGCCGCGGCGACGCCCACAAGGGCAAGGCCGACGGCCGCGAAGGTCAGGCGTTTGTGCTTGCGTTTCACGTCTCGGAAGCTCCCTCATGACCGCCGCCGCGCCGGGCCCCGCCGGCGTCCCCCTCCAGGCGGGACAGCTCGCCCTCGGCGGCGCGCAGGCCGCGCAGGCTGAGCCACAGGAGAACCGCCAGAACGGCCAACACGGCCGCGTAGCTGGGCCACACGAAGCCCGCGTAGCCGCCCATCTCCAGGAATTTGCCTATCTCGTCCATGACGCTCGACTTTGGATCAATGATTCCGGCGCTTTTATGGTGATCGCGGAGTGCAAAACAACGCCCGCATCATACCCGCGGAACCGCCCCCGCAATTGACCGAGATCAGTCGCCCGCCCAATAAGACCGCTCCGACCGCAAATCGCCCCCGCCGCAGTCTATCGGCCCCGACCGCCAGCGCAAGGGCGGCTTCACACCCCCGCCTCCTCGGCCTGCATCCGGCGCCGCGCGCGCAGCCGGCTCGCCGTCAGCTCGCGCCGCATGCGCAGCATCAGAACCCAAAGATAATAGGTCGTGAACGCCCCGATCATCAGAAACAGCGGCCACAGCATGGCCGGATGCACGCTCGGCCCGCCCATGCGCACGATCGACGCCGGCTGGTGCAGCGTGTTCCACCAGTCAACCGAAAACTTGATGATCGGCACGTTGATCAGGCCCACCAGAGCCAGGATCGCCGACGCCCGGGCGCCCCGCTGCGGGTCGTCGAACGCGCTGTTCAGCGCCAGGTAGCCGAGGTACAGGAAAAACAGCACCAGCATCGACGTCAGACGCGCGTCCCACACCCACCACGTCCCCCACATCGGCTTGCCCCAAAGCGACCCCGTCAACAGCGCAAGAAACGTGAAACACGCCCCGATCGGCGCCGTCGCACGCGCCGCAACCTCGGCAACCGGGTGCCGCCAGATCAGCCCCACGCCCGCCGAAACCGCCAAAGCCGTGTAGCAGAACAGCGCCATCCACGCCGCCGGTACGTGAACGTACATGATGCGAACCGTCTCCCCCTGCTGGTAGTCCGCCGGAGACCCGTACAGGCCCAGATAAAGACCCGCCCCACACAGCACAACCGTCAACCACCCCAGCCACGGCGTCACAACCGTCGCAAGCTTCATAAAACGACGAGGATTGGC
>Ga0210019_1005162_pt1 | contig 11013 bp, 12 predicted proteins | sample CryGeyCG2114_020_2_FD_183969 | JGI IMG/M metagenome (GOLD analysis project Ga0210019, IMG submission 183969) | Groundwater microbial communities from aquifer - Crystal Geyser CG11_big_fil_rev_8/21/14_0.20 (SPAdes) (version 2) | ecosystem: Environmental > Aquatic > Deep subsurface > Groundwater ...
AAAAAATTGGTTTTAAATATAATAAAATTTCCATCCTTCCACCTTTGAATCCAACTTGACAATAATTCAGGCAGGAAAAAGGCAAGGGCGATAACTGTTAAAACAGAATGCCTTTGGTGTTTGAACCCAAAATAAATACAAGCGATGGTGACCATTATTTTCCAAAATGGTTTTTTGCCTGGAAGGAAAAGAACAATAATGAAAAGGATGGTAAGGAATTTTAAATAAAAAAATTGGGTTCCTGGCAAAGGAACCGGGTTCCATTCCGTAATATTCCTGGGCACGGAAAGGGAATGATAAAAGAAATCCCACAGACCCATGCCATGAGGATTTATCAGGACCGCCAGACAGGAAAACAGGAAGGATGCCAGCAGGGGTTTCCAGGATTGGGTACCCGTAATGATGGATCGTGAACCCTCGATCAGCGTAACCACGGCGTAAACTGCAAGGCCAGCCACCACACCCCCATGGCAATTTACCCAGACCAACATTAAAAAAGGGATCCAATATAAAAGGGTTAATTTACCCCGCAGTCCCTTATTCAATAAATACAGGAAAATTGTAAAAAACAGTATGGTCCATAGATGCGGTCTCACCATGAAGCCTGGGGCAAGGGCCGGGATGGTCAGCGCCATTGAACCCATTAAAGCCCAAGGGTTGGCACCGGTTTTTAGGTTATAGGCGCAAATAAGATGGACGGTGACGAATCCCAACAATAATTTGAAGATGAGAAGTCCCGTTGAGCCGCCCAGGGAAAAAATTAAATAAAATATTATTTCAGCCAGCCATTCATGGTTAATCCATGGATGATCTGGAGCGGTGTATGAATAATAATTCGTGGGAGTGAATGAGGCTTGTGTCCAAATCTCTTTGCCAAATTTTATATGGCCCCATAGATCGGGATCGGCAGTGATGAGCGCAAATTGATTGAAAGCCAGAGTGTAGAGGAGGGGAAATAAAAAAAATTTCCAACTAATTTTTTGAGTTGGTATCAAAATAGAGTTTTAGAATCCTTGGATGGTTTTGCAAATTTGCCTTCACTGCGATAATATCAAATCTGCAGGTTATCTTGAATTTAGTTTATCAATCATGAAAATTATTGTTTGCGTCAAACAGGTGCTGGACACCGCCGCCAAAATCCAGATTGAAAACGGAGAGGTGGTTTCCCCGGGTAGTCCCCGCATTATCAACCCTTATGATGAGTTTGCGGTTGAAGCGGCCGTCCGTATCAAGGAGCAAAAACCGGATACAGAAATCACTCTTTTATCATTGGGGCCGGAAGGATTTAAGGACTCCATTAAAAAGGCCCTTGCGATGGGTGCCGATAAGGCCATCCATTTGATGGATGCTAAATTTGAGGGATTGGACTCCTATTCACTGGCCAGAGTTTTAGCACGTAGTATTGAAAAAGTTCCTTACGATTTGATTCTTTGCGGCAGGCAGGCTGTGGACGAGGATAGAGCCCAAACAGGTCCAGCATTAGCCACATTTCTCGGCATTCCTTTTGTTACCGTGGTGACGGGGATTGAGTTTTCTGATGATTTTAAAAAGGCCAGAATCACCCGCCAGGTAGAGGGGGGAAGTGAAATTCGTGAACTTCTGCTACCACTGTTGTTGACTTGTCAGAAGGGCCTTAACGAACCTCGTTTGCCTTCCCTTAAAGGTATAATGGCCGCTAAAAAAAAGGAAGTTTTAACGTTTTCCGCCAGCGATCTTGATAGCCTTGACCTGGGTGATAACCGTGTGCGCCAGGTAAATCTCTGCTTGCCACCGGAACGAAAAAAGGGAATAATTCTGCAAGGTACAGATGAAGAGATTTGCGGCAAGCTGGTTGGCTTGTTGCGTGAAGAAGAAAAAATCATTTAATTAAAAAAGCCTGGCCCATGAAAGAAACTTCCTCCACCTCCGAAGACAGCGGGATAAAGAACCTGGCAAAAAAATATAAAGGTCAGATTGGCATTGGCCTGCTGGTTTTATATGTTTTTCTGCTTGGACTGGGAACCATTGGCGAGATCTGGGAGATCGAGTGGATATTGGACCTACCCCTTTTTCGTCCCCCCGGTAAATATTGACCACATTTGTGGTGGGGTCGCCAAAAACATCTTTTTGGTACTATGGATTTTGATGCCTTATATTGACATTTTAGGTGTTACAATTTAGTCTTAGTACATAAACGGGCTTTTCGCCCAAACTATTGTTTCTGTTCTAGAAATACGTTATACTACCAGCAATTCCCAAATTGTTTTTACTTGTTTGACTGTGTTTTCGGAGAGACAGGTTTGAGTCTTCGTTGCCATGGCATGTGGGCCTGCCCTATATTGAGCGTATGAGGGTAAAGAGGAATATTAATTTACCGATTATATAATCATGAATAAAAATTCTATAAAAAACTATTTTTCTGGATATGGACACTCTTTAAGACTTTTCCCTTTAAATGATGATAGGGAAAAGATGGTTCGTTTTTTTGGTGAATACGTCAACGAAAGACATAATAGCTATGAAGAGCTACTCCGGGAGCAGTTTAAACGAATTGGTCAAAGGCTTTGGACTGCCATAAAAACTTTGCCTCCACAAGATGAAGAGGTGGCAAAGCCCAAGGTTATCGCAAAGGTTTATGGTTCTGACCCATTGGCGTGCCGCGATAATGAAAGATTTGAAATCCTAGAAGACCATTATCTGGGAGGAAATGAGCAGATTTGGTTGGGTTGGCGAGGAAGAGTCCCCGATTTTGATGCATCAAAAGAGCTTCCAGAAGAGGAACATGTCAGATAATCCTTCTGCTGGTGAACTCCTCCCCGAAGGTTCCCCGCATCCAAAAATATCTCCGCAAGAAATCTGGGAATTAGAAAAAGATAAGGCCATTAGAAGAGCGATCCATAAGGCTATTGATAGGGCTGTGTCTGGGGGAAAGGGTCATCCAAAAAAGCCTGTAGTCGACGAAGCGGTCAAAAAATCCCTGGTTGAAGTTAAAACACTTGCGCTGGAATATTCCTCACCCCTTCCACCCCCTGCTCAAATGAGGGAACTAGAGGAATTGCAGTCTGGTTCGACAGACCGCTTATTGGCCCTTGTGGAATCGGGCCAAGCTCATGAACAGTACATGGACCGGGAATTTGTAGCCTTTCAGAATGAGAATCTTAAACTTAATGCGGAAGACAAGAAGCGCGGAGTAAATAGCTCTCTGATAATAACAATTACCGGCATGGCGCTGGCAACTGTGGCGGCTATTGCGGGCAAGGAGGATTTTGCGGTTAAAATGGTAACAATTACGCTGGGAAGCATCGTTGGGATGTTTTTAGTGGAGCGTTTTCGCATTTCCAAGAAACCCCCACGACAAACACAGGAAGGCAAAAAATAGCTTTAATAATTTTCCAGATTCTGCAGGTATTGTCCTCACTTTCCCATCTTTTATTATATTATAAAGCCAAAAATGTCGCGCCTAAAAAGGCTTATTATTTAACTTGCCTATAGGCCGTTTTTTTTATTACGGAGTTTTTTTGTGAGCATGAACCGTGTCCTTGCTGTTGTGGTTGAGCATGAGCAGGGGAAAATTAAACCGGTATCCTTGGAGGTTCTAAGTGCTTCCCGGAAACTGGCGGACCAGATTTCGGGAAAGGTGATTGCCTTTTGCTTGAGTCACGAAGCGAACTCGCAGGCGGAGCTGTTTATCCGGTACGGTGCCGATGAAGTGCGTTTTCTAACCCATCCCGATCTTCAGCATTATATTCACGAAAATTATGCTTTCGCTTTGCTACGGCAACTGGAAAAATTATCTTTTGATTACCTATTGTTGCCAGCTACCAATAATGGCAAGGAATTGTCTGCCGTTCTTTCGGCCGAATCAGGTTTGGGGGTGGCGACCGACTGCATTGCCCTTTCTGTTAACGACGCGGGTGAGGTGGAGGCGGTGAGACCGGTTTCATCTGGAAAGGCCCATTCCACCGTGCGGTTCAGTGGCAAGAAACCGCATATCCTCTCCTTACGTCCCAATGTATTCCGGGATTCCCCGCATTCCCGGCAAGGCGAGATCGTTGAGGAAAAAATCCAGTTGTCAGAACTTTCTCATCGGGTACGGCAACTGGTCAAGCAGGTGGGTTCCCAACTGGATATCACCGAGGCCAGGATTGTGGTATCGGGTGGACTGGGGATGCGGGGGCCGGAAAACTTCAAAATGCTGGAGGAGTTGGCGGATGTCCTGGGTGGGGCGGTGGGGGCCAGTCGGCCTGTTGTGGATAATGGGTGGCGCGACTATTCCAACCAGGTGGGGCAGACGGGGAGAACTGTTTCTCCAGATCTTTATTTTGCCTGCGGTATTTCCGGCGCCGTACAGCATTTGGCCGGGATGTCTTCGTCACGGTGCATTGTGGCGATTAATTCTGATCCCAACGCCCCCATTTTTTCAGTTGCCGACTATGGTATAGTCGGAGACGTTTTTAAAATCATCCCTGTTCTGATCCAGGAATTTAAAAAGACTCTTTCTACCTGATTTCCATTTCCCCCTATGAATGGGACCATTTTAAATATTTTGCAGGACCCCAGACTGGCTCTTGTTAGCGAGCCTTCTAATCTTATGGTGTCCCGAATCCAACTTTATCTTGATCTTTTGGTTAAATGGAACCGCAAAATCAACCTCACCGCCGAAAAAGACCCTGAAGAAATTCTGACCAGGCATGTGTTCGACTCCCTGCAGTATTCCCGCGGGCTCCAACCTGATTTTCGGGTGATGGACATCGGTAGCGGTGCGGGTTTTCCAGGGATTCCTTTAAAGATCATATTTCCGGAAATGGCATTGGTCATGGTGGAAAGTCAACGCAAGCGATGCAGTTTTCTGGAGGTAGCGGTCCGGGAGATTGGGCTGGACGGAGCCACAGTGATCAATGTTCGAGCAGAAGATATTCCAGCCCAACAGGAAGGCCAATTTTCTGCGGTCATCTTTCGCGCCGTATCAGGTTTGAATCCATGCCTGGCTCTGGGCGAAAGGTTTGTCGCTTCCGGTGGGAGGCTGGTGGTGAAAAAGCCCCCGGACGAAACCTTGAGACAACAGAAATCCGGCCTTTTTTTAAAAGACGAGATTGCCATAACCAGCTATCACGGAGTGGTCTCAAGTTTGCTGGTTTTTGAAAAATGTTTCACGTGAAACATCCGCTGAGCGCAGAGCCGCCTGGCATTAACCTCATTTGGCAAGCAAATGTATGGGGGCGTGAAAAGCCGAGACCCACTATTATTTGCCCCAAAACCCATTGCTATTTATTTGTGGCGGTTCCCACTGTTTCACGTGAAACAATCTTTTTAAGAACCCAGTTTTATATTGGCAGTGGATTGAAACTATGGTAGTTTTAGAACGGTCGCGACACTATTCCCCGGGGGTCCATGGGTAAAATTATAAGCGTTGCAAATCAAAAAGGCGGGGTGGGTAAAACCACAACGGCCATCAACCTGGCGGCTTCTATAGCCCTTTCGGGCAAAAAAGTTTTGTTGATCGATATTGATCCACAGGGCAATGCTTCCAGTGGATTGGGGGTCGATGGCAATTCACGGGGAATTTATGAGCTCTTGATGGGCGAAGCAAGTCAAAGCGAAGTCATTTGTCCCACCGAAATTGAAACGCTGAAAATCATCCCTTCCCGAGTGGATCTGACGGGTGCTGAAATCGAGCTGGTGGGCAGAGAGAGCCGGGAAAAGATTTTGAAGGTTGCCCTCAACGGAGTGCGCGAGGAGTTTGAGTTTGTGGTTATAGACTGCCCACCTTCTTTGGGACTGTTAACTTTGAATGCTTTGGCTGTTTCCAACTCCGTGCTGATCCCCATGCAGTGCGAGTACTATGCTCTTCAGGGCTTGAGCCATCTGTTAAAAACTTTAAAACTGGTTAAAAAATCCATCAATCAGGATTTAAAAGTGGAAGGTATCTTATTGACAATGTTTGACAGCAGAACCCTCCTTGCTACACAGGTGAGGGAACAGGTGCAAAAATATTTCAATGATTTTTTGCTAAAAACAATCATTCCAAGGAATGTGCGGTTGAGCGAGGCCCCCAGTCATGGCAAGCCCATTATGCTGTATGATAGCCGCTCACGCGGAGCCGACTCTTATGTTGAGCTGGCAAAAGAAATTATTTCGCGATCTAAAACCGGTGAACGAACTTCACTTCCAGGTGTGACAGCATGATGAATAGAAAAGCTTTAGGGAAAGGGATCAACGCGCTGATCCCCGACTTTGAAATGGGTGTCCCGGAGTCTACCGAACAAGGGATTGCCCACAGTGTGGAGTTGCTGATTGATGATATTGTGCCCAACCGTTTTCAGCCGAGAAAATATTTTGATGATGACAAGCTTGAAGAGTTGGTGGAGTCCATTCGTGAAAATGGAATCCTGCAACCTGTTGTTGTGCAAAAAGCCGAGGTCGGCTATGAATTGGTGGTGGGGGAAAGAAGGTGGCGGGCTTCCAGGAAGGCAGGGCTGAATAAAATTCCCGCGGTAATTCGTGAAGTCACCCCTGCTCAGGCTTTGGAACTGGCGATCATCGAAAATATTCATCGTCAGGATCTCAACCCCATTGAAGAGGCAGAGGCTTATGCCCGTCTTGCCGACGAGTTTGCTTTGACTCAGGAAATGATTGCTAAGAAGGTGGGAAAAAGCCGCACTGCGGTCGCTAATACTTTGCGGCTTCTCAAGTTGCCCCGAAATATCAAGGAAGATTTAGTTTCCGGAAAACTTTCCATGGGCCATGCTCGGGCTCTATTGGGGTTGGAAAATCCCGGCCAAATGCAAGCACTGTGCAAGGAAATTTTCAAACATGATCTTACGGTACGTCAAACAGAGAAGCGGGTAAACGGGCTAAAACAACCCCTGCCGACAAAGCTTGTGCCCCCAAAGAAAAATATTTTTATCAGGGACCTGGAAAAAGAGTTGGAGCGGAAGTTGGGAACCAAGGTCGAAATAAACCCAAAAAAAGCAGGCGGCAAACTGATAGTGACTTATTACTCGGATGATGATCTTGAACGCATTCAGAATTTAATTGGCCAGCGTTAACATTAAAACAGGGTAAGGTGGGTTCTTATGTGGGGAGGAAAAAAAATGAAAAAAGACGATACGCAAATAAAAGCCTATATGGGCGAAGATACGGTTTTTAACGGGTCGTTGTCTTTTGACGGCACGGTTCGAATTGATGGCAAGTTCGAGGGCCAGGTTCACACCGATGATACGCTGATCATCGGAGAGACCGGACATCTTGTCGCGGAAATTTCTGCGGGAACCATCATCTGCATGGGGCGTGTAGAGGGAGCTCTCGTAGCCACCAAAAAGGTTGAAATCCATGCCAACAGCCGCGTGGTGGGTAATATTAAATCTCCCGCCCTGTACATTGAGTTGGGCGGGGTTTTGGACGGTTCCTGTGATATGACAGGAAAAGAAACCAAGATCATACCCTTGCTAAAAGCCGAGGAAAAAGAAAAGAAAGCTTCCGCCCAGTCTGCGAAGGGATAGTAGAAATTCTGTCTGGATTTTCCGGGCGGGAAGTTGAGTTTTTCAAAGCGGAATATTAAAATAAACATTCAATATGGCTGTTGTGCAACCGGGGTCCGAGGAAACAGGTAACTTATTTGTAGTGAGCACCCCCATTGGCAACTTGGGCGATGTGACTCACCGCGCTATAGAGACCCTTGGTAAAGTTTCCTTGATTGCGGCTGAAGACACCCGTCGGACAAGAATATTGTTGAACAGGTATCAAATTCAAACGCCCCTTTCCAGCTATAACAGCTTTAATAAAATTAAAAAAAGCAGAGAGTTCATTGGGCAACTTAAAAAGGGCAAGGACCTTGCCCTGGTTTCAGATGCTGGAACACCCGGAATTTCGGACCCGCATTATCATTTGGTGAATGAGGCCATTGCGGAAGGGGTTTCAATTTATTCCATTCCTGGTCCTTCGGCACTATTGGCGGCATTGACCGTTTCTGGTTTGCCCATGGATCGGTTTGTTTTTGAGGGATTCCTCCCGCGTAAAAAGGGGCGCACTACGATGCTGGAGAATCTGGCAAACGAAAAACGCACAGTAGTTTTATTTGAATCACCCAACCGCATCCAAAAAACACTTCAAGACCTCCATAAATTTTTTGGAGACCGCAAGGTAGCTGTTACCCGTGAATTGACTAAAATGTATGAGGAGGTGATTCGGGGAAACCTGAAAGAACTCTCCACCCTGACACGCACCTGGAAAGGCGAGATCACTGTGGTGATCGCAGGGTCTGACGAGAAAAAGAGGAAAGGTTAAATGCCGGTTATTTCAATCATTGGTCCCAAAGGAGGGATCGGCAAAACCACATTGTCCATCAACACAGCCGCGGCATTGACGCGCACGCTGAATAAATCGTTGACTCCCGACAGTGTGTGTTTGTTTGATCTTGACCTCAGGCTCCCCACCATCTCCAGCATTCTGGAAAGCCACCCGCAGAAAACTTTTTACGATTTGTTTGAAACTCTGGCTAATAAAACCTACCAGGTTGATTTCTTACAATCGATTTACCGGATACTCACTATTTTCCAGGCCTATCTGGATAAAGAAATCAAGAAAGATCACCCGCACCTTGAAAAGGGCTTGGTGCTATACAAAACTTTGAACATAGAATTGTTTCATTTCTCAGAGTTTCCGTTTGGCAATGACTTGCATGAGCTATTTCTGGAGCGCAACCAAATTTACACCGTAAGCCAGATCAAGGTTCTCAAACCGCTCCTGAAAAAAATAGATATAGTCCAGTTCAAAAATGTCCTTAAAAAGCATGAAGCCAATTCCAGGCCAACCCCCGATGAATACATCAATTATATTGAAGAGTTTAAATTTTCGTTGCTGGGCGGAGAGGTTCCTATCCTCGGAAAAAGAAGCCACCGCAAACGTATTAATGAGCCGGCGTTTCTCCTTCTCTTCCTGGAATTCGTCAATGATTTGATGGAACGGTTTAACTATGTGATTCTTGATACTCCGGCCGGAGGCGTCAACCACCTTTCTTCTTTGATGAATTCGATTGATCAGGTTCTTTTTGTTTTTGACATGAGCAATAATATTGCTGTCAATGGCAGTATTGATGCCCTGCATTCCTTCATTGATTATTATGAAGATTTTTATCAGGACTACCAGCGGGGAAGATTGACAGGAATGGACAAGGCTTATGTCAACCGCATGATTTCCTCAAAAGGCGAGCAAGCGGTGGCGGAAATTCTGGCTAACAAAAAATTTGGAATTATTTTCAACCGTTGCCAGCAGTCCAGGGAAATCGCCGGTTGCCTCGATCAGTTAAGGGAGTATCTCGATACCCTTGACCGCTTTGAAGAATATAAGGACAGGATTCATATGGTCGGAATGGTTCCCCATCACAAGATCATCAATATTACCAATAACCGGGGTACCTTGTTTTACGATAAAGACACCGCGCTTTCCAGTTGCATCAATCTGGTTGCGGAAAACATCATTAGCGAAAATAAATTTAGTCCCACCCTTTCTAATACCAACAACGAAATCCTCCAGTTTCTGCAAAAAAATGGAAAAGGTAGCTGGATAAGCCGCTTCAACAGAATTGCAAGCAGTCTCGGATAAAATAACCGGCGGGGTCGGAACTTTCTAGTGCTCACCCAGGCTGAATTTTTTCCCGCTAAAATTTATCCTGTTGAATATTAAAGTGTTCCCGGATAAACTGTCCCGGTTGGTTCCTCCTTTTTATAGAAATACTTTTTAAGGGAATCTCTCCACTGTTTGTTGTGAGGTCGCCTTAAATTCCTGCGGGCCGGGTTTTATGAATTCTGAAAGCAAGCTTACAGTTTTAAATATTACCGAATACAACCTGATCGGTAACAAAGACCCCAATGGGAGCTATGACCGCAAGACCCGCGAAAACCTGTATTGGATTATAGAAAAGCTTCGAACCCAATCCCACATGCTTTCCCGGCTTGAACGACGGTTGCTGGAAAAATTCAGCAATGCAACTTTTGGCGCTTTGGAAGAAAAGGATAAAAAAGTAAAATTTGAAGTAGCCAGATATCGTTTATCCAACAATGTCAAGCAGACCCTTAAGCTGGCGGCTACCACAATTGGAATTATAATTGTTAGTGGTGCCCTGGTTTACCAGTTTTTTCTGGGCGCGCAAACCCGAAAAAAAGTGGATGTAGCCTGGTATCAGGGCTTGAACAAGGTTGGCCTTGTCTCCAAGGAGGAAGTGGATCAAATACGGCAAGACCTTACATTGACCTCCGTTGAGTTGAAAGAAACGCGCCAGTTCAATGCCGAGCTCAGCATGCAGATTGAGCAGATGATTTTGAATAACAAGGTCACGGAAAACCTGAAATACATCCTCAAGCAGGTTTATAACAACCAGGCGGCAACTTATGCACGTTCCGGTCAGACAATGACCTTGAAGTACAACGACAAGGTTGTGGCCTCTTTCAACTATAAAAACCCGAAACTCTGGTATCTTTTAGGAATCGTTGAAAGTGGTGTCCTGAGAGTTTATTACAACGATCAGGAAATTATGGAAATAGAAAGTATTTTTGGAAGAACAGGGGAAGAAACCCCGACCGGCGAATATGAAATAAAGAATAAGGCTTACAAGCCTACCTGGTATAAAAAAGAAACCGTTGATGGGAAAACACGAGTGCGGGCCATTCCTTTTGGTCACAAGGATCATGATATTGGCCATTGGTGGTTGGGTATGAAACGATTGGGCGACCCGGTACTGGGAAGTTATGGAATCCACGGTGTCAATGCGGCCAAAGTCAACGAATTCTTCAAGAAAAATTTTGACTGGCGAAACGGAAGTGCCGGTTGTCCTAATATTCAGGAATGGTACCTGGATTTTCTGGCTAAAATGGTTCCCCTGGGAACCCATGTAAATATTGTGCAGAAAGATAAGTGGGATAAAAAACGGGATTTCATTCCCCCATCCTCCGCTTGATCGCCACGTGATATTTGTGATGTCCTCTTCCCTTCATGCCCGGCACGGGTACGTGATATTTTACCTTAGCTTTCGTGCCC
>Ga0210019_1005163_pt1 | contig 11009 bp, 8 predicted proteins | sample CryGeyCG2114_020_2_FD_183969 | JGI IMG/M metagenome (GOLD analysis project Ga0210019, IMG submission 183969) | Groundwater microbial communities from aquifer - Crystal Geyser CG11_big_fil_rev_8/21/14_0.20 (SPAdes) (version 2) | ecosystem: Environmental > Aquatic > Deep subsurface > Groundwater ...
GTTCGTAGACCTTATTGAACGCAACGTTTGGCGTAACATTAAAGTTGTTTTTTATCCATAAACACACCCGTTTGTTCTCGATTCCTAGTTCTTTATAGATCTCCTGAACCAACCCAATGTTCTTTTCGTCACACCAGTAAAACAGGTGAGTATCCGACGATGCATGTTGAAGAGCATTCTCAATCGTTTTCGTAAGGAAAGCTTTATACTCAGTTGCGCTCTTTCGATCCTGAGTTGTGCCACCGTAGTTACTTTTGTTGCCAACCCCTTTGTTATAGTCGAGAGAAATATTGTATGGAGGGTCGCAATAGACCATGCTTGCTTGTTTACCACCACAAAGTTTCTGAATGGTTTTGTGGTCAGTAGCGTCTCCACAAATGAGTCGATGTGTACCAAGTTGATATATTTCTCCACGTTTTGTCTTGGGTTCTATTATTTGATTCAGTTCATTCTGAACGTTGAAGGTATCATCTTCAACGCCAAGTTGATCATCCCATATGTGAGATAGATCACTATCGTCAAAACCAATATCCATTAGTAATTCAATATCGAAATCCCTTAGTAACTCGTAATCCCATGAACCGGTGTTTTTATTGAGACGAAGGTTCAACTCTTTCTCTTTTTCGACATCAGGCAGGTCGATGTATACAACCGGTACTTCTAAAAACCCAAGTAGTTTTGCAACGTGAAGGCGAAAATGACCACCAATAACAATATTCTTCCGATTCTTTGCGCCATTTACGATAATTGGATCAACAATCCCGTATTTTGTAATACTTTCAGTTAAGTCTTTGATCGATTCATCCGACCAGCTACGTGGATTATAGGTGGCTCCCACTAATAGGTCGGTATTGACTGTAATGATTCGTATTTTGTTTTTCATAATTTGTCTTAGTCTATAAACACAAAAAAAAGCCCTCTCCACTGCGTTTTCGCAATGTAAAGGACTTCATGAGTCTCGGTGGGCTTTCGTATTTTTCGTCGGAAAGCAACGACTATGTGTTGTGACTATATTATATCACTATTAAGAAACGCTCTCAGTTGGGTTTGGCGTTCAGACGAAAGCTTGCTTAGTATCCTATTGTTAAGTAGTCGTATTTTCCCCATGTACAGCACATATCGAGTTACCCGACGACATGCTGGGTTTGAACACTTTCCAACAATTAATAGAGTATGATAATCTACGCTTGCGTTTAATAAAATAAAGCCACATTTCTCACAATGATATAGTCTTTTGTTTTTACGAAACGCTTCTTCAAGTTCTACAAACTCTTTCTCGTGGTTTGGTGTTATTAATATTTCCACCTTTTAATTATAATAGATTGGAATACTGTGCTTCTCAGATATACAGAGTTGTAAATGTATCCATGTTTCATGTAAGTCGACATTTGGTAGATGACACACATTACCCCGATCCTGTTATTGACACTATTAAATAAATGCAGTATAGTCTCTGTATGTATGTGAAACTAAACGAGATTGCCAATCTTATCTCGGGATATTCATTCCGAAGTGCCCTTAACTCCAGTAAGGAGGGGGTTCGCGTTCTTCAGGCAAAAGACATCAGAGGTAGTGAGATTACAGATACAACTAAAATGTCTTCTATAGAAAAAACTTTCTCAAGTACAAATAGTTATGTACAAGAAAACGACATTCTTTTAACCTCCCGAGGAGCAAGCTTTGGATCATTTCCAGCTGCAATTTTTGTATCAAAAGAAACTGGAGTGATTGCTTCTTCTTCTGTGTATATTCTTAGAATTAAGGATACAACCCTTGTTCTCCCCGACTACATTAGCTACTATTTCAATTCGTTTTATGGTCAAAAGAAGCTAATTGAAATTGCACGAGGTAGCAGGATCAAAAACATTCCGTTAAAGGAGCTTGCTGAAATCACAATACCAATCCCCTCTTTAGAAAAGCAGTGCATTCTGGCTAATTTGAGCCATAATATAATACAACAACGAGAGCTCAACGAGAAAAGAAATATAATTTTAGGTGATTTGTCAGATACAATATTTAGAGAACCACAAACATTATGAACAGAAAATACACGCAAGACGAACTAAATAAAACCCTCTGGGCTGCTGCAGATTCCGCGAGGTCTAATGTAGATGCAGGTGTTTATAAAGACTACGCCCTGACAATACTGTTTTTTAAATACTTAAGCGACTTGAACAAGAGAAAATACGAAGAATACAAAGAACGCTATGGTGAGGACGAAACACGCATCGAAGAAAAGATGAAACTTGATCGCTTTTATCTTCCTCCTAATTCTTCGTTTGATTACATTTACAGCAAAATCGAAGAAGATAATATTGGCGAGGAAATTAATAAGGTTCTTCACCGAATTGAAGACGCCAACAAGGACAAATTAGAAGGTGTCTTTAGTGTAGATTTTAATTCAGAGTCTATTCTTGGCAAACTCCAACAACGAAACAAAATGCTTCGCGACCTTATTCAGGACTTTGCCAAAATTGACCTGTCGGAAGCAGATGACGACATTATTGGAAATTCGTATATGTATATGATTGGGCGATTTGGTGCAGATGCGGGCAAAAAAGCAGGAGAATTTTTTACCGTCAAAAGTGTTGCTCATCTAGTTGCTATGCTGTCAGAGCCAGAAGAGGGCGACAGGATTTGTGATCCAGCATGCGGTTCGGGGGGATTATTGCTTCTCGCTGGGGAAGAGGTTGAAAAGCAAGGATCAGATAACTATGCCTTGTATGGACAGGAATCAACAGGTTCGACATACCAACTGGCACGGATGAATATGTTTTTACATGGAAAAGATTCAGCACGTCTCGAATGGGGAGATACACTGAATAACCCTCAGTTAGTAGAAGATGATCAACTGATGAAGTTTGACAGAGTAATTGCAAATCCGCCTTTTTCGCTTAAGAAGTGGGGTGCTGAGAATGCCGAATCAGATCCTTATAACCGCTTCTGGCGAGGTGTCCCCCCTACTAATAAAGGAGATTACGCTTTCATCAGTCACATGATCGAAACAGCTAAACCCAAGTCAGGTAAAGTCGTCGTTATCGTTCCCCATGGTGTGTTGTTTAGAGGTAGTGTTGAAGGAAAAATCCGTAAGCAGTTATTAGAAGAAAACATCATTGATACAGTGATTGGCTTGCCTGCTGGGCTCTTTCAAACAACTGGTATCCCTGTTGCGATACTTGTAATTGATCGGTCACGTGAAAAGGGTGGGGTAAATGAGAATAAAAAGGATGTACTCTTCATCGAGGCCTCCAAAGAATACAAAGACAAAAAAGCACAGAACGAACTAGCACAAGAAAACATCGACAAAATTTTTACTACCTACAAAGAACGCAAAGACATTGAAAAATTCGCCCGTGTGGTGCAGTTAGACGAGATAAAAGAAAACGACTTTAACCTCAATATAACCCGCTACGTTGATACGTTTGAGGAAGAAGAGCCTGTAGATATTGAGGCCAACCTCAAAGCCCTTGCAGAACTCGAACCTGAACTAGAACGACTAGAAAAACAAATGCGAGAATATTTAAAAGAATTGGGGATTAAGTAACATGTCAGCATTAAACATTTTTACTACATTTATTAGTACTGTAGGTTTTGTAACCACAGTTCTTTCAGTGGTAATCATTCTTACTGCTTTGATTAGTTGGTTTCTCGGAATATATCCCCTATTAAAAAGGTTTGGTCTTGCTCGATGGAAACGTAATATAGCAATCGCAGCAGACGACGATCCGTACAACTCATTAAAGAATGATCTAACAAAGGCTGAAGTATTCCGAGAAAAAAATATTTACCAAATTAAAAAGAACTCATTATCTCAAATCAAAGACTCTTCCTTAGTTTTGATAGATTATCAGTCCTTCAGTGAAGATGAGATTAAGACTATTTTGCGAAACAAGCAAAATAAGGCTGGATTCATTTTTTACTTCCCAGAGTTTGAACCAGCAAATACCATGATTCCCAAAGAGATGTTGATTGAGATAAACAATGAACCTTTTACAACGGTTGTAAATTTTAGGGGTAGGCTTATTAACGATATAGTCGTGACAATGATCAGTACCAGCTATGACTAAAGATACATTCAATGCAAAACTACGTGAATACGCGAAAACCGTATCACCCACTTCTGAAGAAAGAGAGTTAATAAGTGGTGAAGGTGGGATTTATAAATCAATCAATAATACTCTTGATATCAACAATACCTTACAAATAGGGTCATATCCTCGTTTTACAGCAATCACTCCAGTGCACGACCTGGATATTCTATTTGTTGCTGGTTCGTGGCACGATGATTGGAGTTTAGAACAATTTAGCCCCAAAAAAGCAATAGCGGGATTACAAAAGGAATTTGAAAATAGGTACACACCACCTCAGGGATACGCTGTCATAAAACTATCACCTCAGACACATTCTATAACCATAGAGCTTAAAAGCGACAACCATGAGTTCTCTGTAGACATCGTGCCTGCATACTCCTTTTCAAAAAACGAATATGGTGATGATATGTATATGGTCCCAGAAATAGTTCGCGTATCTTCACATACAAAAAGACAAAAAGTGTATAACCAAAAGTATGCAAGATGTGAAAATATCGGCTGGATTAAATCTGACCCGCGTGGGTACATCAAAGTTGCAACGGAAGTTGACCAAAATACCGATTTTCGCAAAACAGTTAAATTTATCAAAACATGGAAGACTAACCTGCAGGAAGAAGATGAAGGCCTTAAGTTGAAGTCGTTCCATCTCGAACAAGTTGTGACGCAGATGTACCAAGCAGATTCGTCACTTACAATCTATGATGCAATTTTTAACTTCTTTTATTATCTACCCGATATTATTAATGTCCCAAATCAAATCCAAGATCGAGCAGACCCTCAGAGTTATATTGATGAATACTTAGATCGTTTCAATGAAGGTCAGAAAAGTAAATTCAAGCAAGCAAGAGATGGATTCCTAATCAAATTGGAAAATCTAGGAGTAGATGACGATGTATCAGATCTAGTCGATATTATTTTCTACAATCGTCCCCAGTCGGAAAGTTTTATGTTTGATAAGGGCATCAAAACATTGGTTGACCCAAATGTATCCATAGTAATTGATGGCATTGTCAGGCCTTTAAAGGGTTTTACTGACGGTTCTTTGCGAAATTCGCTTCCCTTAAAAAAGGGATTGTCACGAGGTGGAGATAAAACTCGGCGAATTGACTTCTCGGTGGTGAGAGATACAACGAACGCAACTGAAAAATGGTGGAAGGTCAGAAACCAAGATGGTTGTGGAGGTGAACTGAGAGGAGAAATCACACTTGGTGGGACTGCCCAATCTCCCGAGAAAACTATATACCCTGGTTCCCATTACGTTGAATGCTACGCCGTAGAAAATAATGTCTGTACCGCAAAAGACAGAATTATTGTAAAAATTATATGAGAAAAGTAAACACCCCCCCCAAGGAATGGGAGCTAAAAAGAATAAGCTCGCTAGGCAAGTTCTATAAAGGTTCAGGTATCACAAAAATGGAACTAGTAGAACAAGGTCATAATGCCATTCGCTACGGGGAGCTTTACACTAAATATCATCATAAAATTACAAACGTACGGTCCTTTATTCCCGAGACTGTAGCAACAAACGCAACAAAAGTACTACAAGGTGACATTCTATTTGCTGGATCCGGTGAAACAATTGATGAGATTGGCAAGTCAGCTACGTATCAACTAGAAGAAGATGCATATGCAGGAGGGGATATTATTATATTGAGGCCCAAGAAGGACAATAGTCTATTTCTGTCTTATTTTCTAAATGTCGGCCAAGCACGTAAAAAACTTAGGGAAAGAGGACAAGGACAGTCAGTTGTGCACATCTATAAGAAAGATATCCAAAGTTTGGAATTTTATCTCCCTCCCCTCCCCGAGCAGGAGCGGATTGTGGCGGTGTTGGAGACGTGGGATGAGATGGTTGAGAAGCTCAAACAAAAGATCGAAATCAAAAAGCAGATTAAAAAAGGATTGGCACACGAACTACTTACAGGAAGAAAGAGGATCAGCAGTTTTAGTGATAAATGGCCAAAAAACGAAATAGGTAACTTACTGAATTATGAACAACCAACTAAATATTTAGTTGCTGACACTAATTATTTGTCCAAAGGAACTCCAGTTTTAACAGCAGGTAAGACATTTATTCTTGGCTATACTAATGACACAACTGGTGTATGCGACCAAGGGAATGTAATTATTTTTGATGATTTCACAACAGCTACCAAGTTCGTTACGTTTCCTTTCAAAGTAAAATCTTCAGCAATGAAGTTGCTAACTCCAAAGAACTCTGATGTAAATCTAAGGTTTATTTACGAAAGGATTCAGATGATAAACTCAGACCTAGGCGGACATAAGCGGCGATATTTATCTGAGTTTCAGTACAACTCAATTTCACTGCCCTCAATAGAAGAGCAGAATGCAATCACTGACGTGCTAGAGAATGCGGATAATGAAATTAGTTCATTAAAACGAAAACTAGCACTGTACTTGGGTCAAAAAAAATATCTACTCAATAATCTCGTCACGGGTGCAATTCGCACACCAGAAGATTTATTGGAAAAAGTAAAATAATAACATGGAATATTATCGAGACTGGGACAAAGATTCGGGAGTTGAGGCCTATGAAATTGGTTCAGGCTACATAATTGTGCGATTTAAACAAGGTAGAAATAGAAATTACAAATATACTACCAGTAGCGCAGGAGAAAATAATATTTGGCGTATGCATCAACTTGCTCAACAAGGAGATGGCTTAAATGAGTTCATAGTGGAAAATCATATTCAGTATGAATCTAAATGGTAACTATGCTAGAACAAGTACACTTTGACGAAGCAAAACAATCACAACTACCAGCACTTGAGTTACTGGTAGCTTTGGGATACGAATATATCTCTACTGAGGAGGTTATGCGACAGCGTGATGACGACCCATCTAACTTTATTCTCAAAGACATTGCCCAAAATAAGCTTATGAAGATTAACGGCTACGAAGTCGAGGGTGAAACATACAAATTTAGTAGTAAGGAAGTATACGACGCGATTGATGAGCTTGAAAACATTCAATACGAAGGATTGATTGATACATCCCAAAAAGTATTCAACATGATCATGCCGACGGCTGGAGGTAAGACGATAAGGGTCAATGCCAACGGCAAAATGGTTTCGAAAAACTTTCGGTTTATAGACTTTGAGCATCCTGAAAACAATGCATTCCACGTAACCGCCGAATACCAAGCAAGTGGTAAGGCACCAATCAGACCCGATATTGTCTGTTTTGTTAATGGTATCCCATTTGCTGTGATTGAAAACAAAAAGTCGAGTGTAGAGGTCATGGATGCGGTACATCAAATGAACCGTAATCAAGGACCTGAATATTGTCCCCGATTGTTTACCTATACCCAACTCCTTGTAGCTACTAATGGCAAAGAACTGTTGTACGGAACAACCGGGACACCAAACAAGTTTTATGCAACATGGTTGGAGAAAGGTAGCGAAATTGATTCTTCAGACAAAGAATGGCGTTCTAAGGTAGAAAAGCAAATGAATAATAAGGCATCCGCACTCATTGCACACAAAATCGACAAAGAAACATATGCAAAAATTCTTACTGACTTAAATGGTTACACCATTGGACATACTCAAAAAACCGATCGACTGCCGACAGAGCAAGATAGAAGCATTATGGCGTTATTTGAACCAAAGAGACTTCTCAACCTAACAAAAAACTACACACTGTACGACGCTGGAACAAAAAAGTTATCTCGCTATCAACAATATTTTGCTATTCAGAAGATGATGCAACGAATCTTTGAAACAGAAAAAGGTCCTAATGGTGAAGATAGACGCCGTGGTGGACTTGTATGGCATACACAAGGGTCTGGAAAATCGCTCACAATGGTGATGTTTGTCAAGGCACTAATTGAAAACCCTCTTATAACCAACCCAAGAGTTATTGTAGTAACTGATAGACGGGATCTTGACCGACAGATTCGAGAGACATTCAATAATTGCAACTTAAAAAAAGATGTTGTTCAGACTACAAGTGGTAAGAATCTACTGAAACTAATTAAGGAAAAAAACCTCGCAGTTATCACAACCCTTGTCCAAAAATTTGAATCTGCGTCCAAACAGAAAGTAGGCTTTTCTGATTCGGATTCGGATATCTTTGTCCTTATTGACGAGGCACATCGTAGCCAGTATGGTATTGCCAATCTGGAGATGAACCGCATTATTCCAAACGCTTGCTACATTGGATTTACGGGAACACCTCTGATGAGTAATGAAAAGGAGAGTTGGCGAAAATTTGGTGGATACATTGATAAATACACCATCGTTGATGCACTTGGGGATAAGATGATCCTGCCCCTTATTTACGAAGGACGTTATGTCGATTTACAACAAGACGAAAAACAAATAGACCGACATATTAGCCGTCTGACTGATGGTATGAACGTTAAACAAAAGAAAGATCTGCAAAAATACGTCGGCACAAGTATCATTAAAGACAATCCTCAACGAATTCATGAAATTGCCTACGATATTGAAAACCACTATACAGAAAAATTCCAAAATACTGGATTAAAGGCACAACTCGTTGCACCATCAAAATTCTCAGCTGTACAGTTTCAGAAATATTTTGAAGATAGCGGTAAGATTCGAACCGCTGTTGTTATCTCTGATGAACATGACGATGGGGATGTCAGTGATAGCCACCGTCGTGCAGTAATAGCATATCTAGATTCGGTTCGCGAAAACCATAGTAGCATAACGAAGTACGAAAAAGACGTTATCAATAGTTTCAAGTACAACGAAGACGGAATTGAAATTGTGATAGTAGTAGATAAATTACTGACCGGCTTTGACGCACCACGAAACACAGTTCTCTACCTTGCAAAAGATCTAAAAGACCACAACCTACTACAAGCTATTGCACGAGTAAATCGGCTCTTTGAAAACAAGAAACTACCTAAAACTGCTGGGTACATTATCGACTACTCAGAGAACGCAAAAAACATTGATACTGCTATGAAATTGTTTGGTAATTATGACGATGAAGATGTACAAGGCACCTTGATTGATGTCGATGAGAAAATTGAAGAGTTGGAACGTGATTACGGTATTCTCCATGAAATATTTAAAGAGATACAAGGATCAACCGATGACGAAGAATTCCTTCAAGTACTCGAGGACGAGCCTACACGCGAGACCTTTTATAAAGCATTGAATCAATTCATACGTACCCTCAATGAATGTTACGTATTGCAGGACTTTGTTCATGAGTTTGATCAGTTAGATGTATTTGCACACGAGTTGAAAAAATTTATGGAATTGAGAAAAACTGCAAGCCTGAAATTTGCAGACAGAATTGATCTTGCAGAATACAAACAATCGTTGGTACAGATACTTGATAAATATGTTACTGCTGATGAAGTAGAACTGCTTACAAAACAAATAAACATCACTGATCGTGAACAGTTTGAAGAAGCGATTGAAGAGTTGGGGTCGGATAAATCAAAAGCTGAGGCCATAGCTGCACAAACAGATAAAACTATTACAGAACAATATGAGAGAGATCCAGATTTTTATGACCGGTTCTCAAAGAAAGTCTCGGATATCCTGCAAAAGATGCGAGAAGGAAAACTAGCTGATATACAGGCCCTAAAACAACTCAAGTTGATACGGGACGACGTTATTAATAAACAAGACAAAACATTACCTGACCAAATATCGGCAATACCTGGAGCAGATATATTTTATCGCAATCTGAACGAAGAATTTGACGATTTTGGTCTTGAAAATCAACAATACATTGAGACAATTAAGGGTCTATTTTCAGTTATTCATGAAAAAGCAATTGTTGATTGGTACAAAAACATTGATGTTAAACGACAAATTATGAATGCTCTTGATGACTATCTTTATGACACAGTAAAAAAGGAAAATGAGATCAATCTCTCTGAAAAGCAAATGAAGGAAATCATTAATAAATCAATGCTACTTGCTGAAAACAATTATGAAATATTCGAAGAGTAACAAACAATTCACGTTTGGATCACTACTGTATGACTACAAACTCATTAAACAAGATAGAAAGTCACTAAGCCTTACGGTGACACCATCGTTGGATATCATTCTCAAATCTCCTGTCTCCGCAGACGAAGAACGTACAGAAGCATTCCTTAAACGAAAGTGGTTTTGGCTTGAAAGACAATTACAGTATTTTGGTAAATATCAACGCAGAACATATAAAAAAGAGTATGTTGCTGGGGAAAGTTTCCACTATCTTGGGAGACAGTATCAGTTAATAATAAAACATAGCAAGTCGGATAATGTCGGTCTGATAAAAGGATCGTTGATAGTTGAAACAACGAAGAAGGTTGAAAATAAAAGATACAACAAAAAACTTCTCGAAAGTTGGTTTGAGGAAAGAAGAATCATAATTTTTCAAGAAAGGTTTAAGGAAATGCTAGAGAAATTTAATTATAAAGATTTTCCAAAACTTGAAACTCGAGAAATGAAAAAACGTTGGGGCAGTTTCGTAAATGGGAATAAAATAGTACTTAATCCAAAATTAATCCACTTACCTAAGGAAACTATTGATTATGTGATTACCCATGAACTATGCCACATTCGTTATAGAAATCACGACAAAAAGTATTTCAAATTTCTTGACAAAATGTACCCTGGCTGGGAACTTGTAAAAGAAAAGCTAGAAACGATGGGTGTATTTGTAAATTCATAAATTCAAAAACATTCTTGGTTCTTAACAACTTCCAGTTCAAGATTTTAGTGTTAACATTTATTGTTTATTGATATAATGCCGTCATATGGCATTGCAACATAAAATAGAGACATTCCTCATAGAGGGATCCCCCTACGGACTTCGATATCATGATTTATCAAACTGGATTGGAAGAATATTCTTTACCCCTCGAACAAGCTTTTCCGAACTACTAAAACGAGAGGAAATGGCAAAACCAGGAGTGT
>Ga0210019_1005170_pt1 | contig 10999 bp, 13 predicted proteins | sample CryGeyCG2114_020_2_FD_183969 | JGI IMG/M metagenome (GOLD analysis project Ga0210019, IMG submission 183969) | Groundwater microbial communities from aquifer - Crystal Geyser CG11_big_fil_rev_8/21/14_0.20 (SPAdes) (version 2) | ecosystem: Environmental > Aquatic > Deep subsurface > Groundwater ...
ATTCAGAAATTGTTTAAGTATAAGGTAATTATCCCCAGATTTTTCTGTAATGTACGCGATTGATTGTTCGTAACTTTGAGCCATAGTGGAATTAGTATATATTATTTAATAATAAACTGCGAGCAACTGAAAAAACGTCCCGCTGCCGAAATTGACAGGTCTTTGGACAGCGGAGACAAGTCCCAGACGGGACAGGTAGCTTAACGTCGGATAACTTCGGCACTGGGACGTCCTTCAGTTTCCACCAAATCTTCTTTCTCTGCCTGCATATGTTGCTATTATTGCATCTAACTTTGCAGGTGTAAATTCTGGACAATGAAAATCTGCAAAATATAGTTCGCAGTAAGCCATTTGCCAAGGCATAAAACCGCTAAGTCGCTGTTCACCGGATGTTCGGATAATTAGGTCAGGATCAGGAGTTAGCTTTGTAAAAAGGTGGTTGCTAATGGTTTCTTCTGTAATCTCTGCAACTGATAATCCCTCTTTAACAATATTTTTGACCATTGTTGTAATCTCATCTCTACCTCCATAATCTAATGCAATATTAAGTGTATATTCTGTAAAATCTTTTGTTTTTTCTTCTAGCTCAATAAAGGCTTTTGCAAGCTTAGTAGGGATTCGGTCTTTTCGACCAAGATGTATAAATCTAATTTTTTCTTTAACTAACTCTTTGCCAATTGATACTACTCTTTTTATAGCAAGATCCATAAGGTAATTAATCTCAAATTGGTCTCGTTTCCAGTTTTCTGTTGAAAACATCCAGAGTGTAAAACATTTAATGCCTAGTTTTTTAGAGTGTTTTAGTAGCTTAAACATTGCATCAAAGCCACGACGGTGCCCCTCAAAAGTTGGTAGGTTTTGAGATCTAGCCCATCTGCGGTTGCCATCGGGGATTATTGCAATATGTGTTGGTAAATTTTGTTCCATAGTTAATTAATCTAGATTGTAAGAATTTTATCACAAACAAAAAAAACTTGAAATTGTCACCAAAGTGCTATATCATAATAATATGAATAAAATGAAAAGAACAACAGTTAGAATTAAGCCAAGTTTGTATATAAAAGCCAATGAATATGCAATTTATAATAATACAAGTTTTCAAAGTGTTGTTAATGAGGGGTTGTTTGTATTACTTAATAATCGGGACATGAAACAAGAAACTAAAAAAACGAAGAGCTTATTTGAAGGTATGCCAACTGTTAGCTTTGATTTAGGTGGTCAAGTAATAGACAGGGATTTTATATATGGCAAACCCAGCATTGATAACATCAGGTAAAGTTCTTCTTGATTCTAATATTTTGGTGTATGTTTCAAATTCATATGTTCCAGAATTTGAGATAACTCGTAAATTTGTTGATGATATTTATAAATCATCTATATTGCCTACAATTTCAACTCAGAATATAAAAGAAGCATACAGGGTTTTTACTCATCCAACTTATTTAAAAGGGAATAAGATATCAGATATTAATGGCATTGTTAATTATTGGTTAGATAATATGGATGTAGTATATGAAGGTGAGCAGGTGTGGTATGAGTATTTAGATTTATTAACAAAATATAACGTAAAGGGGAACGAGATTTTTGATTTGTGGATTGTTGCAACAATGAAGGCTAATAATATTAAGACAATAATTACGGTTAATGATAAACATTTTAAAAAATATAGGGGGATAAAAGTTGTAAATCCTTTAGAATAGATGAATGCCTTTTGTCGGTTAGTGGTTGACAAAAGAGGGGGCGTTTTGTAAGATAATACTATGATTTATCCTAGAAAAATTTTACCTAAATTAGAAAAGGAAATAGACAAAAAAGAGATAGTTGTGGTAACTGGGATGAGACAGGTTGGTAAAACAACTATTCTACAACAAATTTTTTCAATAATAAAGTCTAAAAATAAAGCATTCTTAGATGCAGGAAACCCTTTACACAGGAAGGTTTTTGATGAGGTAAACTATGATCAAGTAATGCAAAACCTAAGAAAATTTGGAATTATTGATAATCAAAATGCGTATGTTTTTATTGATGAGATTCAAAATATGCCAGAAATTTCTATGGTTATTAAATATCTTTATGATCACTTTCAGGTTAAATTTTTTGTAACAGGCTCAAGCAGTTATTACTTAAAAAATCTTTTCCCAGAATCTCTTGCTGGCAGGAAGATTATTTATGAGATGTTTCCTTTAAGTTTTAGTGAGTTTCTTGAATTTAAAGGTGTACAAAAAAAATCAGTATTTACATTTTCTGAAAAAGAAAAAACACGAAATAAACTAACTCCTGATTTATACGACGCATATTTAGATGAATATATTGAATTTGGGGGATTTCCAGGAATTGTTCTTGAAAATGATATTAATCGAAAGAAAGAGCTATTAGATAATGTGTTTAGATCTTATTTTGAGATAGATATTAAAAATCTTGCGGATTTTAGGGAGCTATCAAAACTTCGAGATCTTATTCTAATGCTAGTTTCAAGGGTTGGTTCAAAATTAGATATTACTAAACTATCATCAGAGCTAAATATTTCAAGGGAGACGATTTATTCATATCTATCATTTTTGGAACAAACATATTTTATTTCCATGATTCCCCAATATCCTAAAAGTATTGATAGAAAGTCTTCAGGAAGCAAAAAATTATATTATTGTGACTCAGGACTTGCAAACTATCTAGGTAGGTTATCAGAAGGTCAATTATTTGAGAATATTATTCATCAAAATCTAAAAATTTTATATAAAGATATTTGTTACTTTGCTACATCAAACGGTGCAGAAATTGATTTTATAATTGAGGATAAATATGCTTTTGAAGTCAAGCTTAGTGCCGATAAAAAAGATGTAAAGAACACAAAAAGGTTAACAACAGATATTGGTTTGACAGAAGGTTTCGTGATCTCAAAAAAGTTTCTGGATCAAAAAGGAGTAATTTTGGCACATGATCTTTGATTACAGTTAGATAAGTTTTAAGACATAAGTTTATATAAATTTACTTGTTGTGCATGTCACTATCCAGAGTAATCTCGGGGGAATTGATTGCACCGAAGGTGCAAAAAGAAATTGGAAAGAAATATTTTGAGTGCTGGTTAGAAGCTGGTGCCCTCGCCGGGAATCGAACCTGGATCTAGAACTTAGGAGGTTCTTGTTCTGTCCGTTGAACTACGAGAGCACGAAATATTAAGTTGTGTAAACTAACTTCTTAGTCTTTGTTCTGCAGTAACCCCCCTTCGCCTCGTTGCACGAGGCTACGGAGGATAAGTTCGAAAACCTAATCGCTACGCGCTTAGATTCTCACTTAAACTACGAGAGCATTATATATTAAAACATATTAAATCTAGTTAATTTTACGTTGAAATGGATGTGATGTCTATCAAGCTGAACGGTTACGCTGAAAGTTATTGACTATTATAGTTATAATAGTTAAAATACCTATATTATGAATAAAAAAGTGACTGCAACAGAATTAAAAAGAAATACTGCTAAAATTTTAAATGAGGTAATTTATACCACAAAACCTATTGATATATATAAGTATGGAGAGGTGGTTGCTTCTATTATTCCAGCCATAGGGTTGGTAACTTATTCGGAAACTAAAAAAGAAAAACTTTTCAGATTAAGAGACAAGTATGCTGGTTCTATGCCTAACTTCCCTGATGTTACAAAAGACAGAGTTAATAAGGATTTAGATAAATTATACCAAAAAACTTAATTTCGAAGAAATTTTAGTTGCTTGCACTCATTCGAGTACTCCAAGCAACTAACAAGAGTAGTTGTAAGTTTTGTGTTGCAATGCCCCATAGGGTATATGAATAATACTTTGCTTGATTCAGATGTGATAATACAATATCTTCGTTTGGGATTTAGAGGAATTTCTGATGAGATGTTTTTATCAGCTTATATATCTAGAATTACTTATATTGAACTTATATATGGGTATTATAAATCAAAAAAAGATGTAGAGATGAAAAAGGTAATGGATTTTATTGATGAATATTCAATCTCTATTATTGAAATTGATAAAGATGTGTCGCATAAGTTTTGTGAATTAAAAGCTGGTTTAGAGAAACAGGGGAAAGCAATCCCTGATTTTGATCTATTAATTGCATCAACCGCAATAGTTAATAATCTAAAGTTATACACAAAAAACACAAGGCACTTTTTAAGAATTTCTGGTTTAGAACTTTTATAAACAACAATTTCTTGAAATAATCTGATTCTGGTATATAATTTTCTAACAATTAAATATTGAAATACATTGATAAAGACAAGTAGTTTGTAATAAGTTACTTACACAGAGAGCGGTGTTAGGTGAAAGTACCGTTAAGTAATCTACAAACGAAAAGACTTTGGAGTAGTAAGAAGAAATGCAATTTGCAAAGTAAACCTTATCGGGTATGCCCGTAAAAGCAAAATACTGTTTCAGGTTTGAGCAGTTTAAAGGCTACTAATTTATTAGTAGTAAATTGAGGTGGTACCGCGTATAAAAACGCCCTCATTTGGTTTTAACATATTATGTTGAAATTGAGTGAGGGTGTTTTTTTTGTCCTATACCCTGTGCACCTTTGCACTATACGAAAGGAAAGAGACATGAAAACTTACAAAGGTAACGAACGCGGGATTGATTGGAATTTAGTTGCACAAATTATTTGTGACTGGATTGCTGATTCAGTAAAAGCTGGGGATGCATTGTTGCCACAAAATTTGGGAACAATAAAGGCTCAGCTTGAAAGGGGAGAATGTGCAGTGGTTTTTGATGGAAAACAGGTTGTTGGGTATCTAACTACGTACCTGCTTGGAACAGATAGTCATGGCAGAGCGTGGTACGAGGTAGGAACAGGCATTGTACCTGTAGAAAGACGTGGACAAGGCATTGGGGCGATTTTGTACAAATATATTGCAAAACGCCATCCAAAAGAAACCTTGGTTTGTACCACTAAAAACCCTGTTGCCTTGCATTTATCGGTTAGTGCCGGATTTGAGATTAGACCGTTTAGCGACGTGCCAACTGAAATTAGACAAGGGCTTTGCTACAGCGCGCCTTGTTTTATTGCAGGAGAGAATAATTGTTGTGTTTCACAACAAGAGTTAGGTGGAACATGCTATGCACGCATAAGGTTGCCACTTAAGTAAGTAGTAGTAAATAAGTTGCGAAGATAAGAAGACTCTAGACAAGTTATATTCTTATCTTCGCAACTGTATTATAACCTTTATTATGATTAACGAACAAAGATTATTACAAACATTTTTAAATCTAGTAAAAATAGATAGCCCGTCAGGGCATGAAAAAGCTGTGGTTAAACATGTAACTGAGTTATTAGAGGGGTTAAGCCTTCCGTTACAAATATCAACTGATACTTATGGAAATATAATCTGTAAAACTGTCTCCACAGAAACCCCGATTTTATTAACAGCACATTTAGATACAGTTGAGCCAGGTAGGGGAATAAACCCAGTAATCAAAGATGGAATTATACAAAGCGATGGAAAAACAATCCTTGGGGCAGATAACAAAGTTGGCATTGCTGTGATTATAGAAAGTTTAACTAGTTATTTCGAGAAATATAATACTCTATCAAGTTTAGAGGTTGTTTTTACAGTATCTGAGGAGGTTGGAAATTTAGGTGCAATAAATTTAGATTATTCTAATTTGAAATCAAAACTAGGTTACTCGTTTGATGGAAGTGAAACTGTGGGATCAATAACTGTAGCATCTCCTTTTTACACTAGGTTTGATATTAAGATACTAGGAAAATCTACCCATGCAGGAAAACCAGAAGATGGAATTAACCCGATAACAGTTTTTACAGATGCAATGCAAAACGTACCACTTGGTAGGCTCCACAATGAAACTTTATGTAATATTGGAATGGTTAGTGGTGGAAGCGCCCGAAATTCTGTACCATCAAGCCTAACCTTAAACGGCGAGGTTAGAAGTTATGCAGAAGCAACACTTGAACAGACCTTGAATAATATATATACCCAGTTTAATAACTGTTGTGAAAAATATAATGCAAAATTTGTGTTTGAAAAGGTTAGGGAAAATGGTGGGTTTGAGTATAGCGATCAGGATGCTGATATTGAAACAATCTCAAAAACTTTAACAAGTGCAGGTTTTAAAATTAGTTTAGAAAAATCTTTAGGATGTTACGATGTAAATATTTTTGTTGATAATGGTATAAAAATTATAAACTTTGGTAATGGGTCTAAATTTAACCATACGGTAGATGAGCAAATTTCTATTAAAAATTTAAATGAGGTTTGCAGGTTAGGTTTTGAGGTGATGGAAAATTGTTTTTAAAGTTACACATCCCGTAGCATATCGAGATTCGATCTCTAACTCTATTTTTCGTGGCTTGCCATGTACCCAAAGCGGTACATGGTATATAATTTCCTAATGCAAAAAATCAACACGTCAAAAATCAACTGGGATTTGGATTTAATCAAAGATGCCACAAGACCGCCACTATCAACCTGGCAGGTTGATAGTGGCTTAGGCAGGCAATTACACACCTCGGGGGTGTGTAATGACATGGTTGCTTGGTTTGAAGAGGAAAAACAAAAGGCAATTGAAGTTAACTATATTTTTATAAACAAGTGGAAAGATAGAGCCGACTATTTAGAAAGTCCACAAGCTTTGAAAACGGCCTTAGACGAGCTTGAAATCCTCGAATCAACAATTGGCACAACTGGTAGCCTTTCTTACTATTTTGGCTTAAAATCAGCTTTAGATCAGACCAACCCCGACCTACTTTCACGCTTAAATAAGGTAGAAGAATTTGCGGTAAAGATAGCAAACGATATGGAGTTTTTTAGTCATAAATTAGCACACGTTAGTATACAAACTCAAAAGATATTTTTAGAATCAGAAGCATTGAAAGATTACAGGCACATGCTAAAAGGTGTTTTTGACAATGCAAAATATATGTTGTCAGAGCCAGAAGAAAAAATTCTAAATTTAAAGGGATCAGTTAGTCATGGAAACTGGGTTCATATGACAAGTAGCCTTTTATCTAAAGAGGAGCGAGAGGTAGTTGATGAAGACGGCGAAACAACATTAAAAAACTTTTCAGAGATAACAAGCTTGTTAAATAGTAAAAGCAAAATTACTCGTGATAGTGCAGCAATAGCATTTAACGAGATACAGGCAAAGTGGTCGGATGTTGCTGAAAATGAGATAAACTCGATTTTGCAAGATAAAAAAATTAACGACGAGCTAAGAGGCATAACCAGACCAGATTTACCAAGACATATTAGCGATGATATAGATTCGAAAGTTGTAGACACCTTGCTTAAAACAGTTACAGCTAATTTTGATATCTCTAAAGATTTTTATAAGGTAAAGGCTAAGGCAATGGGGGTTGAAAAGTTAGAGTATCATGAAAGAAATGTTGAGGTAGGCGAGATTAATGGCGAGTTTGGGTATGAAAAGTCGGTAGAGTTGGTTTACAAGGTTTTAAATGATTTAGATAGTAAGTTTGGGGATATTTTTAAGATGTTTGTTGAAAACGGCCAGATTGATGTTTTTCCTAAAAAGGGCAAAAGGGGAGGGGCGTTTTGTACTCATGAGCTAAAAACTCAGCCAACTTATATATTATTAAATCATACCAATAAATTAACGGATGTTTTAACACTAGCCCACGAAGTCGGTCATGGTATTAACAACGAGCTGATGCGAGTACAAAGTTCGCTCTATTTTGATACGCCTTTATCAACAGCAGAGGTGGCAAGCACTTTTTTTGAGGATTTTGTTTTAGACGAGTTGTTAAAAGGTGTAGATGAACAAACAGCATATGCCATAAAAATGCAAAAGTTAAATGATGATATAAGTACAGTTATAAGGCAGGTTGCTTGCTATAACTTTGAGTTACAGCTGCATAATAAGTTTAGAGAGGTAGGATATTTATCAAAAGACCAGATTGGAGAGATCTTTTCAAAGAACATGAGCGCATATATGGGAGATTATGTTGAGCAAAGTGCAGGTAGCGAAAACTGGTGGGTTTACTGGGGGCATATTAGATCGTTTTTTTATGTATACAGTTATGCAAGTGGGCTGTTAATCTCAAAGGCTTTACAGAAAATGGTAAAGGAGGATAAAAGTAATATTGAAAAGGTTAAGAAATTTTTAAGTTACGGAAGTAGTAAAGCACCAAAAGATATATTTTTAGAGTTAGGGATTGATATACTAGATAGTACTTTCTGGCAAAAAGGACTTGATGAGGTGAAAGATTTGTTAAAAGAGGTGGAGTAATTATGAACTTTACGGTTTATCTTACAATCTCAATTCCTAATTTTGTCTTATTTTTTATAAAATCGTCATCAAATGTTGCCATTTTTATACCACAAGACTTAGCGAGCTTGCGAGCTTAGTCGCTTGCAATACCCTGCGGGTGCAATGTTGTTTTGTTGCATATAAAAGTAGTGTATTGCATCACGAGGTTTGAGAGATGTAATTTCCCATATACTTAAGTATTTGATTAATTCTTCAGCGTCTGAGTTTGTGTTTACTAAATAAAACTGTGGTTTAGAAACTAGCTCAATTAGTAGCTGTACAACTTTCTTTTTATCAGCTTTATATTTAATTAAAGTAAATGCGCATTCATTAATGGTTAAGTACGAGTAATAAAACAAAGTATTTTTGTTTAAACGATTTAAGATATTTTAAGCTTTTTGATTAAACTCATGACTGTTTACTTGTAGTGCAATGATAAAGCTACTATCTAGGTAAATTCTTTCCATAGAATTTTTTTATTTTATCTTCATACTGGTCTACTTTATAAGATTTTATTGCCTCCATTAAATCAAATCCCGGAATTGATATGCTACCAATAAAACCGTCAAAGTTGGTTTTCGTTGGAGCTAAATATGTAAGTCTAGAAGAGTCTTTTAAAGAGAAATTAAATTTATCTCCCTTTTTAATATTGAGCTTTTTAACAACACTTTTTGGTATTGAGATCATGTAAGAATTACCTACTTTTTGAACTTTCATAACTTAATTTTAACACAAATGTTTAAACATTTCGTTGTGATTAGATTATAGTCTGCAAGGTTCAACCCAGCTAAGCTGGGTTGAACCTTGCTTATTCAGCAAAAAAATTTATATATTTGCTCTTTAGATAGCTTTTTGCTTTCGCCAGGCTTTAAGCCTTGTAGTGTTAAATTTCCAATGGTTAATCGTTTTAAATATAAAAGGCGAATACCAGCGCCTTCACACATTCTTTTTATCTGTTGATTTTTTCCCTCAAAAATTGTTAGCTCGAAAGTGGTTTTATCATCTGTAATTTGTGTGTTTTCAACCTTAGCTTTTTGAGTTTTGTACCCTCCAATATTTACTCCTTGTTTAAGTCTGTTAACTTGATCTGCTGTTATTGTTCCACTTACTGTTAGTAAATAAGTTTTAGCAACATGTGATTTAGGGTGAGTAATTTTATAGATCAAATCACCGTCATTTGTTAGTAGCACTAGCCCTGTTGTATCAAAGTCTAATCTTCCAACTACATTTAGTTTAACCTTAGATTTAACGTAATCAACTACAGTTGGTCTGTTTTTGTCATCACTTGTAGTAGATACCACGTTTTTAGGTTTGTTAAGTATGTAATATTCGTGAGTAAATGGCTTTATTACCTTGCCTTTTATAGTTACAACGTCAGTTTCATCATCAACTTTATCGGTTAGTTTAGCAATTTTTCCATTAATACTAACCTTGTTAGATTCGATAATTGATTCAGCTTTTCTGCGTGATGCAACCCCACACATTGATATATATTTATTAAGACTATGTTTCATATTGGTATATTATATCACAAGGACTTGTTGTCAGAACGCCATTACACACCCCCGGGGTGTGTTAACTTGCTTTAAAGCCATTTTCTATCGTACTGGAACGTCCTGGACGTTAGAAAGTATAAAATTGTTTGAAAAGGTTATTTTTTAAATAGAGTGTTAATTATCATCATTAAAAGTGCTGAAATTATTGTGGATAGAATTAAAAGAGGTGTTACCTATTGTAGTATGCCAAGATCTTTGGCTATAATTTTTAATTTAAATAAGACAACTAAAAATCCTGTTACAAAACTTATAAGAAAAAAGGTAAATAAAGATCTGAAAAAATATGTTTCTAGTTGATGAGGTTTGTTTGTCAGCATCACAAGTTGCCGATATTGACAACATATTGTACAACATATTGTACAACATATTACACTTTCGTTATGTTAAAAACTTATTTATATCTACCAGATACTTTAAATGCAAAGATAAAATATGTTGCAAAGGCTAATAATCTTAGTAAGGCAGAAGTTATAAGAAGGTCTATTGAAAGTGGGCTTAATAGTGTTTATGAAAAAAAAGAGGATTCTATAAAATCTCTATTTATGCTTGCTGATTTAGCAAAAAAGTATAAAACTACTGGACCCAAAGATCTGTCTAGTAATTTAGATAAGTATTTGTGGGAGGATGATGAATAATTTGGATCAATTAATTATTATTGTAGGTGCAGATGTAATAGTTGCACAAGTATCTGATAACGATAGTAATCATAACAAAACACTTTCATTATCTGAGAAATTAAAGCTTTCAAATACTAGAATAATTTATCCTGTTACTGCAATTTTGGAAGCAGTTACGGTATTACAGAAAAAACAAAATTCTGTACTTGCTTATGGAGTGGCAAATCTTTTAACGTCCAGTAAAGTAAAGGTTGCTCAAGTTAATGATGAAATTTTGACTATTGTGATGACTTATTTTAAGCTAACTACAAGTAAAAAAACACATTGTGTGATTGTGTTATTATGGCAATTGCTGACCTTTATGAAACTAATGTAATATTTAGTTTTGATAAATTTTACAAAAAACATGGGTATAAGTTGGTTAGTGATTTATAGTTTATACAATTGTTTTGATATAGTGTAAACTTGTTTTATGAATCAACAAGAATACATAAAAAAGGCATTAAGGTCTGAAAGTAAAGATTATAAGTTTCAATCTACTGGTGATATAACCCCCCGAAT
>Ga0210019_1005171_pt1 | contig 10996 bp, 12 predicted proteins | sample CryGeyCG2114_020_2_FD_183969 | JGI IMG/M metagenome (GOLD analysis project Ga0210019, IMG submission 183969) | Groundwater microbial communities from aquifer - Crystal Geyser CG11_big_fil_rev_8/21/14_0.20 (SPAdes) (version 2) | ecosystem: Environmental > Aquatic > Deep subsurface > Groundwater ...
ACTGTATTGTATCTCAATCTGGATCCGCTCGTTTAAACTCAGGCGTTTGTTGCCTTTTCTTTGTTTTTTGTTTTTCATTTCGCTTAATATTTTACACTAAGCGTTGCAACTCAACATTGAACTCGGGTTTTTTTAAATTGCAATCTTAAAAAATATATGTTAAAGTATTATTTATTATGGCAGAAACTACATCAATAAAAATATCTCCAGTAAATATGGAGAGTAGAAAAAATCTTAATATTCGCTCTGGTGATACTCTTATTGTATGGCAAAAAATTCAAGAGAAAGGCAAAACGCGACTTCAAGCGTTTGAAGGGCTTGTGCTCGCGCGAAAACACGGGAATGAAGCAGGAGCAACTTTTACTGTAAGAAAAGTAGCGAGCGGAGTCGGAGTTGAAAAAATTTTTCCGCTGTATTCTCCTATAATTGATAAGATAGAAATTATAAAACGCTCAAAAGTTAGACGCGCGAAACTTTATCATATCCGCGAAAAAGCGGCTAAAGAGATAAAAAGACAAATGCGGCATAGCACAATGGTAAATATAAAAACCGTAAGTGATATAGAGGAAACAAATAAAAAAGAACAAGCTGATAAAAAGAGTAAAGAGGATGAACTGAAACAAAAAGAAGCAGATATTAAAAATATAAAAATAGAAAAGTCCGAAAAAAAAGTTGCCGAGGAAACTGGCGAAATCAAATAAAAAGAAATATTCTCAAACTCTCAAAAACTGACGATTTCTTAAAAATAACGATTTAGTTCGTCATTTTTATTTTTAACAATTCCTCATTCTCAATAAATTTTAATACTGTCTTTTTATATTATTTTATTTATTTTTATTAGATAAATTTTGTATATGAAAAAAATTTTTATCCTCGCTATAATATCAAAATTAATTTTATAATTAAGATTTTTTACTGTATAATTATTAAATAATTTGTTCACTTATGCCCAGGTGGCGAAACTGGCAGACGCGCTACCTTGAGGGGGTAGTGGGAGCAATCCCGTGGCGGTTCAAATCCACTCCTGGGCATCAATTTTTTAGAATAAAAAACAAAGAAGGACTTTCCACTGAAATCTCGTTGTATATAGAATATATCCTTACCAAAAAAGAACACTATCTTAAGCTTATTGAAATAGACTATGACTTGTAAAGAAGAGAAGGGGGATATATACTTTTTACATAGTCAAGTTAAAAAAGTGCTGAAATAAGTCGATCAGCGCTTAAAAACAATTATTAATAATTAAGCAATAGATATTATGAATCAATCAACAAAATGGATTATTGGGGTAGTTATAGTCGCAGTTATTGCGGTCGTTTATTTTGTGTCAAAAGGTCCAAGCGAGCTGGTTTCCACCGAGCCGATTAAGATCGGAGTGATACTGCCATTGACCGGAGACGCGGCTTTTATTGGCGAGGCGGCGAAAAATTCGGCAATTTTAGCCAAAGAAAGTTTTGGAAAGACAAAAAATACTTATGAATTAGTTTTTGAAGACGACCAAGCTGACAGCAAAAAAACAATTTCTGCTTTTAGAAAATTAGTTGATGTTAATAAGATAAGGGCTGTCGGCACGGGTTTTCCCGGTCCGGGAAATGCTATTGCTCCACTGAGTGAAAAAGAGAAAATCATTCATTTTTCAATCGCTTCTGATTTGAGTATTGCTAAAGACAAACCATTTGTCTTTAATCATTGGATCAAACCGGAAAACGAGGCGGGAGTGTATATAAAAGAGGCCAAGAAACAGGGGTTGAAGAAAATCGCAATGATTACCAGTAATCAGCAAGGAATCATAGCGATTAGAGACGCTCTGCTTAAAGAAGACCAGACTATTTTTATTTTGAAAGATGAACTTTTGGGACCTCAAGAAAAAGATTTTAGAACGACTATCATAAAAGCGAAAAATGAAGGCGCGGATGCCTTTTTGCTAATGCTTTTACAGGGACAGCTGACCTCCGCAGTTAAACAGATTAAAGAAATGAAGGTTAATATTTCTTTGACTTCGATTGAAAGTTTTGATTATGACCCGGAAGCCATTCCTATGCTTGAAGGTGAGTGGTTTGTCACATCGGCCGACCCGTCTGAAGATTTCACGACAAGTTATAAAGAAAAATATAACGGCTTACCGCAACCAGGTTCGGCTTATGTTTATGATGTGATTCGTATTTTAATAACCGCTTTTGAGAAAGAGGAAACCAATGAAGGTGCCGCCAAATTTATTTCAGAAATGAAAGATTTTCCCGGCGTAACAGGCGCATTGTCGGTTGATAGCGATGGAAACATAAACAGCAAAGCTGTGGTTAAAAAGATTATAAACGGAAAATTTGTGGAAGTTAAATAAAAACAATTATTAAAATAAAAAACAGTCCCGCTATAATCGGGACTGTTTTTTTGTTGAGAATAAGCGTCAAAAAAGATATAATATAGATATATGGACATACTTCCCCAACTCGTTTTAAACAGTATCATCGCCGGAGCGATTTATGCGTTAGTGGCGCTGGGCTTTAATTTAATTTACGGCACGACCAAATTTTTCAATCTTTCTCACGGAGTGATCGCCGTCGTCGGCGCTTACGCTTTTTTGTTTTTTGGCAAAATGCTCGATTGGAATTTGTTTTTAAGCGTTTTTATCGGTATCGCCATAGCAGCGATTGTTGGCTACGGGCTGGACAAGCTGATATATCTTCCGCTTAGAAAAAGAAAAGCGTCCAATATGGCGCTTCTTATCGCTTCGCTCGGCGCTTTCACCGCTTTGCAGGCGATTATCGCCATATTGTTCACCAGCCAATTCCAAACTCTCTGGCGGAATTATTCAAACCAAAAAATATACGAAATTTATGGAGGAATAATAACTCAAACCCAGCTTATCATTTTAATATCGGGGATTTTAATAACTGGCGCGCTTGTTTTTGTTTTGAAATACACACTATTCGGCAAAATGACAAGAGCGGTAAGCGACGACGAAGAAGCGGCAAAAATTATCGGCATAAATACGAACAAGATAATCAGCCGTATTTTTATCATCGGCTCGGCAATCGCCGGACTGGCAGGAATTTTAGTCGGCTTTGACACAGGCATTGAGCCGACTATGGGAATGGGTTTGTTGCTTAAAGGTGTCATTGTTTCCATCATCGGCGGAGTGGGCAATATTTACGGAGGATTCCTCGGAGCTTTTTTGCTCGGTTTCGCGGAAAATTTCGGCATCTGGAAAATATCCGGCGAATGGAAAGATGCGATAGCCTTCGGATTACTTATCATCTTCTTATTGTTTCGTCCGCAGGGTATTATGAGGAAGTAAACAAAGTAAATTTCTAATTTCTAATAACTAATTCCTAATAAAATCACAATGTTAAATGATGCAAAAACAAAAATTTATGATTTAGAAGAAAGAACTGCCAAATTTGGCGAAAAAATTATTAATTTTTGCAAGAAAATTTCCAAAAATGTGATAACATTTCCACTAATTGATCAATTAATAAGGGCAGGCACTAGTGTCGTGGCAAATTATTGCGAAGCGGATTGCGCGGAATCAAAAAAAGATTTTGAGCATAAAATTGGCATTTGCAAAAAAGAAGCCAAAGAATCCCGCCACTGGTTGAGAATGGTCAGTATGTCGTCTCCTGAACTAAGGAGCGAAGCGCAAGAATTATGGCGAGAAGCGAATGAATCGCAATTAATATTCGTCACAATAGTAAAAAATTCAAGAAATAAAGAAAATTAGGTGATTATAAAATTTAGGAATTATAAATTTATTAGAAATTAGGACTTAGAAATTAGAAATTTATCATGCAGTATTTAATTCATCTCGCCATCTTGTCCGCCATTTACGGCATTTTAGGATTGAGCCTTAATCTCGTCGTCGGTTATACCGGCTTGTTATCCGTCACCCACGCCGCTTTTTACGGCATCGGAGCTTATGCGACGGCAATATTGTTTACCTCATTTGGAGTAAACTTTTTCATATCTGTAATCGTGGCGATAATCATTTCGGCCATCATCGCCCTTCTTATCGGGCTTATCTTAAGCAAGTTTGACGATGATTATTATGCTTTAGCGTCGTTCGGCTTTAACATCATAATTTTCTCGGTGTTTCTTAATTGGCAAGAATTGACGAGAGGGCCACTGGGCATACCGGGTATAGGCAAACCTTCTTTTGAAATTTTTAATTTCCAATTTCTAATTTCTAATAACTTGGAATTTTTAATTCTTGCTCTTTTGTTTTTAATTATAATTTATTTCGCTTCCCGCTTCATCGTCAACTCTTCCTTCGGCAGAATATTGAAAGCTATAAGAGAAGACGAAAAAGCCATTCAAATTTTCGGCTACAATACGCTTTATTACAAACTGGCGATTTTTGTAATCAGCGCGGCTATGGCAGGGGTAGCCGGCTCGCTTTTCGCTTCTTACATCACTTTTATTGACCCGTCGTCGTTTTGGCTTATGGAATCAATATTTATTTTAGCCATTGTCATTTTGGGCGGACTTTCCAACCTGAAAGGCTCGCTTTTAGGCGCCTTGTTTTTGATACTTTTGCCGGAAATATTGCGTTTCGTGGGAATGCCCGTTGATATCGCCGCTCAAATGAGGCAGGTGATATATGGCGTAATATTAATCTTGCTAATGCTCTACCGTCCGCAAGGTTTGATAGGAGAGTATAAGTTATAAAATTCCAAAAAATCAAATAATGCCTATTCTTCAAACAAAAAATCTGACGAAAAAATGTGTATCTTATTTTTGCTATCGCCGGAATAGCGCAGGAGTTACTAATTGTTGAAAAATCACACAAAATTGACTATATCCTTGAATAAGCTACCATTAAACATTATGAGTCGAATGAGAAATATAAATATGTGATACCCAACGATTTTCGAACCAGCTGAAGAAGGCGGTTTTAATGTTTTTTTCCTTCTTTTCCGGGATGCGTAACTTTTGGACGCAATTTTGAAGAAGCAAAAATAAAAGCTAAAGAAGTTTTGGAATTGTGGCTTGAAGAATTGTCATTTAGTGGGGAAGAAATTCCGGCTTCTCGCTCCTATCCGATTATTGATGAAGTTAATGTAACTTTGCCAAGCAAATCAAAAATTCTTCATGGGTCCACTCACCACTAAAAAATTACTCAAATACTTTTGGCTAATGATTTTATTTTATCAAGACAAAAAGGAAGCCACAAAATCTACAAAAATCTATTTACCAGAATTATCGTACCCATTCCTCTACATGGCAAAAACAAACTGCTTCCTGTCGGCACCTTTTTAGCAATAATTAAGCAATCCAAGATACCAAAAGAGAAATTTTCAAAACGCAATTAGTCTGAGGAATTTTGCATTAAGCCAAGAAATTGCAAAAGACGAGTTTTTTCGTATAATTTATTTTATGTCAGCGCGGATAACAAAAAGTCTTGAGAATATTTTAACAACTAAAGATTTTAGCGTTTTTTGGCGCGGGATTAAGAACATTTTTTCTGGAAGAGATATCTGGGAAAAAATTGAGTCAATAAAAAAAGACGGCGCTGAAAAAACGGTCAGAAATTTTTTCGAAAAATTGAAAAACATTGAAAATTCAGGTTTATCCGACGGCTTTGATCCTGATGATCGCGATCCTTTGAAGTCATTGGGTTCGCGCGTATGCTCCTTTATTGATGAAAAAAATTATCAATCATTGGCAAGCGAGATTCTCTTAATGAATATTCACCATATCGCGGGAGCTAAAAACATAAAATTACCGAACGATTTGTCAAAATTAAACATACCTAAAGATTTTATTCCGGCATTAAATGGCGAAATGTTTATGTTGTTCACTATTTTGGGATCGTTTATTCTGTCTCCGATTTACGAAGAAATAAATAAATTAAAAGGCGAAAATCTTGAGAATTATTTTGCCTTGACGATGGTTTTATTTTTTGAATTGATCAGCCTTAATAAAATAGAAGAAGATTTGAATATAAAAAATCCGAACAGGGAAAAACAAATCAATGAATTCATCGATAAAGAACACAAGGTAATGTCAAATTATTACAGCGCGCTTGAAAATAATTTACGACGAGGCCAAATGAAAAATCAAATGAGAAAATTCATAGAAAAAGACCCTGATTTTTTTGATACATATCTTGTTTTGGCGGATTTTTTGTATGAGGACGAGGAGTATTTTGAAGCGGATGAACTTTTGTGGACCGCTTTTACGCGAGCTTTAAAAAAGATTGTTGATAAAGATGGAAATTGGCCAAAAGTTATGCCTTGGGGATTTTTGGAAAACAGACATTTAATCCGTGCGATAGACCGATGGGCTTATAAATTATGGGAAGACGATCATACTGAATACGCCCTTGAAATATTTCGTAAATTATTGAAAAGCAATCCTAATGACAATGTTGGCGCTCGTTATGAAATATTGGCTATTTTGCTTGGACACGGACCGGAATGGCAAGAAGAAGAATTTTCAGCCGGAAGAGAGGGTATTATAGATGCCATAAAATCTGAAAAATGGTTTAACAAAAACGCCAAAAAATTTCCGAAAGACTTTGATTGGTGGTTTAAGTTTACAGAAAAAGAAAATTAAATGCCCATTCTTCAAACAAAAAATCTGACGAAACGATTTGACGGCGTGAAGGCGGTGGATGGTTTGTCTGTGGATATAGAGGGAGTGCAGATCACGGGGATTATCGGACCAAACGGTTCGGGTAAAACGACATTGGTTAATTTGTTAAGTGGTATTGTTCTTATTGATGGTGGCGTGGTCATCGTAAATGAAACATTAAAATTATCCAAAATAAAGCCGTATGATATTTCCGCTTACGGAATTACCCGCACTTTCCAAGAGTCGCGTCTTTTCAATCAGATGACGGTTTTGGATAATGTGCTGGCGGTTCTTACGGAAAGAAATGTTTTCGGCGCGCTTTTTGAAAAGCATAATGATTATCATCTCGGCAAAGCGAAAGACGCGCTCTTAAAAGTAAATCTTTGGGAAAAGAGAAACGAACTGGCGGTTAATCTTTCTTACGGCCAAAGAAAACTGCTGGAAATCGCCCGCGCCGTTTCTATGCAGGCGGAAATATATCTTTTGGATGAGCCTTTTGCGGGACTCTTTCCGGAAATGAGAAAAATCATCTCTGGTATTATCCGCGAATTAAAACAAGAAAACAAAGCTATAATTTTGATTGAGCATGATATGAGCTTGATCCGCGAGCTTTGCGATTATGTTTTTGTGATGAACGAGGGCAAATTATTGGCCGAAGGCAAGCCGGAAGAAGTTTTGAGAAAAAGAGAAGTGGTGGAAGCGTATTTGGGAGAATAGGTCAAATATGTGGTTTGGCGGGCAATTAGTGAAAGTAAATTTTTTGCTGTATACTTTAAAAAGTTAATTAAACTAAAAAAATCGGTTTTTTATTATTAAATAAATTTAGGTTTATAAAATGAAAAAAATAATTATCGGAATAATCGTGTTAGCCGTTGTGGTCTGGGGAGGAGTCAAATTATTCGGGACAAAAGAGGAAAAAATAAGCGAGCCGATTAAGATAGGGGTGATTTTGCCTTTGTCCGTGAAAGCGGCAAATTTGGGCGAAAATGCTAAGCAAGCCATAGATTTGGCGATGATAGAGATAAATAAAACCACCCCTAAAATTGAGGTGATTTATGGAGATGATAGGTGTGATCCGAAAGAAGCAGTGTCGGTTTATCAATTATTCAAACAACAAAATGTAAAATTTATCATTGGTCCTATTTGTTCGCCAGACACATTGGCTGTTGCTCCTTTAGCGGAGCGAGATGGAGTTGTTCTTATTACTACCGGTAGCGCCGCGGAAACCATCAGTCAAGCGGGTGATTTTATTTTCCGAAACCATATTACCATGAGTCAAAAAACAGGAAAATTGGCTCAAGTTGCGGCACTAAAATTTAATTCGGTAGCGACAATCTACGATCAAGCCAATGACGCATATCTTGCCGGAAATAACATTGTCGTTGACGAATTCAATAAACAAAGTAAAGTCGTGGCGGTAACAGAAGGTTTTGGAAAAGATGCCACTGATTTTAGAACCCAGCTTACTAAAATAAAAATAAAACAGCCAGAAGCTATTTATATAGGAGCTCTTATGCCGCAAGCTGCAATAATTGTAAATCAGATGAAAGAACTCGGAATTTCATCTCAAATAATAAGCGAAGACGGATTTGCAGTTGACAATAAATTTTTGGAGGCAATCGGCAAATCTTCCGAAGGAATTATTTTTGCTACCACTGATTTTAACCGAGAAAACACAAATCAGATTTTTTGGGATTTATATGCGCAACAGTTTGGTCGCAATCCTGATATATTCGCCGCCCAATCCTACGATACGGCTATGATTTTAGTAAAAATTATTAGAGAAAATTGCAATAGCGGAAACTCGGTATGCGTAAAAAACTCGCTTTATAAAATTCAAGATTATCCTGGAGTAAGTGGCAAAACATCTTTTGACCAAAACGGAGACGTCAAAAAATCGGTTGTTTTAAAAACCATCAAAAACGGCCAGTTTGTGAAATATGAGGAGTAAATAATGCCAAAAGAAATTCTGCTTCAGTTGAAAAAAGTTCCTATTACACTAGGAACTAGGAACTAGGAACTAATTATGATAGCATAAAAGTATGACTAAATTAAATTTGCAATTACCGGTATCTATATTTAAAGAGGGCAAACACTTTGTCGCTTATACGCCGGTTTTGGATTTGTCAACTTCCGGCAAAAATTATGAGGAAGTTAAAAAACGATTTAAAGAATTGGTAAATATTTTTTTTGAAGAATTGGTTAAAAAAGGGACACTGGATGAGGTTTTGGAAAGTTTGGGCTGGCAAAAAATTAAAAAGCGATGGTTACCGCCTTCTCTTGTTTCCCAAGAATCGCAATTGTTTCAATTAGCGGTCAGCTAATCATATGCCGAAACTGAAACCTATTTCGTGGAAAAAGTTTGAAAGTTTTTTATTTTATGTCGGTTGTTGTTATAAAATAAGATGTAAGCTTGACAATAAAACGAGGGGGGGTAAAATTTTAAAGTAATAAGGGTTTAAAATTATAAGCTTAAAAATTAATTATAAAATATGAAAAAAATAATTATCGGAATAATCGTGTTAGCCGTTGTGGTCTGGGGAGGAGTCAAATTATTCGGGACAAAAGAGGAAAAAATAAGCGAGCCGATTAAGATAGGAGCCATTCTGCCCTTTTCAGGAAGTTCTGGAATAACCGGCGAGAGCAGTAAAAACGGTTTGGACTTGGTTGTTAACGAAATAAATAATAGAGATGGTATAAACGGGAGACCAGTCATTGTTTTATATGAAGATAGTCAGACAAAAACTGAAGTTGGAGTTTCTGCTTTTCAAAAACTTACAAATATAAACGACATCAAATTTGTTTTTACAAGTGTAAGCGGGGTAGCTTTAGCAGTATCTCCTTTAGCAAATGAAAATAAAATTATTCAAATGGATGTAGTGTCTGCAAGCCCTGCCTACTCTAAGCCCAATGATTTCACTTTTAGAACAGGAGTCAGCTCTTATTATTTCGCAGATAGGATGTCGGATTTATTATTGGATAAAAAAATAAACAACATCGCTTTATTGTTTGTAAATACCGAATATGGAGTTGGTTATAAAAATGTTTTTGTGGATAAATTTACAAAGAACAACGGCAACATCTTGGGTATAGAATCTTTTAATCAAGACAGTACTGACTTTAAAACACAAATAGCCAAACTGAAAAACCTAAAGCCAAGCGTTTTAGTTCTAATTTCGCTTCAAAAAGAAACGCCATTTTTATTAAGACAGATGGACCAGTTAGGTTTCGATATTCCTATTTACACTGATGTTTACGTAGCAGAGCTCCAAGATAATCTTAATATTCCAATATCTGAAAAGATGATATATATTAAACCATCCATAGCCGAAGAGGAGAAAAATTCTCATGTCAAAGAATTTAACAATAATTATAAAAATAAATACGGGAAGGAACCAGATTTTATAGCGGCTCAAGCTTATGATGGACTTTATCTTTTAGTTGAGGCTATGAAAAAATGTGATAATTCTGAGGATACATTATGCGTAAAAGATAAATTGGGTAAAATAAAAAATTTTCAAGGAATTATTGGGGACAACATAGAATTTGATATCAATGGTGATATAACTGGTCGTTCTCTTGAACTCAAAACCATCAAAAACGGCCAGTTTGTGAAATATGAGGAGTAAATAATGCCAAAAGAAATTCTGCTTCAGTTGAAAAAAGTTCCTATTACACTAGGAACTAGGAACTAGGAACTAATTATGATAGCATAAAAGTATGACTAAATTAAATTTGCAATTACCGGTATCTATATTTAAAGAGGGCAAACACTTTGTCGCTTATACGCCGGTTTTGGATTTGTCAACTTCCGGCAAAAATTATGAGGAAGTTAAAAAACGATTTAAAGAATTGGTAAATATTTTTTTTGAAGAATTGGTTAAAAAAGGGACACTGGATGAGGTTTTGGAAAGTTTGGGCTGGCAAAAAATTAAAAAGCGATGGTTACCGCCTTCTCTTGTTTCCCAAGAATCGCAATTGTTTCAATTAGCGGTCAGCTAATCATATGCCGAAACTGAAACCTATTTCGTGGAAAAAGTTTGAAAGTTTTTTATTTTATGTCGGTTGTTGTTATGAAAGAAAGAAGGGCGACCATAGGATTTATGGACGCAGTGATTTAAAAAGACCGGTAGTTTTTCCCGAGGATAAAGAAATTCCGGTTTTTATCATTCGCAATAATTTAAGGGTGCTTGGAATTAGTCACAATGAATTTTTAAATATCCTTGAAAAACTTTAAATAATGCCAAACGAAATCCTGCTTCAGCTTAAAAATGTTCACTACGGAAGCGTATTTGGGGAAATAGGTCAAATATGTGGTTTGGCGGGCAATTAGTGAAAGTAAATTTTTTGCTGTATACTTTAAAAAGTTAATTAAACTAAAAAAATCGGTTTTTTATTATTAAATAAATTTAGGTTTATAAAATGA
>Ga0210019_1005173_pt1 | contig 10991 bp, 15 predicted proteins | sample CryGeyCG2114_020_2_FD_183969 | JGI IMG/M metagenome (GOLD analysis project Ga0210019, IMG submission 183969) | Groundwater microbial communities from aquifer - Crystal Geyser CG11_big_fil_rev_8/21/14_0.20 (SPAdes) (version 2) | ecosystem: Environmental > Aquatic > Deep subsurface > Groundwater ...
CTGGACATTGCAATGCTGCAGAAAATTCTGGAATCATTTGTAATGAGTATGAAAATCAAAAATGCGTTTGCAGGAATTGATGCGACAGGATTTGGTCACACGCAAGCATCATACTATTACACAAAACGCATCAAACTACGCAGGAAATTTGTGAAAATGTCAGCCATTTCAGACATGAAAAAACAGCTTGTTTGTGCCATAAAAATACGGCACCGCCAAAGACATGACAGTGTGGATTTTACGCCACTGTTACACAAGGCAAATGACATTTGTCATATCCACACTGTAGTGGCAGACAAGGGATATGATTCAGAAAAGAATCACATCACTGCACACTGTTTGGGGATTACAAGCATTATTCCTCCAAGATATGAGTATGTTCCAGTGTACAAGACCCGAGGATACCACCGAAAGATGCTCAAAAGACATGGCTATGACAGTGCGACATACCATCAGCGAAACAAGTGTGAGACAATATTTTCTGTGATTAAGAGAATGTTTGGAGACAACGTCACATCCAGAAAGATCTCAACGCAGAATCGAGAACTGATGTATAGGGTGATTGCGTATAATGCTTACAGAATTACAAGGAATAATTTGTTAATTTGGCATGGTTTCTACACAGCCCATCTAGATAGTACTGTAAAATACAAGTAAAACATTAGATTTAGTTAACATATAAAATAATCAATTATTTTTGCCAACAAAAATATGTCTTCTTTTCTTCTAAAAAAGAAAACAAAAAAGTCATTTCTAGAAGGAATTCAAACTTTAGAATACTCTACAAGAACAAATTACATAGCCACGCTAAAACAGTTTGAAAAATTTTGTTATTCTAATTACGGTAAAAATAACATACAAGATGTTGTAGATGAAATCAAATCATGCAAAGCTTATGAGATTATCTGTGTTATTACGAATGGTGAATTTAAGACCTTTCCATCCATTTCAGAAAACACTGTATTCAAGATGAATTTTTACTAATGTCTTCTTTGAATTTTAATTGTAGTTCTGGCGAGTACACAATTATTGAGAATTTTGTATAATACGGAATTACTGAAAAAAGTGTTAAAGAAAAAAGAAAAACCCTGACAACAAGGGAATACTATTCCACAGTTTTTGGTATTCTATTTATTATTCAAGGAAGTGCCATAATTACACTATATACTCCACCGTTTACAGGTGAGTACGATGTTCTTCTTTTGCTAAGTGGAATGTTTTTGATAATTGTTGGAGCACTTATGGAAGTCCATACACAGACAAATGTTAAAAAATCAATTCAAAAGTTAGAAGAAAAGATAAAGGAATTAGAAAAAAACAGTGATAAGAATTTAAATTGAATAAACATTTTCAAAATCACTAAAAATATTCTTTTTTACTTCATACCAATCCGATTCATCTACTAATCCTTCATACATTTTGTCAGATGACACCATAGAAATTATTCCATTACAATAAATTTCAACAAATTTTGCTCCACAGCAATATCTAAGAGATTTGAGAATATATTTTAAATATTAAATTAAAATTATCGATATAATTCGTTATCAGGATAGATAGAAAGTTCTTCAAAATCAGATTCCTTTAATCCTAATTTTTTCTGAAGGTTTAGAATTTTGTTAGAATACAGCTTCATTTGAAGAATATTCATGTCTTCTTTAGCTTTATTGTATTTTTTCCAGGATTTTGTTAATGAAGCCCAGGTACTACCTACTATGTAATCGGTTTTTTCAGAGGGATTTTGTTGGAATTTGAACATATTTGCTATCAAAAAATTTGTTTTTTAATTCAAAATCAAATAAAATCAAGAATTTAGTCAAAATGACTACTATTTCTTTTTCTGGAGTGAAGGAATTTTATCAGTTACGTCGATGAGAGTAGTGTTTGCATTGTCAAGAGCATCAGATCTGGCTATATAACCATCAAGAAATCTAGTCACTAAATCTCTGGTAAAACCGATTTTTTTCATATGAACCTCGAGCTGTGCCTGATTAAAGTCCACATATTTTGTTAAAATTCCTATATCATAGTAATCCTTCCAAATCTTTGATAGTTTTCTAACAGGATCTTTGGTTCGTTTTAATTCTTCTAGTCTTGACAAGGCAGCGACCATCTTGATAGGCAATAATAATTCTGGATCAGGAACTTCAATAAAACAATCATTGCCGATAGGTTGTTCTTTTGAAAAATCAAAAACCCATTTCCAATCAACTGTAACACCTAATTCATCATTATCAGGCCTAAGTTTCTCTGGATAAAATAGATCAAATATGATTTCATCTCGCCCCCCTTCAAAAATAATGTCTTTTGCATAATAAACATCGGACCCAAAAGCATCTTTAGATTTTGTTTTTATTTGATGATCTGGAAAATATGAATCTGTTATTTCAATTCTATTGTTGAGGTCAGATGGAAGAATCAGATCAATATCTCTTGAACCAAAACTTTCTTGATAATATGTCCATACTGCCCATCCACCAATTATTGTAGACCATGAACCATGATGAACTTTTTGCCATTTTGTTAATTGTTGAAGTTCAATAATGCTTGTGGAGGTTATTTCTTTTCGATAATCATCGGATATTAGGTCCACAATTGAGGGATAAGAGGTTCAGCTGCATAAGCTTTGTCATCACAATAAAGATCAATTAAAGTTCTAAGTCGAGTTGTTAATTTCATACCGTCTATTTCAGTTACATTATCTTCACGATATGGTTTGAAAACATATAGATTCACTCGTACATTACCTTCAGTTTTAGTTTCATTCATCTTATTCCAATAATCCTCATCAACATAGACATGAATTGCAGGATCTCTTACATAATTAGTATAGTGTTCTAAGGCAGTTGTCAAACAAAAAATTCCGTTATTTTTTTTGAAAAAGTCTATAGCTGCATTTCTATCAGTTCCCATATCACGAGTTATACGCAAATCATTCATTCTTCTGAAATTACTATAGAATTTGACCAAGCTTGGGGGCGATGGAACTTGATAGGTTATGGTTCTATGAAGTGAATCTTTGGTCTTTTCAACCAATTTTAATTCTTCCAGCCAATTTACAAACCCGCTTATGCTTGCTCCATGTCTAAATCCCAAATCTCTTGCCATTTGACGTTGTTTGAATTGTTTGTGTGAAAGCATGTAATACATCTGTGGATACGCATATCGAGACTTGAAAGTTCGCACGATCTAATGTACAAGTGATCGTATTTTATATCTTTGATCACATATTACTGACCACATCTGGTCATGTTTTTGTGACCAAGCCTTGATTTAATGACCAGTAGTATGAAAAAATGATTGTCAGACAAGTTGGTACTAAACTAATATCAGGAGAAATTATACGCTCACTATTGCCATCTATTCAAACAGTCATTGCACATCCATTTAGGATCGTTTTCAGTAACACAACACCCACCTAAAACTACTCTTTTTTGTTCTAAATCTTTTTTTAATTCTTTGGTCATTAACATATAACCATAAACAATCACTGAAGTATTTTTTGAATTGCACATAGGACAGGATAAATATTTCACAATTTAATGATGAAATTCATGATTAAAAAACTTGTAAAACAATCTAGACTTTATCTAATTTTAGAATCAGTGGAATTTTGAGAGTATTTTACAATTACTTTGTTTAGAGTCTTCATTGTTTGATTGACTATTTTTATATCATCTAGCATTTCAGTGTATAATTTATCAGTAGCATTTGCAGCTAAAACTAGACTAGTCAAGGCCCATGAATCTTTAGAATCATTTTCAATTCCTGCATTAATCATTTGGTCTAAGGCTTTATCAGCTATTTGGTCCATCTTTTCTGCTCTTTTCTGAACTCTTTGAAGAGAGGTTCTAAATTGTAAAACCAATCCATGATCAACCATTCCCAGGAGAAAATCATCTACAATTTCTTCAGCTGCATTGATGTATGCATAATACTGTGTATGGCCAATGTTAAGTTGTTTACAGATTTCAGCTTTTGGTATATCCATCGACCATAAACTACAGAATTTTTTTAGTTTTGAGGAATCTATTGAGATTTTTTCTTTTGTTTTTGTGGAAGGCCTAAGTTTGTTGTTTTTAATACTACTATTTCGTACAGTCATCCCTTCTCATCAACTGTACAAAGTACCTTGCTTGGAATTTTTGTCCATCTGTTCTTGATATTTTTCTTTATAGATTCTGTTTCGTGGTTTTGAACGTACTTTGTAATTACAAACTGCATATGTTTTCTTTTTACCAGTTATTGAATATGTAACAAGAAACTTGTTTTGTGAATATAGCACCTGAAAAAAATTTTTATCGACTAACATTTTGCATCCATTACAATTCTATCAAGTTCTTGATCTAGTGAAATTTTAGGGGTCACTATCTGTTCTATTCGAGGAATTATACGTCCATTAGGCATAGTTTTACTATAAAATCGCACTAGACCCGAAGACACATCATCCCAAGAATAGTGAAACATTTGGCCACTGTATTGTTCTGTTCCATCTTTACCAAAGTGATAATGCGTAACTATCCATTCGCCTACAGGCGGAAATTTAGCTTCATAATTGGTAATAGTATCAATATACCCCCATGCTCGTCCCAAAACAAAAGTCAGGTCGATTACCCCAGGAATGTCATAGACAAATGGCTTGAAAGTACATCCAATATCTACTTGAACTATTTTTGGATAGACAAGAAACTTTACTATAACATTATTATCAAATGATGGTACATTGATTTTTATTGATTTATTGCTAGGATCAATACTGCATCCATGAATAATCAGTAAATTATGAAGATCCGAGAAAAACTTGAGCTTAAGATCATGAATTTTTGGTGGTTGATCTTTGAGTTTATTTAATAAATGAAAGACTTCATCCCCCATTACCCTTTGTGTTATTCTATGATTATCCCCTGGAAGTTCCATGCCTTTAATCTTGTAGAAACATGGTCTACTTTTGTAAACAACTTCTATTTGATCATGCAATCTAAGTATAATTTGCCTAAAATTTCCTTGTGATAGTCCTGAAAAGTCCCGAAATGAAAATGGTCGTTGTTCTTGTTTGTTAATTCTTGTTGCATCCTCCAAAAACAGTCCTTCTCGTTTTGTTAAACCACGTCTAGTGTTACAAACATTCGTTACTGATTCGTTATTTGTAATCATTTGTTACATTTACTCCTCATTTGTTACAAGACATGGATCAATCTTTTCTTTTTTGATTATGTATTTTGAGAAATAATCAAATGTTGCACACTCTTTACACACCAAATAGGTCTTCTCAGTTCCTGCAACTGAAAAGATAATCTCATAAGATGGCATATGATCTTCGTTACATGGATAAATTTGTTCAGTCATTAGCAGCATTTACCTCATGAAGAATTCTGCGAAGAATGTGCTCGTATGTTTCCCCCTTCTTGCCTAAAGATTTCAGTTTTTCACGTGTTTCACGTGTTAGAGCTATTGTTGTCAACATAAGAAAATTATCTAAAAATAGTATAAGAGATTAGTAGAACATATAATTGCTATAAATTACGTATAGATTACACAAAATGAAATTAACACGAACATATAATTTTGATTTAAAAAATATTGAACAACTAAGTCATGCAGTATACCACCTTGACAAGGAATCACGTATAATATTGGGAGTTTTAGCAAAAAATGGGAATCTTAGTCAAACAAAAATTGCAGAAAAAACAGGTAATGGAGAAAAACATGTCCCAATATCTACTGTTAGAAGAAAACTAATTGGTGCACCAGCCACACTGGGTCTAATTTCGCATGGATTTCTATATGAGAAACAAGTAAACAAACGTCGTTATGGAAAACAAGAGAAAACATACTATCTTACCTTAAAAGGAATGTTATCTGCTTTACCTTCAGGCGTTCCAATAAAAAAATTTCAAATTTTTAACAGATATATCAATTTTCTTTCTACATTCATCAATGATCAAAATATAATTAGATTTATTGAAGAATGCATCCTTAGTGAGATTCAGTTTTTCTTGACCTGGCACGCATTTCAAGGAATTAATTTAACAAAACAAAGATCAAACAATTTTTATATGAATCATTTTTTAAAATTCAAAATTCGTAAACATGACTTTCAATATTTCCCATTTGTTTCTAAAAGAGAATATGAGTGGTATGAAGATGCTATTAAACTCAAAGTAGAATTCAATGCAAACAAAATTATTCTTGACAACATGATAGAACACGGTATCTTACCAGCCCCGTCTATACAATTTGATACAATTTTTGATAATCCAGAATCAGATATGAATTTTGATAAGAAAATAATATCAGGTGAAACAACTTTTTTTATCAAACAGTGGCCAATACTTATGGATACACTACAAGAATCAGATTATGAAATGGAAAAATTAAAACTCAATGATATACTAACACCAAAACCGAGATTAGGGAGAGATTATGAAAAAAGGGTAAGACATAAAGTTGTTAAAAGATTAATGAAATTTGGATTAAAAGTTCAAGATTTAGGAAAACTAGGTGAGGAATTTGAACGTGATGAGTTATCTAAAAAAATCAAATCTGGTCATTATTCAAAATTAGTACCTGTTAATTCTTAGGGCAATTCCCATTTTCATTCAGGGTGTTGAGAAAGGGGCATGATGTTAATTCAGGAATGAAATTAGTAATGTGCACTATCATCCCTCTTGAAATTATTAGAATATTTTGATGAAAAATATATGATTATGACTCAAATTCCCATGTATGGTTGTGGGGATTCTGTCAGATTAGATTCAGCATTAGAACTATTAGTGTCTGGAATTTAGTCATTGACCTGAGTCATTATGTAAATTCGTCCTGTCTTTTCATCCAAAAAATATCCTACATTTTCTCCAATTTGAGTCTCGAGGTGCTTTATGACCTCATCTGGCAATGTGATCTGATGTCTTGGAGTTATCTTACTTGAACCGATGACCTTGAACATTGCAATGATAAGAAAAATAAGCTTCAAATGTTTAGTCATGAAAAGTATGAATATTCATATTTATATGATATGATGGTTATGCAAGATATTGCACAAATTATTCATTATTGTATTGTTAGTTGTATTATTTGCTATTGTAGCAGGATTAGTTGCAATAACACCAGCTGCATTTGCAGATCATAGCGAAGTTACAGTTATTCCAACACCAGGATCTGGTACACCAGGATGTGAAGAGACTGCAGAAGGGTGTTACATTCCAAAAGAAGCAACAGTAGATGTTGGTGGAACAGTAATATTTTCTAACACAGATACTGCTGCACATACATTCACTGCAGGTAGTGCAGCTGACGGTCCATCCGGAGCATTTGATTCCAGTTTGGTAATTGCTGGAAGTTCATATGAATGGAAACCAACTACAGCAGGCAGTTTCCCATTCTATTGTATGGTTCATCAATGGATGGCAGGATTAGTTGTAGTAGAAGAAGCAGGACATGACGATACTACGTCACCTAGTGATGAGAAATTAATGGTAGTTATCGCAACAGGCAGTGCAGGTCAAGGTGAAAAATTATCAATTGATCTAACGTTCACAACAATATCTGGAGCTAGTGTTGAACATGTCAACTATGACATTAAAGCAACTCAAAATGGTGAAGTTGTTCTAAATGAAATGGGAGTACATGCCATGGGTAATGTCAATAATCACATGACATCTCCATTACCAGCAGCAGCAACAGAAACTGAACCAGTAAATGTTGAAGTAACATTCAAAGGATATGGTGTTCCAGGAAGTGAAATGACAGGACCTGTTGGTCATGTAACAACAAAGCAAGTTGTTGGAACAAACATATTTGAAAATCAAATGACAAAACCAATTTCAGTTTTCACTAATAAAATAAAATACAATGATTGGGATACAATCATAGTAACTGGAAAAGTAAGAGAATTTCTTCCACGAATAGACAGCGGAGAAGTTCCTGTTAGTCTCACAGTGATAGCACCAAATGGAAACTTGGTTACAATTGAACATGTTGAAGTAAATTCTGATAAGACATTCTCTATAGAGATTACCCCAAATAACGCATTATGGAAATTCGCTGGAATGTATACAGTGAAAGTGGTTTATGGATCACAGGTAAGAGTCGCCCAAACTACATTCGAATTTAGTGAATATTCCGGGACTCCTGAAGTTAATCTTGAAAATGAAGCTATAATTACTCCAACAAATTCACAGACTCTACCAACAGAGAAAGGAACACTAGATGTCAAGTTATCATATGATGAAATCATCCCAGGACAACAAACTAAACTAAATATTGATTTCATTAATCCTCAAACAAAAAAAGTTCAAGAGCACATTGATTATAAAATAACAGTTTCAAAAGATGATGAAATTGTATTTGGACCAATACCACTTACTCATACTTCAATTGGTTCAGTAAAAATTCCAGTTGAATTTGTTGATGAAGGAGTTTACTCTGTAGAATTTGGAATTGAGGGAATATTATTCCAACCGATTCCTTCCGAAAATGTTTCATTTGATGTTGTAGTTGGAGAATCATCTGAACCACAAACAGTTAGCGTAACAATTCCAACTGGAACTTCATCTCCAGGCTGTGAGACATTCAATGCATGTTATTCACCAGCATCAATTACAATCAATGCAGGTGATACTGTAGTTTGGATTAATGCAGATTCTGCAGCTCACACAGTAACAGGTGGAACCCCATCTGAAGGTCCATCAGGAACATTTGATTCCGGTTTAATGCCAGGTTACTTTAAGTGGACATCAACTACTGAAGGTGAATTTCCATATTATTGCATGGTTCATCCTTGGATGGCAGGAATAATATTTGTTGGAGAAGGAACGTACATTCCACCACAACCTGAAGATAATTTTGATTTACAAGTAATTATGGGAAACCAAGTTTATGATTTATCAGACACTGCAACAATAAATTTCTCCATTGATGGTATAAGCACTCCTCAAAATGTTGCATTAGAAATATCTGATCCTAGTGGAACTAGTATAATTTCTCGTTCATTTATGGTAGATTCAGAAGGAATAGGATTTGAGTTTAGAATAGATGAGAATTTCAAGACAGGAACATACAAGGTTGTAGCAACTACATCGGATAATGGCAATACGGTAACTGATACTGCTTACTTTAAAGTAAAATCACAATACAATTCTTTTAAAATTACTAGTGTTCAAGTCACTGACCAACAAGGAAATCCATCCAATTTACAAGCAGGAGAAATAGGATTCATCAAAGTAAATCTTGAAGCAAGCAAGTCCATTACAACTTTGGTGACAGTAAATCTATTTGATTCTGATCTTACTAGTATAGGAATTGGTTCAATCAAGACAACGTTATCCTCTGGAAATTCAGAAATCATTCTATCCTTTATGATACCTAGTGATGTGGCTGTTGGCTCTGCTAATATCTACGTCAATGCTTTCTCGGATTGGCCAAGTAATGGCGGAATACCATTGACTGGCGAGATCTCAATAATGGAGAACATAGAATGAAAATAAAGTTAATTGTAATGCTACTTGCAGTTTCAATAATTCCTGCATTTGCACAATCTCTAATTACATTTGATGTGGATACCACGAAATTTACAGCAGGAGAAATAATAGAGCTCAAAGGTAAAGTAAACGAAGGTCTTGAAGGTCAACCTGTAGCAGTTGAAATTAAAGATGCAGATGGAAATGTCATGCTAATCAGAACAGTAACATCAGACGAGAACGGAAATTTTGTTTTAAAATTTAAAGTTCCTAATAATGTTAAAGCAGGAGAATTTGACATTGTTACTAGTGTAGAATTAGACGGTCAGAGTTTTTCTGAAACAAAATCTGTAGAATCTGTTGGTGATACTATAGAACCAACCCCAAAATCAATGCTAACTGAATCAGAACCAATTTGTGGTAAAGGAACTGAACTAGTGAGTGGTATTTGCCAAGTAATTAAAACTGAAGAAAAATCAAAAGGTGGTGGGTGTCTTATTGCCACTGCAACATATGGCTCTGAACTAGCTCCACAAGTACAACAATTAAGAGAATTGAGAGACAATTCCCTGCTACAAACAGCTTCCGGTACTTCATTTATGTCTGGATTCAATCAATTCTACTATTCATTTAGTCCTACAGTAGCAGACTGGGAAAGAGAAAATCCAGCATTCAAGGAAGCAGTAAAAATATCTCTAACCCCTTTGATTAGTTCACTTTCAATTCTAAACTATGTTGATATGGATTCAGAAGATAGTGTACTAGAATATGGAATTAGTTTGATCATACTCAATGTAGGAATATATTTTGTAGCTCCCGCAGTTGTAATTCATACCATTAGAAAAAAAGTCTAATCTCTGTTGAGAATTATAAGATTGTGCCTAAAAGAGGCTTATTAAAATCACTTTAAAACTTTATTAAGTTTTTTTAGGATTCTCCATTCTTTGTTTATCCGCCCAAAGCTGATCAATTTTCTTTTTGTATTCTACTAGTTCTACATTTTTCTTTTCAAGTTCAGATTTATCATTTTCTAGATTTCTGATTATCATTTTGTGTCTTTGTGAATCAGAAATCGTTAGCTGAGAAATACCTTTAACAAATTCTTCAAAACACTGTTGTCTTGTAGGAGTTAGATAAATCCCATCTAATCCGTTTTTGTGACCCATTATCTTTTCTGCAATATTGGAATTTACTTCTGACTCTAGTTTTAGAATGGTGTTTGTTCTCTTTCTAAAGCCATGATTCATTTGAACATCATACCTTCTTCCTTTCTTTCTTCGTTTTAATTCTGGAACTTCGTTGATGATTCTGTAAATAATTGAAGTAACATTAGTGTCAGATAATTGCCTGGACTCTAGATTTTGTTTTATCTCATCTTTAAGAAAGATTGGAGTATCGGCGGTAATAACTTCATTTTTTCTTTTACGTTCATCAAAATACCTGTCTAGATAATCTGTTGCCTCAGGGGTTAGAAATGACCAATAGGAATTTCCTCCTTGAACATCATCTTGCTTATCTCTTAGATCTTTTTCT
>Ga0210019_1005178_pt1 | contig 10988 bp, 13 predicted proteins | sample CryGeyCG2114_020_2_FD_183969 | JGI IMG/M metagenome (GOLD analysis project Ga0210019, IMG submission 183969) | Groundwater microbial communities from aquifer - Crystal Geyser CG11_big_fil_rev_8/21/14_0.20 (SPAdes) (version 2) | ecosystem: Environmental > Aquatic > Deep subsurface > Groundwater ...
CTTTCTGTCTTTGCGCGCGCGGCCGTATTCCGCCGTGAGTTCTTCGAGGGCCGATATGACCGTCTCCGGGACGAACCTCCCTCCAAAACCATCGAAATACCCCTTCTTATTTGGCAACATATCGTCTCCTGATATTTAGTTTAGAATAAGGTTTAGCATTTATTTTAGGCCCATGATCGCGCCGGCGAATATCTTTGTCGTATCAATCAGGTTCTTTACATATATAAATTCATCGTCTCCGTGATGCCGCCCCGCCCCCGCGACGGAATATCCGGCGGATTGAGAACCGCGCCGCGCCAAAAACCTTATATCCGTACAACCCGGAAGTAACGCCGCGCCGGTCGAGCCGCCGCGGACCTCATGGATGGCACGCCGCATGGCATGAGAGAGAATGCCCGATTTATCGGATACTATAGGCGGCTCCTCGGACCTGAATATGACTTTTACGTTTAGATCCCTGTCTCTCCGCTTCATCTTCTCTATTGCCATAACGATCTCTCTCTTCGCATCCTTTACGCTCTCTTCCGGAAGAATCCTTCTATCTATCGAAAAAGACGCCTTGTCCGGTACGATGTTTACCTTTTCTCTGCCCGAGAGCTCGCCGCCCATAACAAATGTGGCGAACCTGTCCTTCTTATCCTTTACTGAATACCGCGTCTGTCTGTGCCCGATCTTCTTCTTAAGCTTCATCAACTCTACGGCTACAAAGACCATCTTTTCGAAGGCGTTTATGCCCTTGTGCGGCTCCGACGCGTGCGCGGGCAAGCCCGAGACCTCCACATCCGCCCATAAGACGCCTTTATTCCCGTTAGATATGTAATCTTTGCTATATCCCTCGCCGATAACGAAATCCGGCCTTTGTATCTTCTTTAGAGAATACGCGGCACCCGTGGCGCCCCCCGTCTCCTCGTCAGGGACGAAAGAGAGCTCAACATTCACATCCGGTTTAAGGCCATACTTTTTTATGGCGCCTGCCGCATACAGCATCGCGGCGAGGGTCCCCTTCATGTCCTCGGTGCCGCGGCCGTATATCCTGCCGTTCTTTATAACCGCCTTGAACGGGTCTGTCTTCCATCCTCCGGTAGCCGGCACAACGTCATAATGGCCGTTAAGGTGCACGGTCTTCGGCCGCTTAAGGTTCCATCGCGCGATCAACGTTATTCTCCGCGACCCGCCTTTGACGCCCTTACCGTCAATAATACTCTTCGGCGTCTCTATCTTCTTTATCGAGAAGCCGAAGCGCCTGCACTGCGCCTCTATAAGAGCAACCGCCTTATCGTAATCCCTTCCCGGCGGATTGACTGTTTGAATCTCCACAAGCCGCCGGGTGAAATTTATTACCTCTTTACTGTTAGAGTCTATGTATTTATGGAGCTTCTTCATTAATTTTATTAAGCTGTCTAATTCCCCGATTTTATTTCTCGCCAGAACGCTCGATTCGCCCCAGCGTGGCGAATCTTCGCTCGCAGAAGCCCCTCGCTCTCGCATACAGTTATACTATGGCGAACCATGCCCGCTCGGGGCTTCAAACGTCTGTCGAAAAATAAAATCGTTGAATTCAGACAGCGTTTCTAATTTTACTTATGAAACTCTCGAGCAGTTTATGGTCCTTAACACCAGGCGAACTCTCTAATCCACTCGATGCGTCGACCCCGAACGGCCTTACCTTATCCAAAGCGGATAATATGTTCGCGGGATTTAGGCCGCCGGATAATATTATGGGCGAAACCATCTCTTTCGCCTTCTTAGCGAGTGACCAGTCAAATGCCTTGCCCGTCCCTCCGGAGAGGCCCTCGGCATAAGTATCGAGAAGATAATAATCGGCTTCGTAATCCTTCAATCTCCGAAGATCGCTCTCTTCCTTTACCCTGAAGGCCTTTATAACCTTAAATCCCTTAAAGCCCGAACAGTACGCCGGGCTCTCCCGGCCGTGAAACTGCAATATATCGAGACGGCATTTGCGCGCTATCTCTTTTACCGTATCTATATCCTCGTCGACAAAGACGCCTGTCTTTAAGGCCCCCGCCTTAAGGCCGGCTGATATCAGCGCCGCCTGAGCCGGAGATACCCTGCGCGGGCTTTCGGCGAATATAAAACCCAGGGCATCCGCCCCGAGTTCGGCCGCGAGCGCCGCGTCGTCGATATTCGTGATGCCGCATATCTTTATCCATGTCATCAGTGGCCTACGATCTCTCTGACCTTGGATCCGATATCATCCGCGCGCAGAAAGGCCTCTCCTATAAGCACGGCATCGACGCCTAAGCTTCTTATGAATAAAATATCCTCGTTCTTCGATATCCCGCTCTCGGATACCCTGACCTTGTTATCCGGTATCATATTCACCATCCGTACCGTCGTATTCAGGTCCACCTTGAATGTGTGAAGGTCCCTGTTATTTATTCCTATGATATCCGCTCCGCTCTCAAGCGCCTTGTTCAGGTCCTCTTCGTTATGGACCTCCACAAGCGCCTCCATGCCGAGCCCATTCGAAAGCTCCAGATAATCTTTAAGCTGCGCGGGCGAGAGTATATCCGCTATAAGAAGTATCGCGTCGCTCTCCAGGAGCGCCGATTCGTATACCTGATATTCGTCTATGATAAAATCCTTCCTCAAGACGGGAAGGTTTACCAGGGACCTGACCTTCGCGATGTCCGCACTGTCCCCCTGAAAAAAGTTCTTATCCGTAACTATGGATATCGCATCGGCCCCCATCGCCTTATATGTAGTGGCGATCGCCAAAGGATCAAACTTCTCGCGTATCACTCCGGCGGACGGAGATGCCTTCTTCAGTTCGGCGATGAGCCCCACCCTGTTCGGCTTCTTTATCCTGTGCGAGAAAGGCCGGCGCTCCAGAGGGCCCGAAGAGACCTTCTTGATAAGGTCGTCTTTGGATAGAGAGGATTTTGCATCCTCTATCTCTCTCGATTTATTCTCAAGTATCTTAGTGAGTATCATAGCGGGCTATTGGTGAATTTTATAAGTTCGTTTAATTTCGCGAGCGCCTTACCGGACTTTATGGACCGGCGCGCCATCTCAAGCCCCTCTTTTATATCCTCCGCAAGATCGGCCGCGTATAAAGCGGCTCCGGCATTTAGGGCCACTATATCGCTCGCGGCTCCCTCTTCCCCTTCCAATATTCTATTTGCTATACCGGCATTCTCCGAGGCCTCTCCGCCCCTCAAATCCTCAGGCCTCGCCCTTGATATGCTAAAATCTTCCGGAGATACAACATACTTTTTTATATTCCCGCCTTTTAACTCGCAGATATCCGTCTCTGCCGTGATGGTCATCTCATCGAGGCCGTCTCTGCCGTGGACGATAAGGGCATGCTTTGTCTCCAGGTTATCCAGAACGCCGGCGAATACCTCGAGCAGAGCGGCATCATAGACGCCCAGAAGCTGATGTTTCGCGTATGCCGGGTTTGTGAGCGGCCCCAGAATGTTAAATACGGTCCTTTTGCCTATCGCCTTTCGCGCCGGAATGGCATACTTCATCGCCGGATGGAGTAGAGGCGCGAAGAGGAACCCTATCCCCACGCTTGCGATAGACTCTGCCACCTTATCGGGAGAGAGCTCTATATTCACGCCAAGCTCTTTCAAGAGGTCCGCGGAGCCGCACCTTGAAGAGACCGAACGGTTTCCGTGCTTCGCCACCTTCGCCCCGGCGCCGCAGGCGGCGAAGGCCGCTACGGTCGATATATTGAATGTATCCGAGTTATCTCCCCCCGTCCCGCAGGTATCGAGAAGGCCATCGAAGGGAACATTTACCCTGGTGACATGAAGGCGCATCGTCCGGGCGAAACCCGTTATCTCGCCCACCGTCTCGCCTTTATCTTTAAGCGCCATGAGAAAATCTTTTATGGACTCCGTAGAGGCGCCGCCCTTTAATATCTCCTCCATGACTGCCTTCGCCTCATTGATGTCGAGATCCTCTCTTCGCTTTAGCTTTACGATAGATTCGGATATCATCCGCGTCTCCGCATCTTTATGAAATTCGATAGAAGCTTTTTACCGGATTTGGTAAGTATCGATTCCGGATGAAACTGGACGCCGTATATCTGGAATACTTTGTGTTTAAGGCCCATTATCTCTTTTTTATCCGTCTGGGCGGTCACCTCAAGGCACTCAGGGAACGTCGACCGCTTCACTATAAGGGAATGATACCTCGTCGCCTCGAAGGGATTCGAGAGCCCCTTAAAGATATCCTTTCCGTTGTGATGCATAAGCGAGGTCTTGCCATGCATGAGCCGGCGGGCGCCCACTATATCGCCTCCGAAGACATGCGCGATACATTGATGGCCGAGACATACGCCCAGTATGGGTACCCTTCCTCCGAAATGCTTTATGGCCGCGGATGATATCCCGCCGTCCTCCGGCCTTCCGGGCCCCGGGGATATCACTATCTTCTCCGGCTTCATCCTCTCTATATCCTTAATCGTTATCTCATCATTCCTGTAAACGGCGAGCTTTCCGCCGAGCTCGCCGAGATACTGGACGAGATTATAGGTGAACGAATCGTAATTATCTATCATCAGTATCATCTCGGGCCGCCTTCGGCGATCTCTATCGCCCTTACCATGCCCCGCGCCTTATTCACGGTCTCCGCGTATTCACGCTCCGGAGATGAGTCCGCGACTATACCTGCCCCTGCCTGTATATAGGCCTTGCCGTCTTTTACCAGTATGGTCCTTATGGTGATGCACGTATCGAGATTGCCTGAGAAACTGAAATAACCTATACATCCCGCATAAGGGCCGCGGCGCCGGTTCTCTAGCTCGTCTATTATTTCCATGGCGCGTATCTTCGGGGCGCCGGTGACCGTCCCCGCCGGGAATGTCGCCCTTATCACATCATAATTATTTTTGTCCTTGGATAACTTGCCGACGCAATCGCTCACTATATGCATCACATGCGAATACTTCTCTATGGTCATAAATTCGGGGATGTGCACGCTTCCCTTCTCGCAGACCCTGCCTATATCGTTCCTTCCGAGGTCTACGAGCATTATATGCTCCGCCCTCTCCTTCGGATCGGCCAATAATTCTTTTTCCAGCGCCCTCTCCTCGGAAGCGGTATCGCCGCGTCTCCGCGTGCCCGCTATGGGCCTGACTTCCACCTTTCCATTCTCGCACCTCACCATTATCTCCGGAGAGGAACCGATTAATTTAATATCTCCGAGTTTCAGATAATACATATACGGAGACGGATTTATGCGCCTTAACGCGTTATAGACATCCAGCGCGGGGGCATCAAGAGCCGCCTCGAAGCGTTGAGAGAGGACGGTTTGTATTATATCGCCTCTTTTTATATAGGCCTTTGCGCGCTTGACCCCTTTTATGAACTCCGCCCTCGTCATATTCGACTTTAACGATAACTTTTTATTTTTCTTAAGCGCCTTGCGCCTTACGTTAGAGGGACCGGATATCTTTATATTCCCAATCATCCTATCTATCTTTCGATGAGCCCTATCGTATGCCACACCGGCGCTTCCGGATATATGCGCGTTGGATACGGCCTTTATCAGGCCTTCCTTATGGTCGAATATTATCATATCCTCCGCGAGCATGAGCACCGAATCGGGAGTTTCGAGGTCATCCTTATTCTTATCCGGCAGTCTCTCGAAGAAACGCACCATATCGTAACCCATATAGCCCACAAGCCCACCGCAAAATCTGGGAAGCCCTTGTACCTCCACAAATCTGTACTTCGACATCATCTTCTCTATCTCAGAGAGAGGGTCCCGCCGCGCCTTAAAACTCTTGGCTCTCGACCCGGACAATACAAATACTCTCCTGCCGAAACTTTTGAATACAAATTTAGGAGAAGTGCCTATGAACGAATACCTCGCTATCTTTTCAGGGCCCTTCATGGATTCGAGGAGAAATGAGAAGCCCCCCTCATCCACCGCGTTGAACACCTCTACGGGTATATGCTTGCCTATAGGAATCGACCTATAGACGGGTATGATATTACCGCGCCTTGCGAGTTTTATGAACTGCTTCTTCGATGGATACATTTTTCATCTTTCATTGGCATACGTTTATTTCTGCGGCTTCTTCTCCGGTTTTTCAATCCTCGCCTCAAGGGCCTTTATGCGGTCATTGAGCTGTGCTATATAGAGGTGCGACTTCTCGAGCTCCTCGAGCATCCCCGTCTGCATCGTGCCGAGCTCCACGATATATTGCCCGCTGTCGACCTTGTCCAGCTTCGGGATCCCCGGAAGGTGTTTATTCTTCCGCATATAATCCGCGTGGTCCTCTATGGACTCGAGTTTATAGCCGGAATTAAAGACATAATCCGGAAGGCTCGCCCCACGGTGACGGGTAATAGGTTATAAACTCCAGCGTCTCTTTCGAGGTATCCGTAGGTACGGGATTATCCTTTGCCGCAAGGGACGTAGCCGTAACAAAAACCAATACCAAAACAGTTAACGAGATGAACGATACAGCCTTCTTCATAACGCACCTCTCTTTTTTTACCTTCCGTATACTTTCTTTGGGTCAAAGACCCTCTTTCCCGTAATCTTCAGTTTGCCATTATGTACTTTTCGATAGAAACAGCTCCTATATCCCGTGTGGCATGCCGCACCGCCTATCTGCTCTACGGATACCACAAGAGAGTCGCCGTCGCAATCGAGGTATACCGCCTTCGCCTTCTGTATATTCCCGGAGGTCTCGCCCTTAAGCCATAATTTTTTGCGCGAACGGGAATAGAAATGCGCCTTCTTCGTCTTAAGCGTAAGCTCAAGCGACTCCCTGTTCATATACGCCTGCATAAGAATAACCTTGTCCTTATAGTCCTGCACGATAACCGGCACCAAGCCATTGCCATCAAATTTTACGCTTTCTATAAATGAGCTCATATCCTTATCTCCACACCGTTATCCTTAAGATACGCCTTCGCCTGTCCGATTGTGAATTCCTTATAGTGGAATATCGACGCGGCGAGCGCCGCATCGGCCTTCCCGTCTTTAAATACATCAAGTAAGTGCTTAAGCGCTCCGGCTCCGCCCGAAGCTATGACCGGGATATTCACACCTTCGCTTACGGCGCGGGTGAGCGCTATATCATAGCCGTCCTTTGTCCCGTCAGAGTCCATGCTCGTAAGCAGTATCTCTCCGGCGCCCAGGCTCTCCGCCTCTTTCGCCCATTTCACCGCATCCATGTCAACGGGCGTCCTTCCCCCGTTTACATAGACCTGCCAACTCTTCTTATGGCGCTTGGCATCTATCGCGATAACGATACACTGGCTTCCAAACCTCTCCGAGGAGCGCCTTATAAGATCAGGGCTCTTTACGGCGGCGGTATTTATCGATATCTTATCGGCGCCCGCCTTAAGAAGCGCCCTTATGTCGTCTATCCCCCTTATGCCTCCGCCGACGGTAAGGGGCATGAATACGCTCTCCGCCGTCCTGCTTACTACATCTATCATTATATCCCTGTCTTCAAAACTTGCGGTTATATCGAGAAATACGATCTCATCCGCGCCGTCTTTATCGTATGCCCCGGCGACCTCTACGGGGTCTCCGGCATCCTTAAGGTCAATAAATTTGACGCCTTTTACAACCCTTCCGTCTTTCACGTCAAGACAGGGTATTATCCTTTTAGCTAACATATCCCGAGCGCCTCTTTCAGGTCTATTCTGGATTCATAGAGGGCCTTTCCGATTATCACGCCCGCCACCCCGTCCGCTTCCAGTGTCTTTATTTTTTTTATATCATCGATAGAAGAAACCCCTCCCGATGAGATGACCGGTATATCAACTACATTCAGAAGTTCTTTTATCGCGGCTATATTCGGCCCCGAGAGCATGCCGTCTCTTGATATATCCGTGAATATCAACGCCGATATACCCATGCCCTCAAGGCGTTTCGCGAACTCTACCGTAGATATCATGCCGGAATCTTGCCACCCATCTATCGCCACCGAACCGTTCTTCGAATCTATGCTGACGATGATCTTGTCGTCGAAATCCCTTATCAGATCCTTAAGCAACGCCTCGTCCTTACAGGCGGATGTCCCTATGACGGCCCTGTCTATGCCTTCATTCAATACCTTTTCGACATCCTCTCTTCTTCTTATCCCTCCGCCCAACTCAAGAAAAATATCCACGGCATCCCGTATCCTGCTTACGGTATCAAGGTTCTTCATAACGCCGGCCTTCGCGCCGTCGAGATCTACGAGATGCATGGCCTCGGCGCCCTCCGCCGCCCATCTCTTCGCGACCTCTACCGGGTCATCGGAGTAGACCTTCTCCGTGGCGAAGTCTCCCCTGTTGAGCCTGACAACCTTTCCGCCTATTATGTCTATTGCGGGTAGTATAAGCATATTATCCTTAAGTAGCATATCGTATTTCTCAATTTCGTCTCCGCACCGCTCGATTCGCCCCAGCGTGGCGAATCTTCGCTCGCAGAAGCCCCTCGCTCTCGCATACAGTTACATCAGGGCGAACCATGCCCGCTCGGGGCTTCAAACGTGCGGATCCGAAACTGCGAAATCCGCTATGCTATATGTTCACAAAATTTTTTAATATCTTCAACCCTACCTCTTGGCTTTTTTCCGGGTGAAACTGTGTCGCGAATATGTTGTCCTTCCATATAGCGGAGACAAAGTCTACGCCGTACTCCGTCCGGGCGGCTACGATATTTTCATCCTCAGGTTCCACGTAATATGAATGAACGAAATAAAGATACGCCTCATCGTCAAGTCCCTTAAACAAAGGGCATCCCCCAATTTTGATTTTTGATTTTTGATTTTTGATTTTAACTCCGTTCCACCCCATATGCGGAACTTTAAGGGAGTTGTCAAAGCGCCTGACCCTGCCCTTTACGATCCCGAGGCCGGTTGTATTACCGCCCTCTTCGCTCGCGTCGAATAGAAGCTGAAGCCCGAGACAGAGCCCGAGGAAGGGCTTGCCGCGCTCTATGCTACCGGTTATCGCCGAAATAAGCCCGCGTATCCTAAGCTCGTTCATCGCCTCGCCGAATGACCCGACGCCGGGAAATACTATCTTATCGGCCTCTTTTATAGATTCGGGGCTGGATAGAATACGGGCATCCGCGCCTTGAGACTCGAGCGCTTTCTGGACGCTCCTTAAGTTTCCCATACCGTAATCTACTACGGCTATCATAACCTCCCCTTGGTTGACGGAATCCCCTTCTTCCTCGGATCGATCTCGCATGCCTCGCGGAGCGCGCGGCCGAATGCCTTAAAGGCCGCTTCCAATGAGTGATGCAAATTTTCGCCTCTAGATATCTCGCATGTCAGCGTTATGCCCGCGTTAGACGCGAATGATTTCAGGAATTCCTTGGCATCATCCAAGTTATAGCCCTCTCCATCCGTCACAAAAGAATATGCTTGTTTTGGCGGGATAAAATTAAACGAGCCCCTGCCGCTTATATCCAATACCACCTTAGCGACCGCCTCATCCATAGGCACTTCAGCATCCCCGAACCGCTTGATTTGGGATTTAGCGCCGAGCGCCTTCCGGAATGCCTCGCCGAGCGAGATACCGACGTCTTCATTCGTATGATGTATATCCACATCCAGGTCCTGCTCGCTCACTTTTATATCGAGATCAAATAATCCATGGAACGCGAAAAGGCTAAGCATGTGATCAAGAAAGGCGATTCCCGTCTTTATCGCGTTCTCCCCCGAACCATCGAGGCACAACTTAACGGATATACCGGTCTCTTTTGTCTTTCTTTTTACTGTCGCCGTTCTCTTTTTCATCTTATTCTCCAAATTTTCCAGCTACATTTTTTTGTTAGAAAATTTGTCCCGAGTCTCCATAATCCTCATTGCGAGACGAGGGACTTTATTTGAACCTAACATCCACCGATTCCATATGCTTGCTCAAACCTTCGAGCTTGGAGATGATCTCTATGTAATCCTTAACCTTCTCAAGCGACCTCTTTGAGTAGGATAACATGTGCGAGCTCTTTATGAAATCATCTATGCCCAGCCCCGAGAAGAAGCGCGCCGTTCCTCCCGTCGGAAGGACGTGGCTCGGCCCCGCCACATAATCGCCCACAGCGGTGGGCGTGTAGTTACCTACGAATATCGCCCCGGCGTTCGTTATCTTCTTAAGCAGGCGCTGGGGCCTCTTCACCATTATCTGAAGGTGCTCCGGCGCTATCCTGTTCGAAACCTCCGCCGCCTCATCCATATTCCTGACGAGTATGACATACCCGTCCATAGGATCGTTCTTAAATGCCTTCGCCATCTTCTTGGATTCGGTTATAAGAATAGGGTAGCCCCGATAGTGTTCTCCCTGCGCCTCAAGATCGCTCTTTATATATTCCGGATTCGCGTATCTATTCGCTATGATAACCAGCTCCGTGGGCCCTGCGACCATATCTATGTCGACATACCCGAAGACCTGCCTCTTGGCCTCGGTAACATACTGGTTGCCCGGGCCGACTATCTTATCCACCTTGGGTATCGTCTTCGTTCCGAAGGCGAGCGCCGCTATCCCTTGAGCCCCTCCGGCCTTGTATATGCCGTTTACTTTAAGAAGGTTTGCCACCGCGAGTATGTGCGGATTGATGCTCTTGTATTTATTAGGCGGAGTGACGAGGTATATCTCCTTTACGCCCGCTATTCTGGCGGGAAGCACCGTCATATATACGCTCGAGACCAGAGGCACGGTGCCCGAGGGGACGTAGACGCCGACCTTCTCTATCGGCCGGCATATCTGGCCCAGCACCGCCCCGTCATCGGAGCGCATGCGCCAGCTCTTCCTCGCCCTCTTACTATAAAACTTCGTTATATTCTCTATGACCGCCTTGAGCGCCGATATGAACTTCGGGTCTATATCCTGAAAGGCTCCCGAGGTCTCCGATTCGCTTATCTTCATCTGCCTTGCCTTAAGGCTGACGCCGTCGAACTTCTTCGTATATTTTAAGACCGCCTCATCGCCGTTTAGCCTGACATCCTCTACTATCTTTCTCACGGTACTCTGCAGGCGCCTGTTCCTAAACGAAGACCT
>Ga0210019_1005184_pt1 | contig 10983 bp, 12 predicted proteins | sample CryGeyCG2114_020_2_FD_183969 | JGI IMG/M metagenome (GOLD analysis project Ga0210019, IMG submission 183969) | Groundwater microbial communities from aquifer - Crystal Geyser CG11_big_fil_rev_8/21/14_0.20 (SPAdes) (version 2) | ecosystem: Environmental > Aquatic > Deep subsurface > Groundwater ...
GCGAGATATTTCTTATACGGCACGAAAAACAATGACGATATGTCTGTTGCGATAAGCTCTCGTGAAGGTCAAACATTTGTCCAAATAGGTTTTCTTGACAGATAGCCGTTTTCTTAAAATTTCAAAATAGTACACGCTTACCAAGGGGAGCCCTTGGTAAGCGTGGCTACCAAGCCCTCCCCTTGGTGACACGCTTTATCCCCAAGATATCCAGTTTACTATTGACTTTTCTTAAATTTAGTAGATAGTTTATACAGGACTCTATAAGAGTGTGGCTCGTGTACTTGCGTACACGAAGCCCATCCGCTCTTTGACAGCATAACTTTCTTTTTTGTTTTTTTTCGTTTCTTCTTCCTTTTCCGTGGAGGCACCATGTCTCACTCTGTGTTTTCTTTGCGATGGGTGATGGCTCTTGCCATCACTCTGGTTTCTGCCTGCGGTGGCGGAGGGGGCCCCGGCTTTCTTGAGCCGCCTCCCATTCCCAAGGCGAATCTGGTGGCATCAGCCACGACCATTCGCCTCGGTGAGAGCATTACTCTCACCGGTTCTTGTACGCCCGTGGCGGCGGCTAGCTCGTCCACCAAGTCTTGGCCGAGTCCAAGTCCTTCCGCCTCAATGAATTTCAGCGAGGTGGTAACTCCGACAAGTGTCGGAGTGGTGAAGTACACTCTCACCTGCGTGGGGTCAAGTGGTTCCAGCACCGCTGAAGTCAGTGTTACCGTTCTTCCGCTAGAGATTTCAGGGAAGTTCGTTACCTACAACAGCGGTATTGGAAGCTTGGGCGGTCTGCGTGTCTATACCACGAGTTCTGCGGGTGTTGACTCCTCGGATGTCAATCCTGACGGTTCGTGGTCTGTGGGGGTAAAGACGGTTAACGATACCGCGCTTACCCTCTCGGCAGATGCCAAGGATGTTTCCAACAGAAAGCTCTTTCGGTGGGAGATAAACCTCCCGAAGTCAAGGTGGAATGATAATCTTCTCTACACCTTGGTGCCGATAGAGTGGCAGTTCCCTTCGGGGACCTATGTCGGACAGAGCAGAACCGTGAGCCTGCATTGGGACGCGTTCAATCCGACCGCGCCCGCTGGAGTGATTGCTCCGACACTGATCAATGTAGCAGAATCCCCAGTTTGCTGGGAGTATCGGTTGGAAACATGGTCCACATTCCCTGTTCCTGTCGCTTTTGACAGAGAACGCTCTGATGACCCATTCGGCCCTGCCGACTCTGCCAAGTTCTGGGAGAGAATTACAAGGGTTGAAGTAGAGCTTGGTTGGGATGCTTGGCGACCCGCCAACTTCTCCGAGATGAGCTATGTTCCTCCGGATGCGGGAGGAAAGGGCGAGAAGTGGAGTGGGGTACTGGTCAGAGCGAAGTTTGGCCAATCAAACGGAGGTTCTGGTGTTTTCAATACAAGCGGGATCATTTCTGGGAGTGTCAACCTCGCGGTGTTTGCTTGGGGGTTCCGTGCCGCCCCCCATGAAATGATTCACACCTTGAACATCGGCCACTCATCGTGGCAGGATATGATGATGGGGTTTGGGGCAAGTAACAGCCAAGACCCCATTTTCCAGTCCCCCGGTACCCGTACCACCTCTGTCATTCAGCTTCTCTACACAGACGGGGGTACTGTTCGTTCTATGGGAGAAGGAGCTCGTTCGGGTATTCCCGGTTCCCATATGGGAGAGCGCCGTATTTTGGGAGGCCTTTCGCTCAAGCCCAACTGCAAGGACCTCTTCTGAAACCTAAACCAAAAGAAAGGAGTGCTGAAATCCCCGCATGTAATGTGCGGGGGTTTTTTCTTTTACATATTTGATATTAGCCATTTGTGGATAACCACAGATTGAAATGCTTTATTGTGTTAAAATACGGTTAACTCGTTTTTCTTTATTCGCAATATTCATAATTCACTAATATGCCTCAAGAAATTAAAAAGAATCGTAAATTGTCGGCTAATGATTTTGTTCTTTTGTTTTTGCTCTCGGTTTTTTTAATGCCGTCGCTTTTTGGACGAGCTGTTCCGGCTCACGCCGATATTAGCGGTTCTTCCGGGTGTAACGGTACGCAACCCACGGTGGACCTCGGTTGGGGTTCGCCTTTTCCAGACGAGAGTAATAAATTTCCACCTCCCTCCTCTCCTTCCTATTGGAACATTTTGAGATTGTCTCCTCAAACTAATTTGGGCCAGTTTACCGGAAACTCATATACGGATACTTCCGTCTCCAACAATACGGGCTATGACTATTTTATTTGGGCGGACGAATTTAAATCCACTGAACAAACCGTATCTGTTCTCACCCTCAACTGCGCTCAAATATTCGTGAGTGAAACTCCCGTTACGGGCGGAAGCTGGGTCATAATGCCAGGCGGGTGCACATCTTCTCCTTGCACCGTTAATCCGTCTAGCGCGGGAACAACAAACTATACTCTAACTGTCAATTCAATTCCTCTCGGACAGGATTCTTCTTCGGTTAGCAATTCAGACGGCACGGGTAGCTCAATGGTTCTTTCTCACGGAAATACAAAAAGCTTTACAATTACTTATACTCCACCCCCTCTCCCCGTCGCCGACATAAAAGCCAATAATTCTGACGCACCTATTACAATCCCTACCGGCTCATCCGCCAATCTGACATGGTCGTCCCTCAATGCCACTTCCTGCTCGGGGACGAACTTTTCCACGGGCGGAGCTCTCAATAACTCCACGGGAGTATCAACCGGCGCCCTCTTCTCTTCGCAGACATATACAATCACTTGTGATAACGGCTCTAACAGCGATTCCGATCCCGTTACGGTTAATGTCGCCGGCTCTCCTCCCGTCGTTACCATATCTGCCAACCCAACAAGCGGAACGGTTAATGTCGTCAATCCATCTCTCACATGGAGCGCGACAAATAGCCCAACATCATGTACGGCATCAGGCGACTGGTCGGGTTCAAAAGCCGTGAGCGGAACTAATGTTTCGCAAGGTGTGCTCACGGTTGTCAAAACTTATACATACACATTGAGTTGCTCTAATGCCAGCGGTACCGGCTCGGCTTCCGCTTCCGTGGTGGTAACTAGCGCCACTCCCGCTCCGAGCGTTTCGCTAAGTGTTAGTCCCGCCAGTATAACTTCGGGAGGCAATTCCACCCTGACATGGACGACCTCTAACGCTACGAGCTGTAACGCAGGCGCCAGCCCGGCAAATAGCCAGTGGAACGGAGCAAAAGCATTAAATAACGGAAGCCCCGGACAGACAATAACGGGAATTACCACCACCACTTTGTTTTCTCTGACTTGTAACGGAGCGGGTGGCACCGGCGCGGACAGCAAAACGGTAACCGTTACCGCTACTCCCGTCCCCGTCGTTACCATATCTGCCAACCCAACAAGCGGAACGGTTGATGTCGTCAATCCATCTCTCACATGGAGCGCGACAAATAGTCCAACATCATGTACGGCATCAGGCGACTGGTCGGGTTCAAAAGCCGTGAGCGGAACTAATGTTTCTCAAGGTGTGCTCACGGTTGTCAAAACTTATACATACACTCTAACCTGTTCTAATTCCGGAGGGACAAGCGCTCCGGCAAGCGCGACTGTTAATGTCAACTCGCCATCAACCGCTACTATAAATGTTTCGGAAGTCAACGCCTCCGGTGGGTCTTGGACAATTTCTCCCGGCTCTTATACCGGCACAAGCAATGTGGTTTCGCCAAATTCCAGTGGAACATCTTATTCAATTTCGGCGACACCGCCTGGCGGATATTCCGTATCAAGCTATACCAACACAGACGGCTCCGGCTCTTCTATGACTGTTTTCCCGGGAAATACCAAAACATTTAATATCAATTATTCCGCCGTTTCTTCTTTTGACTATTCGCTGTCCGGCTCCAATCCGCCATCGGTTTTTCCCGGCGGAGCTACCCAAACATCGGTTTCCAAAACGCTGACAAGCGGAACATCTCAAGCGGTCTTTACAAGCGTAACAGGATTGCCTGCGGGAATAACGCCCTCGTATGATGCCAACAGAGATTGTTCCCCAAGCTGTTCTACGACAGTAACCTTCAATGTCGCGACTAGCGTTGCGCCGGGCAATTACTCGGTAACCGTGCAAGGTACGGCGGCGTCAGGTCCGACACGAAACCTTCCTCTGACGATTTCCGTAAGCACCCCTCCTTCCGTTTCCGTAAGCTGTAGCGCAAATCCCTCACCTGTTGCTGTCGGTCAACCAACAACATGGACGGCGACTGTTCTAGGTGGTATAGGTCCGTTTACATACCAGTGGTCATTTGACGGAGGGACATTCAGCGCGCCTGTAGCAGGAAACACCTCGGTCAAAACTTATCAAACGACCGGACTGAAAACGGCGGATGCGCTGGTTACCGACTCTCTCGGCACGACCTCGCAGTGTTCAACAAGTAGCGGAATAGGAACGGTACAAGTCAACATCAATCCGACATACAAAGAGTTTTAGTCACACGCGGAACATACGCGGAACGATTTTTAGTCACACGCGGAACATACGCGGAAGAACATAGGGCGTGGGGTGGAGCAAACAGAAATAATGATCCCCGAGATTGCTTTCAAAATAAAGGATTTGATTGTAAATAAACTTGAGTTCAACCTAAGCTCTGTTCTGCTCTATGGAAGTAGCAGACTCCGTGATGATTTTTGGGATATAGATTTTCTAATTATCTTAAAAGAAAATAAATTTGATTTTACCGAGCTTAATCTGCTTAAAGAAATTGCGCAAGAATTCAAAGGAATCACTCTGGATCTACAGTTTATGTATGAAAAGGAAATCAAATCACCTAACACGTTTTCTTTAGATGCCCACGGAGCATTCTTTACAAGAATATTAAAAAGAGCGACACCTCTCTATGGTATGAATCCATTTTCAGACCTTGAACCGTCTAAGAAACAACTATTGGTTAGCTTGGTGGTAAGAATTCAGAGATATTTGTTTCATGCAAGACAAGAATATATTTTAGGCGTGAGAAAGAATAAAGATAATAATCCAAAATATCACCAAAAACATGTTATTCGATCTATGTTTGATTTGTTACTAATGAACCAAGAGTGGCTAGAAAATGATGAGGTTAAAAATCTGATAGATTCTAAATATCCGAAAGTGTTTACCGATGAGGACTGGACAATGCTTAATTCTAAGAGTGATGATATTAAAGATTATGTCTTACTTTATGAAAAAATTTATAATTTGGCACTCGATGAGATTTACAAGAAAGACATATATTAAATTATGAAAAGGGGCTTTGGAACAAATTTTCATAAGGTTTACAAAGAAAACGCAGACCTCTATCACATATTCAGTGTTTCTGAAGTTTTCTCAAAGGAACTAAAGGATAGGATCAAGAGTAAACTGACTGGTGGAATTTTGTTAGATATAGCTTGTGGCACCTGTCATAAAACAAACTTCTATTCAAAATATTTTGATAAGGTCTTTGCATTAGATTTTTCAAAACCACTTTTGGAATATGCCAGGAAAAAGTATGTTGATAACGATAAAATAAATTATATTTGGTCTTCGGCAGCCAAGATACCATTATTGGATGAGAGTGTGGACAATATTTTGATTACATGGGGGTCATTTCCACCATCTAAAACCATTCGAGAAATGCAAAGAGTTTTAAAAAGTGGTGGCGGTATAGTTAGGATCGGTGCATTCAAGAAAGATGACTTTACAACCCTCTTTCCTGATTATAGCCAAAAGAGAATAAACAGCATAAATAATATATTTAGAAAGTTTGGATTTACAATTGAACCCCAAATTGTAGATATAAATTTTAAAAATAATACTGAAGCTAAAAAAATATTATCTAGAATCACTGGTGCAAAAGCAATAAAAATAAATAAATTTAAGTTTGAACACACCGTGGCCTTATGCTACTATACAAAATAATGGTTACTTACAAAGTCAAATATAAAAATTATATTGCAAATCTTTATATCCCGGAACAAAAATCTGGTAAGGTCATCCTACTGCTTCCAGGCCTGCCACCATCAACAAATATAGAAAAAATGTTGAGTATACTTTTGAGTACCGGCGCTGTGGTTTATTTTCCAAACTTTTCTGGGTTTATTGACAGCGGTGGTATATTCGGAGCCAAAAATTCAATAAAGGATGTCGCAGAACTCTATAACCTTGCCACTAAATCTAGAGTAAAAGAACTATATTTTGGCAAAGAGATTGAAATAGGAAAAGTCAAAGAGGTTATTTTAATTGGCACGAGCTTTAGCTCAATTGTTGCCTTATTGGGCCATAAAGATAAATTCGACAAAATGATTTTGCTCTCTAGTGCATTACTTTTTAATCCCAAAGATTTTCCAACCAAAGAACTTGGCAAAAATTTTGCTGACCAAATGAAGAGCTTACTCTCACTACTCAAGAATGCTTTTCCGTTTTCGTGTCGCACTGGCAAAAATTCAGATTTAAAGGATTTCTTACTCGGCAGATCTCCTCTTTCGCAAAAGAAATCTGTTGTTGATGCCTTAAATAAATTGAAAATTTCAACTTTGGTTTTACACGGCAAAAACGACACCTCCATCCCAGTTGAAATTATAGAATCAATACAAAAAAATATAGAAAGTCCCTACATAACTTGGGAGTATACCGATTCTGCTCACAGCACAAGTAGCTACAAGGAAGACAGTCAAAAGGTTATAACTGACTTTATTTTAAACTAAATATATAATAATATGTCAACAGGGGGTCAGGACTCATCTGTGGGTCCCTAGAGTTCCTTGAAATATAACGCCTAATTGGAGGGTAACCAAATGTTTTTTTCATTACCGGTTTCAGTTAAAAACTCTCATCCATTAGGGTATTGGTTAACTCCAATTCTGGTGGACAGTCTGTCTATACAGACATGCGAAAAAGGAGTTTTTTGTTACGGGAAATTGGGTTTGCGAGCACCCTCGCTAGAAGAAGAAAGGGCGTATCTTGCAAACTTAGATTTCTTGGGGATTAGTTGTGAGCGAGTTACAGACGAAAGTTTCAGCAATAATTTGCTCGCTAAAGCAATGCAAGCCTGCAGTTCGGACAGGATTTCGGTTCTTTCTCAAAAGTGTTTTCTGTGCCCTTGTGGTGTTTTAGCGATTCCAATCAGTGTGATTGAATATGCAAAACAGAAGACATTCAAGAGAACCGGCGAAGCTGTGGTATGCAAAGTCTGTGGTCTAGAGGCAAAAATCACGAGTGTAGAGACTTTAGTCTATGCACTCAAACCAGAAACCACCTTTAAACAAATCAGAGTATACCCCCGGTGGTACCAAAAGGAAGTCAACGAGCTTGTGAGCCAAATTCACAAACAGAGGATTCCTATTTCCAGAGTGCGATCTACGGGTTTTCATTTTGGAAGCTGGAATATAGATGTTGAATTCCTTTGGTCGTTTCTTCCGTTGGTTCTAACTAATCAGAGTAATGGGCAACTACGAGCGGTTATAACAAACCAAGTTCTCAGGCAGGCGGTAACAGCTTACCTGCTCTGTTTAGAATTAGTGCCAGAATTTGTCGCCGACTTAATTGTTTCTCCACTTATTATCCATCCGGGCAAAAAAGAGAAGTGGAGTCTGGATAGGATGAGAACTCTCGGCTACAACGGGGATTTGCTTCGCTTGCTCTTGCTTAGTTCTATGGGTTGGAACAGGAAAGAGGCGAATCTAAATGACTCAGTAGCTACCGTTGAGCATCGTAGATTCAATTTACTTAAGCGAGTTGTTCTCAAGGCAGAACAGAAGCCTGGTAGTGTCCAAGAAGCAATGCGCCACCTGAGCCAGCAGAATCTGATAAAGGGGCTGAGCAACGTATTCAACTCTGAGCGTTTTGATTACTCAACACTCAAAGGCTTGTTTTAATGAGCCACCCGCTTATGTGGGTGGCTTTGTTTTTTGAAAAAATGATAAAATTAATAAATAGGGTTCAAACAGTTTGCTTTTGACAAAATCATAGAAAGTGAACGAGAGATGTTTTTGAATGCGTATGAACGCTATGGCGACTTCTTTACTAATGCATCGGAATTTAATGTGTTGCTAGATGAGTTTATAAACTCAGTTGATCCAGGTCGTTTCATATTTGTAATGTTTCTTTCACAGATACGGAAATATACGCGGAATGAGTTTTAGTCACACGCGGAACATACGCGGAATGTAGAACAAAAAGTGTGTGGCGTAGAGCCTGAAGCACAAACGGCAAACAAAAAATCCCCAAAATCCCCAAAATCCCCAATGGGGATTTTTTGTTTGTATGCAGATTTTTAAGTAAACCCATCCATTTTCACCCCTCTTTTTCCACTCTCTTGATGTGTGATAATCTGTAACTATGCGTGGTATAAAGCCCAAAATATATATAATCCCCGGAATGGGGGAGTCCACCAGAGCAAGAAACTACAGTGAGCTTATTAAGTATGCTCGTAATCTGGGCTTCAGAGTTATGCCTGTAAACATCCACTGGTCAACAAAGATGAGTATGGATGATTATGTTAAACAAGCTGATTTAAAAATTCCGAACAATATACAGAATGGTTACATTCTGGGTTTTTCTTTCGGCGCTTATGTCGCATCAATCCTTTCATCTAAAAAGAATATGAAGGGGTATATTTTTTGCTCAATATCACCCTATTTTAAAGAAAATTTAAAATATATACCAAAGGAAACAAAAAAATATTTTGGTAAAAAACTTTTTAATAGTTTTAGAAAATATTCTTTTCCAGATGATCAAACTGCCCAAGCTTGGTTTCTAATAGGAAAAAAGGATTGGAAAATTGCAATCAAGGTGGCAAAAGAATCATATAAAAAATGGCTGGGCAAGAAAAGTTTTTATCTAATAAAAGAAGCCGGACATAATTTAGCTCATCCTAATTATTTAAAAGGGGTTAAATATATAATAAAGATGCTCTGAACTTGTGGTTCAGAGCATCTCAACAATCATCTCAGCCACGATACGGCTCTCTTCCTTGCTTACAAAGCCATACCAATCGCCACACGGATTCAAGTCGATGAAAAAGCTTATACAGGCATTTGTTAAATATTGAATTTTGTGGTAGTTTAAAAGTAGGGAGCTCAACTTTTTAGGCTCATGAACACTGAACTTTTTACAAAAAGGAGGTTCTTGTGATACTCATTCTTTCTTCGGAAGATGATTTGCATGTGCAAAGAGTTGTGAGCCATCTTCCTTTGGGAACATATCAAGTTCTCAATCTTCGAACAATGGGTGTAGTATCATTTCTTGAATTCGACCCCGTGAACGGGAGCTCGACGATTAGTTTTCTCAACAACTCGCAGGCTTTCTCACTTTCAGATATTACTTCAATCTGGTATCGTCGACCTCGATACAAACGTGGATCTGAAGGCGGTGAGGAATGGAAGAGAGTATTTGCAGAAAATGAGGAACGGTGTGTTTTTGACGGAATGTGGAGATATTTAGGTGACACCGTAAGGTGGTTGAATAACCCTTTCGCTAATCGTATGGCGGAGAATAAGCTTTGGCAGCTTTATATTGCAAAAGAGATAGGATTCGAACTTCCTCAGACGCTGGTTACCAACAACCCAGATTCGCTACGGCGCTTCGCGAACGAGAATGGAGATATTGTGTACAAACCCGTAGCAAAGAGTCATATTGAAAGGCCTAACGGTGCCCCACTGATTTTCCTGACAAAACCCCTCAAGAATTCTGAGCTTGACAAGCTCGTTTCTCGAGTTTCCGTAACCCCGTGTTTGTTTCAGAAGTACATTGAGAAACAGTTTGAAATACGGGTAACCATTCTAGGCGATCAGGTTTTTGCCGCAGCTCAATATTCACAAGAAAACATGGAAACAAGGCACGATTGGCGACGGGATCCTACCAAGGTTCGACACGAAAAAGTTGAACTGCCGACAGAAATACAACAAAGGTGTATAGCATTAGTCAGGAAGATGGGTTTGACATTTGGTGCAATTGATATTATCTTTACACCAGATGAGCGGTTCATCTTTCTAGAGATCAATCCCAACGGTCAGTGGCTATGGATCGAAGACCTTGTAGCTCATCCCATCAGCCACGCAATCGCAACCATGTTGCAAGGAGCTTAAAATGACGAACAACTGTCGTTTCGAAGAAGTCAGTGTGAACGATGTGTTGGTTGAGGAGCCTCTGGGTCTTCATTTTGCGGAAGAACCGCGTGAAGTTCCAAAAGAGATGATGGTCACAACAAGTCAGTGGATCAGCAATCCCAACAGTAAGGAGTGGGACTACGATCAGGACTGATGGTGGTTATAACAACACCTCGATCCGATCCGAGCAAGTGGTTGCAGAACCACTTGCTTTTTTATTACTATGGTTATAAATGAATAAATACGAAGATATAATCAAACAGTTTTTGCAAATGATGGAGGTAGACCAGAAAATGCGACAACGAGCGATCAATGGTCACATCCAATGGGATGATAAAATTGATATAGAAAATACGAAAAGACTGAAGAAGATAATCGATAAGATTGGTTGGCCAACCATTTCTAAAGTTGGCAAGAAGGTATCAAAAGTAGCATGGCTTATAGCTCAGCATGCTGATCATGATCTTGAATTTCAAAAAAAAGCGCTGAACCTTCTCCAAGAAGCCGCACGAAATGATGAAGTAGAACACAAACAGGTTGCATATCTGACAGACAGGATTTTTTTGAAAGAGGGCAAAAAACAGATATACGGGACTCAATTTAAAAAAAATGAACAAGGTAAGTTTGTTCCGCTTCCACTTAAGGAGCCTGAAAATGTTAATGAGCGGAGAGCACGGGTAGGATTGGGAACTATAGAGGAGTATGCAAGAGGTTTTGATAAATAAGTGGTTTCTCATTCATATCAATATTATTTTTTATATGAATGAGAAGTAGCCACTCCGCAAGACCGCCAACACAGTTGGCGGTCTTCTTATTTTGGACGGTATATATTGAGATTAAAAGATGTCGTAACTTCTATATTGTTAATACTTTGAATCTTAAGAATCATCTCGTCA
>Ga0210019_1005185_pt1 | contig 10983 bp, 10 predicted proteins | sample CryGeyCG2114_020_2_FD_183969 | JGI IMG/M metagenome (GOLD analysis project Ga0210019, IMG submission 183969) | Groundwater microbial communities from aquifer - Crystal Geyser CG11_big_fil_rev_8/21/14_0.20 (SPAdes) (version 2) | ecosystem: Environmental > Aquatic > Deep subsurface > Groundwater ...
GGGCCAGTTCCAGCCGGGCAAGAGGAAGGAGTTTAATGGCCTGTTGCAACATGGGGGTCATGACCAGTTTTTGGGTCATTTTGAGCCCGAGGCCGAATTTCATTTCCATTGCCATGCGATAACCTTTTCCGAGTAACCGTCCTTAGAACGTGAATTGCTCTCCGAGATAAATCTGTTTCACTTTTTCGTCCTGCGCCACTTCCAGCGGCGAGCCGGAACAGATAATCTGGCCTTCATTGATGATGTATGCCCGGTCGGTGATGCTGAGGGTCTCCCGCACGTTGTGATCGGTGATGAGGATCCCGATGCCTTTCTGCCGAAGCTGGGAAATGAGCGATTGGATATCGGCCACCGCGATGGGGTCGATGCCGGCAAAAGGTTCATCCAGCAGAATGAAAACCGGCGAAGTGGCCAAAGCCCGGCTGATCTCCACCCGACGGCGCTCCCCTCCCGAAAGGGTATAGGTTTTGGAGTTCTTGATATGCAGAATGTTCAACTCCCTTAAAAGAGCCCGAGCCCGCTTCTTACGGTCGAAGGACGAAAGATTCTGTGTTTCCAGGACCGCGATGATGTTTTCCTCCACCGTGAGCTTGCGAAAGACCGACGGTTCCTGGGGAAGGTAACTGATTCCCTTTTTAGCGCGCAGGTGCATGGGATGTTCCGTAATATCCCCGTCATCCAGAAAGCCCTGGCCGCTGTCGGGACGGGTCAATCCCACGACCATGTAAAACGTAGTGGTTTTACCCGCGCCGTTCGGGCCCAGCAGACCCACGATCTCTCCACGCTGGACCGCAAGGCTGACGTTTTTGACCACCTGGCGTTTGCGATAGCTTTTAACCAGGTTTTTGGCCGTTAAACCTTTCACTCGCTTCTTTCAATTATCAATCGGTTGATGGAAGGGTGCGGTCCGGCCTCTCTGAAGGCCGTTCCCGCTCACTCGGCTTTCTTTTTCCCCGGTTTTTCCTTTGGTTCCTTTTTTTCTTTCGGATACAGCATCATTCGAACCCGATCGTTGACCACGAACCGGTCCTTGTCGAGGAGAAAAATCATCTCTTTGCCTTCGATCATGTCTTTCCCTTCCCAAGCTACGGCTTTGGGAGATCCCGTCAAAATGATCTGCTGTTGCTGGTCGAGGTAAACCGCCCGGTCTCCCCGGGCGCGCGTCTCCCCCCGGGTGATGTTGACGTTGCCGATGGCGACGATCTCGTCGGTATTTTTCTTGTCCTGGGTGTTATACACCTCCAGGACGTCGGAGGTGATTTTCAGGTCTCCCCAAATTCCGCTCACGCTCCCCGAGAATACGATTTTCTGCCCCCCATTTTCAGAGCGCATGCGGTCGGCGTTGATCTCGACGGTTTTGCCTTCGGGTTTCTTGATCTCGGCGGTCTGAGCCGCCCCGTTGGACGAGATAAGGAGTCCCAACGCCAGGCAAGCGGCCGCGTGACTAAATGACTGAATCGATTTCAAGCCTTATCCTTTCGGGGAAACCTGGGGTTCATTTTTCTTTTTTTTAAAATATTCCATAAAATCCCGGGGGTTGCCGGACAGCTTCACGTTCCCCTCCAGGTCGATCTGCTGAGTATCGGCCTGGAGGGTTCCCTTGTCCGCGTAAAGGTAAATGTCTTTCTTGTTGCCCTGGGTCAGTTTGATTTCGACGTGCTCGAGCCGGGTCACTTTTTCTTTTTCATTCACCTGCGCCAAGCCGGCATTGAGTTCCCATTCTTTTCGGCCATCCTCCTCGTGAATCAGCTTGAAATTCTCGATCCGGACATCGATCCCCTGGTTCATCAGGTCGACTTTAACCTGGCCCTCCATGTGGGGTGGTTTGGAAGGGATTTGAGTGGCAAAATTATAGCCCCCTGCCGCGAGAATTCCAACCATCACAATGAGTAGTAATATTCTGATTTTATTGTTCATAGCTTAATCAGAGCGCAGGGGATCCATGGAGGTATGCAATTGCCATACCACGGCCTAATCTTGCCATAGGGCATGATTATTGTAAAGGGGAAATTATAAAGTTCCTGCCGGGTATTTTTATGGCCTTCCACTCGATTTGCCGATGATCTTCCTCGACAAAGCGGATGCGGATCTCCAGCCGTTCTGCGATACCCAGTTCGTTCCGGGTGGAGTGGGAGGGGGAGGGAAAAAGTTTTTCGGACCACTCCACAATACTCACGCCTTCCCCGAATAAAACGTCCTCCAACCCCAGAGCTTCCACGTCCGCGAACGAGTCGAGGCGATACAGATCGATATGGTAGATGGGGCACCGGCCGCGGTATTCGTTGATCAGGGTGAAAGAAGGGCTCCGGGTATGTTGATTTGGGGGCAGACCGAGCCCGCGGGCGAGGCCTTGGGTCAGGGTGGTTTTTCCAGCCCCGAGATCACCAAACAGGAGCACGATGTCTCCCGGAACGAGAAGCCGCCCGAGTCTCTCACCGAGATCGACCGTTTCCTGGGAACTGCGGGAAAGGATTTCCATTTTAAAGCCGAGGGGATAGGAAAAGGTACAAAGGGGGATTCATGGCTTCAGGGCAGAATTCGCTTTAAGGTTTCCGGAAGCGTGCGGAGCAGATCTCCGGCGATGAGAGTGGTTTGGCTGTTCCCGCGGGCGTAATCGTCTCCGGCCAGCCCGTGCAGGTAATTGGCGGCGACAGCGGCTGGCCCGGGTTCCATGCCCTGAGCGATCAACCCCGCGATCATCCCCGTCAGCACGTCGCCCGATCCACCCGTGGCCATGCCCGGATTCCCGGTGGGATTGATGAACACGCGTCCATCGGGAAAAGCGATGAGTGAATTCGATCCCTTGAGCACGAGAACCAGGGAACGGGAGCGGGCAAAGGTCCGGGCCGTTTCCACCCGGTTATTTAAAATCTCCGCCATTTCCAGGCCGGAGATACGCGACATCTCTTTTGGGTGCGGGGTCAGCACGGCGGAACATTTCAGGCGGTCCAGCAGTTTCCGCTGGGTTTCCAGCCCGTTCAATCCGTCCGCATCCAGTACGAGTGGGCAGGAAATGTGGGGCAGAATTGCATCCAATAATTTTACGGTAGAGGGATCGGTCGAAAGGCCGGGGCCCAGGGCGACCGCCGATTTGCCTGCGCAGAGTTCCAGGATCGTCTCGTCGGCGGAGGCGTCGATCGCGCCCGATTCCGTCTCCGGCAAGGGGTGGGTCATCACTTCCAACGGGTGAAACTCCATGGCCTTCTGGAGACCTGCAGGAAGCGCAAGGGTTACCAGGCCGCACCCCATCCGTAGGGCGGCGAGGGCCGTCAGGCCCGCCGCTCCCCCTTTGCCTCTGGCTCCGGCGATCACCAACACATGGCCGTAACTGCCCTTGTGCGAATCGGCGGGGCGGCCGGGAAGGGAAATTTTGATGTCCGATTCGTCGGGGACGAACAGGTCTCCCGGTTCCTCTTCGATAACCTTGCGGGGAATCCCGATGTCAACGATATGTATTTCGCCCATGGCCCCGGCCGCCGGATGTAAACGATGGCTCCGTTTGAGGAGGGCCAGGGCCCCGGTGAGGGTGGCTTTAACATGCGGACCGATCAACCGGCCCGAGTCGGCGTCGATCCCGGAGGGAAGATCCACGGAAACCACGAATTTCTCCAAGGCGTTGATTTTGTCGATCGCGCGTTGATATAACCCCGAAGCCGGCTGGCTGAGACCGGTTCCGAAAAGGGCGTCCACGAAAATGTGGGCATGGCGCAGAAGATGGTCCTGGGAGTCGATGCGGTCCGCATCCATTTCCCGCACCGGGACACCGAGGGCCTGGGTGGCCCGGGCATGAACCGCCGCATCGTTTTTCAATGCATCCCGTTTCCCGAACAGGAGAACGTGGACCTCGGAGCCGAGGTTGTGAAGATGGCGGGCGATGACGAATCCGTCTCCCCCGTTGTTGCCCTTGCCGGCAAAGACGACGACTTTTTTCGCGGCGAGGCCGGGGATATGCGCCTTCATGAGTTCAAAGATTCCCCGGCCTGCGTTTTCCATCAGGATCACTCCGGGAATTCCCATGTTCTCTATGGTTCTCCGGTCGATGGCCTGCATCTGCGCGGCGGTCAGGATTTTCTGCACGGCAATTTCATACTCGGAAAAGAATTATGAACTCGGATCGGAATAAATCCATCCGTAGAGATATTAATATATTTTCACCGAAAGAGGGGGAATTGAGGTAAAGAGGGGTGGGGAGAGGAAGGATCAAACGTAGATCGAGTAGGGGTAATCCCGGGCTTCCCTCAGCTCCATCTCCTCCCGGGTGGGTAAAAGGCCGTTGATGACGGCAAACTGGCAGGGGCAATCCGAACCCAGTTTCAGCTTTTCCTCGGGAGTCAGGGAATTGTAACGGTCTTCGTCCAGCAGAAAAACCGTATTGGTGAAATATTCCTTCACAAACAGATCGACCTGCAGGGCTTTCCCCTGGAGCTCGGGCAGGGACTTGAGACGTTCTTCATCCATATCGTGATTAAAATTGAAGGCGAATCGAATCAGGACATCGTACAGCAGGCAGAGATGGTAGGCGTTCATGTGGTGCCAGGTGGATCGATCCTGAAATCCCTGCTTCAGAATAGAGAGCAATTTCTTTATGATCTCGATTCCGCCGATCTTGTAAGCGTGGGGATAAAACTTCTTTCCGTCCTCACCCCAGAACTGTTTGGGTTGGCGCTCGAGAAAGGAAATGATTTCTTCCTCCTCGACGAGGGCGACTTCGACAAAGTGGTGGGGATCAAACCGCCGTTTGTATTCGGGGTCGGCAACCCTGGACGCGCCGAAGGATTCCCACTCCTTTTTATCGTAGATATTTTTTTTAAAAACCAGCATGGTTATATCTACCCACCAGCTTGAAAAATTCGGGGCGAGTTTCCCGAGTTTCAAGCAATGTATTATACTGGATTTGGATTTGAATGTCAGTTTCTTCTTGAGGAGAATTCCGGTGGGTCCAGAAATTCATTGTCTTGCGATATGTCCGCGGTTCATTTTTGAAATGAAGGAGTTGTCCAATGGCAATCGGCTATGGGGAGAGATTCTGTGATGTCCGCATTATATGATTTTTCGGCACGCTCCATCGACGGGCAGGAAAAATCCCTCGCCCGTTACCGCGGGAACGTGGTGCTGGTGGTAAACGTTGCATCCGAATGCGGATTCACACCCCAGTATGCCGCCCTGAAAAAATTGCACGAACGTTATCGCGGCAAGGGATTTGACCTCCTGGCATTTCCCTGTAACGACTTTTCCGAACAGGAGCCGGGGACCGATGAGGAAATCCGTTCGTTTTGCACCTCCAGGTTCGGGATCGATTTCGACATGTTCAGCAAGATTCGAATCGTGGGTTCGGATCCGCACCCTTTGTACCGGTGGTTGCAAGACTCGGCGGTGTTGCCGAAACCCTCTTCCCGTTTGAAATCCGGATTGTTCAATTGGGTCAAGTCGGTGATGTTTTTTCTGAAAGGGAAAAAAATCCCCGGACCGGGGGAGGTCCAATGGAATTTTCACAAATACCTTATCGACCGGCAGGGGCGGGTGAGTGCGGCGTTTTACAGCGAAACCGACCCGCTGGATCCGGCGCTGACGGGGCGAATTGAAAAGGAACTGGAAGGTTAAAAGAAAACTGGTTGATTCCCCGAGGAGAAAACCATCCGGGATCGATCCTTTCCCGTCGGCCTGGAGGGTCAGTTCGGAATTTGCGATATGGCGTAAGGGTCGCCGGGAAATTCCACCAGCCGGATCTCTTCGGAGGTGGGTACCAGCCGGTTGATCACTCCAAACAGGCCGGGAAAATCGAACGGATGATTTTTTTTCGCATCCTGTTCCATATTGTTGAATCGCTCCGGGTCGATGAGAAAGGCCGTGGTGAAAAAGTAATCTTCTATAAACCGGTCGAAGTTGATGGGCTCTCCATTCAGCTCCGGAAAGGTTGCGAACCGTTGCTGGATTTCTCCGTAATTGTAATCTTCCACCACCGAATATAGCGTGTCGAATAAATAGCAGAAATGGTAGGCGTTCATGGTGTACCACCGGTTCGGGTTGACCAGCCCTTCCAAAAGAATTTTCGACGTGGTATTCAAAATGGCCGGGGTGGCGAAGCGGGAGGCACGGGGATACAGGGTCTGGCAATGCTCCAACGCCTCTTGGGGATCAATCTCCCGCAGGCTGACGAAAATATCCCGGTCGGAAGCGAGGGCGTGCAGAACAAACCCGTAGGGATCGGGCAGGGTATCCGGATTCTCCGAATATGCTCCGGAGAAAGGCGCGTAGAGGTTTTTCTTGAACACCAGCATGGGAATTTTCCCTGGTCCGTTGATTACCCGGACCGTTATAGAGGATCGACCTTCCAAATATCCGTAGCATACTCCTTGATGGTCCGGTCGCTGGAAAATTTACCCATATTCGCGGAATTGAGAATGGACTTTCTGGCCCACAACCCTGGGTCGCGATAGACCGATTCCACTTGAAGCTGGCTTTTCCGGTAGGCTTCGAAATCGGCAAGCACCATGTAATAATCTCCCCGGTCCAGCAGGGATTCGATAATGGGGTGAAACAGGCGCGGATCTTCGGGACTGAAGTAACCTTCCTGGATCAGGTCCAAGGCATGTTGCAGGTCGGGATTGGCGTTGTAATAATCCCGCGAAACGTAGCCGTCATTCCTGAGTTCCACCACCTCGTGGGCTTTGTTTCCGAAAATAAAAATATTATCTTCTCCCACCTCTTCCAGGATTTCGACATTTGCCCCGTCCAGGGTGCCAAGGGTCAGCGCTCCATTCAAGGAAAGCTTCATGTTCCCTGTTCCCGAAGCCTCCATTCCGGCGGTGGAGATTTGCTGAGACAGTTCGGCGGCGGGCACGATGCGCTCCGCCAGGGACACGCTGTAGTTGGGGAGAAACACCACCTTCAACCGGTCCCCCATGTCGCGGTCGTTATTGACACGGTCGGCAACGGAGTTGATGAGTTTGATGATGAGTTTGGCCATGATGTATCCCGGCGCGGCTTTGCCGGAGAAGATCACCGTCCGGGGAAGGTGATCCCCACAGGGATCCCTCTTGATTCGCATGTACAGATTGATGACGTGGAGGACATTGAGCAATTGCCGCTTGTATTCGTGAATCCGCTTGACGTGGACGTCGAAGAGGGATTTGGTATTGATCTCGATTTGCTGTGTCCGATGAATGTACCGGGCCAGACACTCCTTGTTCTTCTCCTTGATGGCCATCCAATCCTGCTGGAACTGGGGATCGTCGGCAAACGGAAGGAGGTGTTTCAGTTGATACAGATCGGTAATCCAGCCATCGCCGATTTTGTCGCGGATCAGGGCGGTCAGGTCCGGATTGCTGTTTACCAGCCAGACCCGCTGGGTGATGCCGTTCGTCTTGTTCTGGAATCGTTCGGGATAGACATCGTAAAAATCCTTGAACAGCGATTCCTTGAGGATTTCGGTGTGAAGCGCGGCCACTCCGTTCACGGTGTGACTTCCCACCAGGGCCACGTGGGCCATGCGCACTTTCTTGACCGGCTGTTCCTCGATGAGCGACATTCGGCGTAGCCGGTCCTCATCGTCCGGATAAAGGGTGTAGATGTCGTTCATAAAGCGGCGGTTGATTTCGTAGACGATCTGCAGATGCCGGGGCAGGACATGTTCCAGCAGTTCCACCGACCATTTTTCGAGCGCCTCCGGCATGACCGTATGGTTGGTGTATCCCATGGTTTTGACGGTGATGTCCCAGGCTTTTTCCCAGGGAAGGTTTTTCTGGTCCACCAGAATGCGCATGAGTTCCACGACCGCAAGGGAGGGATGCGTGTCGTTGAGTTGAATCGCCATTTTGTCGGAGAACATGTCAAACGTGTCGTAGGTTTTTTTGTAGCGGCGAATGATGTCCTGGAGGGAGGCCGAGACGAAGAAATATTCCTGTTTCAGCCGCAATTCCCGGCCCTGCGCCACGTTGTCGTTGGGGTAAAGGACCTTCGAGATGGTCTCGTTCTCCTGTTTGCCGCTCACTGCCTGGATGTAATCGCCCGCATTGAAAAAATTGAAATCGAATTCGCGCGTGGAGCGGGCGCCCCAGAGCCGCAGATTGTTGACCGTATGCGTCTTGTATCCCGGAACCGGGATGTCGTACGCCATGGCCATCACGTCGTCGTGCGTATCCACCCATTCCTGGATCACCCGGCCCGTGGGATGCGTGGCGCTCCGGACCGTCCCGTAAAATTTGATGGGATACAAAAACTCGGGCCGGGAGATTTCCCACGGGTTGCCCTGTCTCAACCAGTTATCCGAGGATTCCAGTTGATAGCCGTCGCGGATTTTTTGGTGAAAGATTCCGAATTCGTAACGGATCCCATATCCCTGAGCGGGGATGTTCAGGGTGGCCATGGATTCCAGAAAGCAGGCGGCCAGGCGGCCCAGGCCGCCGTTGCCCAAACCGGCTTCGATTTCCAGTTCCTCCAACTCTTCGATGTCGTGTCCCAGGCGATGGATTGCCTCACAAAATTCCTCCTGGAGTCCCAGGTTGACCATGTTCTGCGTCAGGACCCGCCCCACCAGGTATTCCATGGAAAGATAGTTCACCCGCTTGACGTCCTGGTCATAATGAGATTGCTGAGTGTGCATCCATTTCTCCACCAGGCGGTCGCGAACGGCCAGGGCCAGGCTCTTGTACAAGTCCAATTTGGTGGCGGAGTAATGGTCTTTCGCCAGCGTGTACTTCAAATGGTCGCTGATCGATCGCTGGAGTGCCTCCGCATTGTAGCCATTATGATAGTTTTCTTTTGTTTGGGGAGTGGCTGTAGTGCCCATACGCAGGTCTCAAATTAGTTTTGTTGGTCGTTTGGGAGCCAGGGAGGTATAATCCGGTTCCCACCCCGGTGGTGCTTTAATAATGTAACATAGCCCGGCCCTTTGCGGGGGAGTGAAATGCCGGGATTGGTTTTGAAAATCAAATTTCTTCCCCTTCTGATGCGCGATCCCAACAGGTTCATTTTTTAAACGAGACCGGCCTTGGTTAAAGACAATTCTCTGGAGACCTGGAAAAACCAATTCCGCGCGGTGCTGAAGGGTCCGCGGGCATTGGATGAATTTTGCCGTTTGTATGGAAAATTCAAGCAAGACAACGAGAAAATCCAGAACTGGGAGGCCATCCAATCCCCCGATCTGGATCATCTCAAACCGTATGATTCGCTTCCGGACCCGTCCTTTTCCGAAAGCAAGGCAATCCTTTCTCATATCGCGGTCTGTAAATTGAACGGGGGGCTGGGGACAAGCATGGGATGCAAGGGTCCCAAGAGCGCCATTCCCGTGCGGGAAAACTTTTCTTTCCTGGATTTGATTGTACGGCAACTGGTCGAAATAAATGCCCGGTTCGACGCCAGGATTCCCCTCATCTTGATGAATAGTTTTTACACCCATGCGGATATGGAACGCCTTTTGAGTGAGCGGCACGAAGGGCTGAAAATCCATTCGATGGTGCAGAACCGATTCCCCCGCCTTCGCGTGGGGGACGAGACCCCGCTCCCCGAAGCCCAATATGGCCTCGATGCGTGGTATCCTCCCGGGCACGGGGATTTTTTTTCATGCATCGTTCGCGATGGGCTACTGGACCGGTTGCTTGCCGAAGGGAAGGAAATCGTCTTCGTGTCCAACGCCGACAACCTGGGAGCGGTGGTGGATCCGCGAATCGCAGGTTTCCTCTTGGGTAGCGATATACCTCTCCTGATCGAAATGACTCCCAAAACTCCCGCCGATATCAAAGGGGGGACGCTGTACCAGGTCGGCGTTCAATTGAAACTGCTGGAGATCGCACGGGTCCCCGCCCAGAACCTGGATGAATTTTGCGGGCAGACGAAATTCAAAGTGTTTAACACCAACAACGTATGGGTGAACCTGCGGCATTTGAAGCAGGCCCTTGAGAACGGTCCGCTGGATTTGAGCGTTCTGGTGAACCGCAAACGGGTGGAGGGTGTGGAAGTCATTCAACTCGAAACCGCCATCGGTTCAGCTCTGGAGTGTTTTGAACGCTCAAGAGGGATCACCGTTTCCCGAGAGCGATTTCTCCCGGTTAAAACGACCGATGACTTGCTCCTCCTGCAATCGGATCTGTTCATTCTCCAGGGCGCCTTTCTCAAACGAAATCCGGGCCGGCAATTGCCCGAATTGCCTCGGATCCGGCTCGGGGATCGATTCGCCTTGCTGGACGACTACCTGAAGCGTGTTCCCGAGCCCCTGTCATTGCTGGAACTGGAATCTCTGGAGATCGAGGGAGATGTGCGGTTCGAGGGAGAAGCGATCCTGAAAGGGCGGGTTCGTTTGATCGCCCGCGAAATACCCTTGCGTGTTCCCGCGGGCTCCGTCCTCGATAATCAAACCCTGGAGCAATAACCTGGATTCGGTTGTTCCTTTCCCACCGCCTCGAGATCTTCCCTTCGAGAATTCGCCCTTGTAGTTCCCGGGATGAAAACGGGATTAAAGTTCCAAGTATCAAGGATACCACTGGAATCGCGAAAGAGCGGATTTTGGCTGGACCCACCAAAAACTTACCAGGCATAGGAAAATACCCATTAAAAAACATGGATAAATTAAGGGATTATTCATTTCTGATGGGGTAGATGGGCCTGAATCTGACAAAAAACAGGTTTTCGATAATTAAAATAACTATTTATAATTAGTGGTTTAATTGATTTAATCTGAATTTGTCATACAAAATAGGATTTTTCCTATACGCTGTAAAAATTTATTGACATGGATTGCTCAATGAGTATACTTGACCCAATATAAAAAGGCTTGACCTTCAGGTTCCTCTGACGACCGAGTATTGAGCTCAAAACTGCTTTTGACATATAGCGTTAAGGTCGGTAGGCCTTCTGGAGATGGAACCGATTCCGGGGAGACCCACCGATAATTTAGATTTTTTTTCGGTTCAAATAGAGCGGCTTTTCCGGGCTCGCAACCGGGTTGGCTAGGGTAGGAACGTTTGAACCCAATATCAACAAGGGTAA
>Ga0210019_1005187_pt1 | contig 10978 bp, 2 predicted proteins | sample CryGeyCG2114_020_2_FD_183969 | JGI IMG/M metagenome (GOLD analysis project Ga0210019, IMG submission 183969) | Groundwater microbial communities from aquifer - Crystal Geyser CG11_big_fil_rev_8/21/14_0.20 (SPAdes) (version 2) | ecosystem: Environmental > Aquatic > Deep subsurface > Groundwater ...
ATAGTTTAACATCTATCCCTAAATCTTCGCCTATTTTGTTTTCTAATCTGAGCTCTAGCTTGTGGTTTTTATCTAACTTTCCCCATCCCCCAAGACAATGCTTTTGACCTTGCCTTCTGCGTAGGGCATCTCAAATAACAACCCCAATTTTTTGCTTACTTTCCAATTACCAAATAGCGTAATTGTCTTTTTGCTTGGCGTTGCGCCTACACCGAGCTCATACTCAAACCCTCTTGCCGCAGGTTTTCCTACGCTTACCTTAAAGTCAAATTCTGATCCTATTTTTTTATTTAAGACATACAGGATTCTATGTTTCCCGGTTATATCCCAATATCCCTTAAAGGTGACGGTCTTGGTTATCTTTTCCTTTTTCCCCGGCGCAGATTTTTCATAAGTATACATAATCTCATTTTGCTGATTTACTTCCCAGGCGCCAGCCAAGGTAATCCTATCGGTTATGCCGGTTTCTTTTTGGATATTGAAGGTGAGCCGGTTATATTCATCAGCCTGCCATCTGCCGCCGAGTTTTACGATATAAATGTGAGCATTGTTCTCGCTATCCTTTGAAGTCACCGCAAAAGACAACTTATTATCCTTTGCGTCTATAAGCTCGCTCTTTACCGTTAATTTATTCCCGGCAATCTGGTTACCCCATTTGTCTAAGGTAAGCACAAGATTATGCTCATTATCTAAAGCCCATTTACCTCTGAGTTTAACTTGTTGCGGCGTATCAAATACCTGTGATTTTTTTACATGGTAAGTAACGCTGTTATTCTCGTCTATCTCAAATTCCCCATCGAGAACGGTCCTAAACCTGGGAAGTTTTGACTCCTTGCCTGTCTTTTCATAGACAAGCCTGTTGTGCGGGTCTATTTCATATCTTATCTTCTCTGTTTTCTTCACCGCTCAATTCCTTTTGAATGTCGCAAAAGTCCAGAACAAAGGGATCTCCTTTACTCTTCCTGTTGTTTCTTAATTTCCTGCTGGTGTTTTAACTTTTCTTGCTCAGCCTTTTTCTTCTTCACCTCTAATCTCTTCTGTTCTTCTTTATCCCTGCGCTCCTGTTCCTTACGGGCTAATTCTTCCTGGCGCTTCTGTTTAGCCTCAAGCCGCTCTTTTTCTTTGGCTTCAGCCTCGACTTTCTTTTGCCTTTCTTGCTCAAGGCGTTCCTGTTCCTTACGTATTAATTCCTCCTGACGAATGCGCTCTTTTTGCGCCTTTTGGCGAGACAGCTCTTGTTGTTTTTTAAGGCGTTCTTGTGCTTTACGTTCTAATTCTTTGCGTGTTTTTTCTTCTTTTGCCTGGCTATCCGCTTCAAATTTAGCTCTTCTGTTTTCTTCCTGAGCACGACGCTGACGCACGAGTTCTTCTTCCTTGGTTTTTTTCTCTAGTTCAAATTGTCGCCTTTTTTCCTTCTCTAATTCTATCTTGGCTAAGCGTTCTTTTTCTCGACGTTCTTTTTCTAACCTAACTTGCGCTTCTTTTTGTTTTTTCTCTTCTGCCTTCCTAGCCAGCTCCTCCTGGCGTATTTTTTCAGCCTCGGCCTTCTTCTCTGTGAGCTCCTGCTGTTGCTTTTCTTTTTCAATACGGGCCTGTTCTATTTTTTGTTGACGCTCTTTTTCTTTCTGGGCAAGTGCCTCCTGACGTTTTGTTTCAGCCTCCAGGCGGACATTATCTTGCTCCTGTTTTTTAAGTGCTGCTTGCTTTTGTTTTTCCAGGCGTTCCTGTTCTTGATGCGCTAATTCCTCTTGACGCTTTTGCTCGGCTTGGAGGCGTTTCTCTTCCCGCGCCTGAGCTTCTTCCTTTACCTTACGTTCCCTTTCAGCGCGCTCTTGCTCTTTCTTTTCCAAATCAAGCTGCTTCTGCTTTTCTAATGCCTCCCTCTGCTGTTCTTCCTGCTGTTTCTTAAGTTCCTCTTGTTTTCTTTTTTCTTCTGCTTTCCTTTGTTCTTGAAGTGCCCTCTGGCGTTCTAATTCCAATCGCTCTTTTTCTTTTTGAATATCTTCAGGGATACGCTTAAGATAATAATCAGTTTTTGCATAATTCGGGACAACCTGTGCTGTTTGTTCAAACTTTACCTGCGCCTGTTCGTAATTTTTAGAGTCATAAAGAGAGGCTGCCTGGTCATAAAATACCTTTGCCTGCTCATTCAGCCGAAGCTGTTTTTCTTTTTGCTCTGCCTCAAGCCTTCTCTGGCGCTCCTCTTCCTCTTTTTTGCGGGCGAGCTCTTCTTCTCTAGCCCTTTTTTCGCTTTCTCTAATATAATCCCTCATCTCAGGGTCTTGGCTGGACTCTAATGCCTTCTGCCACTCAACCTTGGCTTCTTTTAGTTTTCCTTCCTGATAAAGCTGATTTCCTTTTTCAAAATGTTCTATTACCTTTGCCTCTCGCTCTTCATTGCGCTTTTTAATTTCACCTTGTTTTATCTCTTCATCTATTTTCTTAACATTCTCCTGTGCTTGTTCAAGCAAGCGTTTGAGGTTGTAGGTGTAACCTTTTATCGCTGGCTTCTCCTGGAATTGCAACTTCTCCATAGTCTTTTCTTCCCGGGCAGGGGTTTGCGACTGACTTTTTATTTCTTCTTTTCCCTGAGTAACCGCTGTCTGGTTTTCTTGAGCATACAAAACACCATTGCTTAAGAAAAGTACTCCGGCAACTATAAAAACTAAATATGTTACCAATCTCAGCCTTCGCATCTTTTACCTCCCATGGTTAAAATTTCAAATGTATAGGTACTGGTTCTGCCTCTTTGATTATCTTCTGCCATAATGCCTTTGCCTCCTGTAGTTTGCCTTCTCTATAATATGCAAGCGCTAATCTGTTATTTTCTTTGATACTCTTTTCCAATTCAATGCGATTCCTCACATACACCTCTGCCTCTTGATACATTATATTTCCTATCTGTAAAATCTTCTCAAAAAGCGCTTCTGACTCTTTTAACCTGCCTTCAGCGCGCAACTTTTCTGCCAAATAAAAATATTTATATAATTCCTGCATAATCGGGCTATCGGGTTTAGCCAATTCTTCATTAACTAATTCCCCAGCCCACAGCTTTATCATTGCCTCCAGCCACTTTTGTCTTGCGCGTTCAATTTCTTCAGGTGTGCGGTCGTAGAACTTCCCGGTAAGTCTGACAAATGGACCCTGAGCAGTATAATTAAGGTGGGTTAAGTCATCGTTAAAATTAGTAAAGTTATACCCTAACCCTATCTGCACAAACTCACCAACTTTTCTGGCTACTTCAACTAATGCTCCCTGTTTATAATCTTTGGCTTGTTTTTGGGTAAGGCGCCTGTATTCTGCGCCTACCTGCCAATCTTTATTCACATTATAATTAACCCGCTGAATCGCCAGCCAGGTTTGGGTTTTGGTGAATTCAAATCCTGAGACTTTTTCCTCTCCAAGTTTTAAGGCTAATTTCTCAACTAACTGCCATTTATCAGTTAAATCATATACTGCCTCCCCAGCTAAGGTGTGTGATTTTTCTTTCTCAATATCTTTAAAATCAGTCTGGCCTGAAGGCGAATTATCTTCTAAATAAGTATATCTTCCTAATAAATTAAGCCGGTCAAAATTAATTGGCCGATATGCTAACCCAGTTGACAGCTCTTTATATTGCGCCTCGGTTGATTTGGTAGTGGTATTCTTGGTTTGAGCAATATTTGCCTTGGCAAAGAGAGTGGTATTGGGATTAATTTTTCCTTCAATAGCATTATAGACAAGATATTGCCTTTTATCCTCTTGGCCATTATCCAAACGCAGTTCGAGTTTACTTGATGCCTTAAATTTTACCTCGCCAGTTTCCTTATCTTTATCTACAAAACCTAAACCTATTGCGCCGGCATTCCTGGTTGCCTGGGTGCCATCGTGATTTTGCACGAGCCCTCTTTCAAAACTTCCCTGCGCTGCCCACTTATCATTAATATCACCCGATAAGCCAAAGATATTGGTATTAGAAACCCCGGTATCGTCTTTAGAATGCTGAGTGGTCAAAGTCCCTTCTAATTTCTTGCCCTCTTTTTCTCTGGTTAAGCCATAGGTATTGGCCTGGGTCAATTTATCCCCGCTTCTGGCATAAGTTTTACTGCTGGCAAGCGTTAATTCTTCATTGACCTTCCTTTCTGTTCCGAAAACCAGGGATTGGGTTTGCCCGTTTTGAGAAGAATCAGTAACTGCTATGGAAGTTTGCACCTGGGTTTTCTCATCCACTTTTGCCTTGCCTCCTAAAGAAACCGTATCACTTATTTCACCTGTTTTGGCATTGGCTCTGGTAGCATCTCCTGATAATTCAAATCTGTCTTTAATCTTGGCAGATACACCTGCACTTGTAGCGCTGCCTTGATTGCCTACGGTTTCTTTCCCGCGCAATGACAGCCACTTATTGGGCTTATGCACCACACCCAAAGTAGTTTGCTGATTAGGTGAGCCTTTTAAGGTCGCCTGCTGCTCCAAGGAAAGAGCCGTTTTTTGTGTAACCTCGTAATCTGCTTTTACTGCTACTATATCGGTTTCGGTGTTGGTTTCAGATGCAAATTGCTCTTTCTTTTCCTTTACCTGTTGTTTTCGATATTCAGCGGTAAGCTTTAGCTTATCAGTGATAACCTCATGCTGTAGCTGGGCGCTGGTTGTCTCTGTCTTGGTGGCGCCTACCTGTGCTTGAGTCTGAGGGTTTCCATCGTCAAGGAGTTTTTGAATATCGTGCGATACTTTTAGCCTGGTTTTAGGAGTTATGTCTAAAGTTGCGCCAGCTCCCATAAGTTCTTTTCCTTGCTGGGAGGTAGTGGCCGCCGAGGAAAAACCCTTTTCAATCTGTTTATAATAACCGAACAAACCCAAACGGCCAAAAAGATACCCTTCGCCTTTTAATCCATAGGCCTTGCCGCTAGCTGCATTGCCGGTTGCCAGTTCTGTAAAACTTAAGCCGCCATCTGTAGAGATAAAACTGCCCATGCTCTCAGATTCACTTTCGGCATATTCGCCAGTCAATGTGATGTCTTTACCTAAATGAAATATTGTATCTGCGCCTTTTAATTCATAGTTTTTATCTAATTGTTCTTCCAAAACATAAGTGCCGCCAACTCTCACATAATCAGTTAAAGATTGCTGGATACGGCCACCGTATGTGCCTTGGTCATATTTATCTTTTGTCTCATATTCATAATCCACTACCACGTAAATCGGGTTACCATCAAGCAAATGAGCAGAAATAATAGAATCTGACTCCACTATGTATGATACAGGCTGCCAGAAGATGAGCCTGCCTTCTGAATAATTGAGCTGGTAATCCACGCCTGATTCCATTTGTTTTGTTGTTAAAACAAGGCCGGTTATCTTATCCCGCACTTCTATCCTTAGTTTATCCGAGCCTTCAATCACATTTTTATTTTTTAAATAAAAGAGTGAGCCGCCAGTGCCTAAGAATTCGTTGTGCGCCGCTTTTTGTTTGGCGCGGGCACGGAATACAATCAGTTTTGTCTTTGGCTCGCCAAATTGGGTAGTAGAGATATTCTCGTAATGCAATTTTCCGCCATAAAGAGTGCGATTAAAAGCGGCAAACTCTGTATCCGTAAAGGCGGTGTTATAATTTCCCCATAAAACCGATGACTTATCCCATTCAATTAAAAGATAAAGCGGACCTTGGGTATTAGTGGCATCATAATTAATAGATGCCGCATCGCCATAGACAGGGTAGTATTTATTCGGGTCCAAATTCCTGAACAATTCCTTCTTATCCCGCTCTGTATCCAAACTTGAGGTAATTAAGTATTTACCTTTAATCTTTCCTTTTAAATAATAGGCTAATTTTCCTTCTGACCAAAAACCCTCCCTGAATTTATCATCACTTCCGGTTGGCTCAATATTGCCGCGGTTAAAAGTATAACCCATTTTGGCATCGCCCATTCCCACAAAGAAAAGATAATCTTCGCCCACTTTGATATGCTGGGTGTAAACTTCGCTTTTCGGTTCGGGTTTAGCGGTTATCGTAGCCAGGCTCTCAATGTTCTGACTTCCAGCCCCTAAAACCTCTCCTCTTACTTCTGTTTCCTGCGGTATGACTTGTATATCATATTCTCCTTTAGGAATAATTATGTCTATCGGTTGCGCCTCTTTATTTTCATTATCAAATTTTGTTTCTTCCAAAAGGTCCTTTGCAGTTAACCCTTCTGGTTGAATTACAGGGATTTCTCCTTCTAAATTTTGTCCTTTTAAAATTCTTATCCTTGCAACCTGTGACCTGTAACCTGCGACCTGTATTGTTTCTCCCTCTATCCTGATGTTTTGCTTGTCTAAATTATTAATTTTATTTTCTTCATTAACCCATTTCCTATATTCAGCTTCTTTATATTCTTGAGTTTTTTCTTTTTCTTCAAAATTTGTGACTTGTGACGTGTGACTTGTGACTTTGAGTTCTCTTTCTTTTGTTACATCCTGCCTGCTGTCCTTGCCGCTTACCGTCAAAATATACACATAATTCCTATCTTCTCTAAGCAATTTGCCAAATTTGTCCTTCCCATCCCAATAAATCGGTTCATTTAAAGTCAGGGCACTTCCTGAAAAACTTTTAATCAGATTCTTCGTATCTTTATCCAGAATCTCTAATTTCCATTTATCAATGAATAAAGAGTAATTGGTGAAGAGCCTGAATTCTGCCGGCTCAATGAGTTTGCCATTCTTAATAATCAATCCATCCTTAAAAAGGCTCACATTCAGCCGCGGCACAGGTTTTGTTTTTTCTTGAGTAATCATTACATTCTGAATTCTGGATTCTAATTTTGCATTTTGATTTTTGACTTTTGATTTTTCCATATTTACCCCAAAATTCACTTTTGCTAAAATACCCGGGGTAATATCTACGATAACAGCTTTGTCCGTGGTTAAGTATGCGCCTTGAGGTAAAGTTCTTTCATCCAATCTAAAAATGTGCCTTCCCGGAATAATTGCCTGTAAATGGAATTTTCCGTCTTTATCAGTGGTGACAAGCGTGCCTTCTTCAGTGGCAATCTGCGCATTGGGTATGGGCTCTTCAACGATAAGTTGGCCGACTTTTGTTTGTGGCGGGTCCTGAACGCCATTTTCATTCTTATCCCAGAAGACCTTGCCGATTACTGTTCCTAAATCAAATAATGGGTCAGGCACGACTTTAACTGTTTCCGTAGCATTATTGGATATAATTGTCCCATCCGAATATTTGGCAAAGGCTGTGTTTTCATAATTGCCAAAACTAACGCCTGAACCCACCACTAACTGATATTTAAGGGTTCTGGTTTGACCTGCGGTAACTGTACCAATGTTAAAGGTAAGAGGCCGATTTCCTGTCGGGTCAGGAATTGCTGCATTATCTAAAATGGCTCTTCCGCTGATATATTTAAATCCTGCGGGGATTTTGTCCTCTAAATACACATTCGTCACATCGCTGGAAGTAGGATTTTGTATAGTAACTGTATATGTAACAATATCGCCAATCGTCACATTCTTTTTATTGGCGTCTTTTTTCACCCGCAAAAGCAAATCATTGGAATCCATTGGATGGTCCATTTCTATTACTGCACCGGCTACAGTAAAAACTTCTCCTTTTGAGCCGGTAACAATGGTGCGGCCAGAAGGAAAGCTTGTCTTAGTAGAAGGGTAATTATAACCTGAGGCGCTTACTGTAATATAAAAATCTCCGTTAATGGTTAAAAAACTATATAGCCCATCTGCACCTGTAGTCTGGGGATTAGAATCTGTAGCCGCTATCTGAACTCCTGGTGTACACTGCACCCCGCTTGAGCTAAATATAGTTACGGTTGCTCCTTTAACTGGATTATTGCTTACCGAATCAAAAACCACGCCAAAAGGGTCAACTAAGGAAACTTCAAGAATACCCGAGGCAACACTATCTACAGTAACAGTAAGATAATTTGTCCCTTTCACCAAGGCAGTGGTGTAATTTGAAGTTGAAATACTGTAATTACCATCAGCTCCCACAGTAGCAGAGGCCACATCCGTTAAAAGGAGGTTGCCGTTAGCGTCTTTGGCGGTTAAGGTTACAGTTGAACCAGCCAATCCTTTTCCAGTTATAGTGGGCTTATTACCTCTAACTGTAGCGCTGGCAGCAGGCGAGGTAATGGTAGGCACCTGGTCTGTGGTCGGGCTGGCAACTACAGTTATATTCACGCCAGTTCCCGCAACTGTTCCCACATAAGGGGTAAGAGAATTTGCGCCAGTGGCTAAAGAAGTAGAGACAGCCACCCGGAAATTACCACTTGTGTCAGCAGTAGTGGTGGCTACGGTATTGCTGCTTATATCTTTTATGGTTACTGACTCTGAAGCGCCTGAGACGCCAATCACTGTAGGTGTCTGACCTACGGTTTTGCCACTTGCCGTATAGGTAATGCTTAAGCTATTAAATGTCCAGTTGGTATTATTACCTGAGTTACTAGAGTTATAAGCAATGACAGAATTGGTAGCAGCAGAGTCTTGAACATCTACAAAAGAAACCGCTTCTGTGCCAAAATCGGTAATGGTATAGGTACTGCCAGTTGATGAAGAACGCAAAGTAACCTTGTTACTGCTCGTGCCGGTCAAGGTTAATGTTCCGGCAATAGTCTGGGTAGTGCCGCTAGTAAAGGTGAGCTGCTTTCCCGCAGTAGTGCAGGTAAAATTATTAAAAGTAGTTGAGCCAGAAATGATTGAGATTGTAGCAGTATCTAAAGTTACGGTTCCTGAAGAATGGGTAAAGGTGCCGTTGGAATGAGTAAAGTTGCTGGCGATGGTAAAGCTCTTGCCTGAACCAGGCGCCGTGAGCGTGCCGCTGGATATACTCACCGCGCCATTGGCATCAATAGTGCCATTTAAGCCGTCAAGGGTTCCGCCTGAAATGGTTAAAGTTCCGCCAACAGTTAAGTCGCTTGAGGTATCAAGCTCAAGCTCGCCACCACTAACCGTAACATCTCCGCTTACAGAAATATCATTGCCATTGGCGTCAAGTTTTGCAGTATAACCTGACTGTATATCTAATGTTGCCAGAGAAACTGTAGCAATATTTATGGTGCAGGGATTATTACTATTACCATCGAAGACGGCGGTATCACCAGTTGAAGGAACATCTGCTCCTCCTGCGCCTCCAGAAGTTGAGGACCAGTTTGAAGAATCGTTCCAGTTAGCATTGGCTGTCCCTAACCAATAGCGAGTAACCGAACTAAATGTCCAGTTAGTATTGTTATCTAAGTCAATAGAATGATCGGCAGTAATGGTATTGGTAGAATTAGAGTCCTTGACTTTAACATAGTTGACTGTAGTAGCAGGACAAACAAGATTCCACTGCGTTCCGCTCAAGACTGATATAAGTTCTATCTCAGTGCCGGCAGCCTGACCGTTTAAGGTAAGGGTTCCTGTTACGGTAAAATTAACGCTTTCCTTAAACTTTATTTTGCTAGATGCAGTCTGGGCAGTAAAGTTTGCGCAACTTACTGCATCATTAAAGGTAACATAGTCTCCTGCATTGGTAACCACTAATGTGCTAAAGGCACTTCCGCCTGTAGTTACGGTCTGGGTACTCGAGCCATCAAAGGTAACTGTTCCGGAGTTATGGGTAAATGTTCCACCTGTTTTATTCCAGCCACCGCTCACTGTAAAAGCTCCGGACGTAGCAACTAATGTGCCATTTGATATGCCAACCGCGCCATTGACATCCCAAGTACCTGCCCGGGCATCGTTATTAAATGAACCAGCAGATACGGTTAAACCTCCGCTAGTAACATTATTGCCTTGGGTATCGAAATCTCCTGCTCCAGACTGGGTTAAGGTGCCGTCAACCTCCAGGGCATTGCTTGCTGTAAGTTCAAGTTCTGCGCTTCCTGAATGAGTTAAATTATAAAAATCTTTTGTATCACCTGTTCCGCCTGAAGTTAAGGTCTGCTTAGCCGAGCCATTAAAAGTGGTGGTGTTATTACCGGATGTATAAGAGCCGGATGAGTTATCCCAGTCGCCTGAGACAGTAACATCATTGCTGTTAGCATTAAGTGTTCCATCTATCTCAATATCATCAACAGTTATCGTCCCATCCGGAGCATAAGTGTATGTAGCGGGAATATAGAATTTAAAATTATCGGTAACAGTCAAGTTCCCACCGGTTACAGAGTATTTTATGTCATCATCGGTTAATGTGCCTTTGGCAGTGGATAAATTGGCATTGGTAATTGAGGAGCCGGTCTCGTAGCGAATACTTACATGGCCAGCATAGATATTAAGCCCGGATAAATTATTGCCATCAGAAACAGTAATGGTGTTACCTTCATAAGTAGCGTCGTCATCGAGCCAGACTAAAATCTTATCCCCGCTTGATAAAACTATATTACTAAAGGTAAAGTCTCCGCCCGAGGCAGTCTGCTGAACAGGTGAGGCGCCGTTTACGGATAACTTTACAGTTTGGTTAGTAAGCTTGGTGGTTCTGTTTGACTGATAAAGAGAACCTGAGATAGTGCGAGCTATTCCACTTCCGAATATCCAGTTGATATTATTACCCGAATCCGTAGAGTTGCTCCCTGCGGTGATAGTGTAGTTGGCATCATCAATTTTACTATCCTTAACATCAACATAATCTACGCCAGTTGTAATGGATGCTGGTATATCTATGGTTGCTTGAGTCCCATCAGTAGTTGAACGAATGGTTAAGACTTTACCTGCATAACCGGTGATACTTAAGGTATTGGCTACAGTCTGTGTCTGGCTTGCTCCAAAGCGGACAGTCTTTGCTCCGTCTGTGTTTGTATCAATAGTCAGATTATAGAAGGTATTATTACCGGTTATATCGGATTGCGCAGCGCCCCTAAAAGTAACAGTATTATTATTGTGTGTGAAAGTTGCGGTATTGGCAAAGTCCTCATAAATGGTCAAAGCCTTGCCATTAGCGTTCCAGGTGCCGGCAGAGTTAGTAAAATCATGCGTTACGAGCATCGCGTCCTGTTGTTGCAAAGTCCCAGCGCCTGAGTGGGTG
>Ga0210019_1005188_pt1 | contig 10978 bp, 10 predicted proteins | sample CryGeyCG2114_020_2_FD_183969 | JGI IMG/M metagenome (GOLD analysis project Ga0210019, IMG submission 183969) | Groundwater microbial communities from aquifer - Crystal Geyser CG11_big_fil_rev_8/21/14_0.20 (SPAdes) (version 2) | ecosystem: Environmental > Aquatic > Deep subsurface > Groundwater ...
CAGAACCCATGAATAATGATTCTCCCCCCAGGTTCCAGGGCATCGACCGCTTTCCCCAGAATGTTCCGCCCGAGTTCCGGATTATACATATGGAGAATATTGGCCAGGAGGACAAGATCGTAACCTTTGCCCAGGTCGTCCTTGTGCACATCTCCCGCCAGGGTATCGACGCGGTCCTCAAGGCCATACCGCCGGATGTATTGCCCGGCCACTTCGACCACGGGAGGGATGTCGAAGATCGTGGCGTGGAGGTGGGAGTGGAGTTTTGCCCATTCCAGCGAATAGGTCCCCGGGCCACCCCCGACGTCCAGCAGGTGCCGGGCCTCGCCGATCGGGATCTCCCGCGCGATCATCCAGGTCGCCTTCAGCGCCTTGTCGTGCATGGCGCCGATGAACGAACGCATCCGTTCCCGGTCGTTGCCCAGCATTTGCATGATATTGGCGATGTGTTTTCCCGTCCGCACAAATTCGGGCAACTGGTTGAGTATGGGAACCTGGTCCGAGGAAAGTTGAATCCATTCCTGCATCGAGTGGTCCCCGTCACGGGTCAGGAAGGGTTTCCATTCATCAGGTAACATGAACCGGCCTTCCTGTTTCACCAGGATGCCCATCGAGGTCAGGCAGTTCAGAACGCGATCGGTTCCCTTGACGGAAAGGTTCAACCGATCGGCCAATTCCATCGCGGTCATGGAGCCTTCGGCAAGCGGGTCGAACATTCTGAGCTGGTTCGCGGTGGTGAGGACGCACGACAACTGGTACCCGTTCAATATCCGCAGGATTTCTTTTTCTATATTCATGGAGCGACCTTTGGGTTGGTTTCAGGAAAACAGGTAAATTTTAACAAATGGGAGGAGTGTAAGGAACCTTTGATTTCTCCCGCGATCTGATAAAATCAGGGGCAATGAATTTGCGGCCTTTCCCGATCCGATGAAAAACTTTCCTGTTTCCACTTTCGGCCTTGTTCTCCTCTATTGCGTTTGCGCGATTCAACCCGGTTACGCGCAAAATCCGGAAAGGGAAAAAACATCGGGAGACTATGCGGACATTCTGAAACGGCAGGAGGAGATTGAAAAAGAAAACCGGCGTTTAAAGGAAGAATTGCATGTCCTCAATGGACGGCTCGAAAAGCTCGAATCGGGAAAGGATCGGAAGGAAAACGAAGAAAAACGATCCCTGCCGCCCCGTCGGCCGGTACGATCGGAAAACTCCGCGCAACCGGAGGAAACGCGGGTGGGGTTCAAACCTGGGGGAAAGGGATTCTTTTTTCAGGGCCGGGATTACTCACTCCACTTTCTGGGATATGTTCAGGGTGTGGGATCCCTGTTCGACGGATCCCTGCACCGGGCGGATGGAAACGGCGATTTCTCGGTCCGGCGCGCCCGGTTCGATTTCATCGCGAAATTGTATCGGGACTATACCCTGTTTTTTGAGTTCGATGCGGGGCCCGGCACCGTGGCTTCGACCGATTCCGATTTTGCCATGGTGGAAGGGGGGATGCGAATCCGGATCCTGGATGACTCCCTCCAACTCGCGGCGGGGAAATTCATCACTCCCTTCAGTTCCGAAAATTTTCGCAGTTCAAGAGGACTGAATACCATCGAGCGGTACATGGCCCTGAACACCATGTTCCTCCTCCCCGCTCTGGATTCCCAATTTGGAGTCATGTTGTTTGGAAAATCGGAAGGGGACAAACGGTTAGGATATTACCTCGGCGTCTTTAATGGGAACGGCCAGGCCAACGCGAATCCGTCCGACAATAATAACAAGAAGGAAATCCAGGCTAAGTTGTTATACCAGGAGAACGAGAACATCGAATTAACCTTGGGTCTCGATTACAGTAATGAAGAGTCGCAGGTCCTGAGTCTGGTCGACCTGGGATTCTCCCGGTATGTTTCCGTCAATATCCGGGGGGAACGTCTGGGGTTCACCGGATCCGGATTTTTTAAGTCGGGTCGTTGGAGCCTGCATGCGGAAGGGATCGGTTTTCGATTCGACAAACCCGACCCCGGCACGGCCGGCCTATATGGGGGGTACGTTCAGCCCGCTTATTTCCTCCTGGGCGATGGGAACCGGGGATTGCAGTTTTTATTGAGAGGAGAGGTTTCCTACCTGGACGCGGATACCGGGAGTAATGGAGACACGCTTTGGGCCGTCACCCCGGGGATAAACTGGTTCCTGAATCCCAATGTCCGTTTGCAGGTGAACGGGACCTTCCATTATTTTGACGGCCCCTCTTCTTTGAGAGGATTTGACGGCTCCAAATGGGTCCCCATGATGCAGGCGGAACTTCAATTTAAATATTGATCCCGCGTTGCGAATGGATTTCAGGGATGGGCTGAAAAGAGTTGTTTGGTTTTTTTCCTTTGCTCGGGGGTGAGGAGTTGCATGATTTTCAGCCTCGCCTGCAGGGTGGCGTTTTGAATGTTGGCCCGGGCCTGGCTCAGCTTCCCCGAAAGCAATTCCACTATCGCAGGGTCGATCTCCTCGGAATGGAGTTCCCGCTCCAGCTCGATGTGTAGCGTCTCCAACTCCGCTTCGTCACGGATCCGGTTTTTTTTATGTTCAAATCCGATTTGCTCGATCCGGCTTAACTGTTCTTCGGTCAGGCCAAGTTGCTCCTTTTGTTTGAGAATGTGCGCAAACGGATCCGGTTGGAGCCGGCCTTTCGAATTATCGGAAGGACTCGGGGAGGGAACCGGGGAGTGGATTTCGCCAAGGTCGTCCAAATGCAAGGCGAGAACGATTTGGGCGGCCTGGATGGAAGCCGGAAAAATGAGCAGAAATACCAACAGGATCTGAAGCATTTTTCTCCTTAATATCTTTCGTATGGCCTTATCTTACCCTTTTTTATCACCATCGGTAGGATAAAAAAATGGACCCGAATTCGTCTCCTTCCTTTTGTTTTTTGAATTCGGTGGTTCGGAAAATATTGGTGAACCCGAGCCGCAAGTCCCTGAAAAGGGTCACGACCACCCCGGCCTGAAGGTCCCCCACGAAGATTTCCTTGCTCACGCTGTGACTGTCGGCGAACGTGTTCCCGTCGAGAAAAATATTTCGTCCGACTAAACGGCCTTCGACTCCGGCAAAAATGTACCAGCCGAACCGGTTGGAAGGTTTGAAAAATCCGGATCCGGACAAACCCGGCCGGATCCGCGGGGGGCCATAATCGCTGGGAAGGTCGTTTCCCATCCGCACCGTGAAACCGGTGGAGAGATAGGTGTAGACATTACCCAACGTGGCGCCCAGGCTGGGGGTCAGGTCGTAGTCGAGAAACCCCTCCGGCTTATACCGAAAGGGCCATTTGCGTTCATAGGAAATCAGGAATCCGAATTCATTGTCCAACTGGTGCCGCCACCCGTTGGGGATCTGGACGTCTTTGATGCGATGAACCTCGGTCTGGGTCTCTTCTCCCAGGGCGGCGGGTCCGACGACGCCGACATTGATCTCAAGGTTGTCCAGATAGGGCCTCGCTCCGGAAGTTTTCTCGGCCACCAGCCCCACGCCGATATACAACCAGGCGGCATAGGGCCGGTCGTCGGGGATCAATTCTTCCTTGCGGATATTTTCCGGGGTAAACAGGTTTTGTCCCAGGATGAAACCGATGCGCCCGGTGTCGGGAAGAAAATAGTCGGGAATGTGATCTTCCACCCAGTTCTTGACGTCGCCGCTGAACTCGGTCGGGTGGGCCTTGGTCAGGAAGGAGATACGGGTTCCGTGGGTGTAATGCCGATCGGTCCCCCTTCCCCATAGATCGTTTTCCAACTGGAGATTCACAATCCCGTATTTTTCGGTTTCTTCGTTCAATGCGGGGTCTTCCGCAAAAACTGGAGATGCGGCGAAAACGAGTTGAACCAGGAGCCAGAATAAACATCTGCCCCGCCGGGGGATGCCGGTCATCCAGGGGAGGATCTGCATTGTCCATGGGCGCATGGAACATCTCTCTTCCGGTGCGAAGCGCTTGTGGGCATGCGGGATTCAGCGGTTGCGGCTTTTCATCGCCTTGTCGATTTCCCGTGCGGCTTCGCGCTCTTTGATGGTCGCCCGCTTGTCATGAAGCTTTTTGCCGCGGGCCGTGGCCAACTCGACTTTTACCTTTCCGTTTTTAAAGTACATTTTCAACGGGATCAGGTTCAATCCCTTTTCCTGACTTTTGCCGATAAGCCGTGTGATTTCTTTTTTGTGCAGGAGAAGTTTTCGCTGGCGAAGGGGATGGTGATTGAACTGATTTGCCGGACCATAGGGGCTGATATGGCAGTTGTGAAGCCAAACCTCTTCCCCGTGCAAGGCCGCATAGCTGTCGGTTAGGTTGGCCTTCCCGTCTCTCAGCGCTTTCACTTCGGTGCCCTGCAATACGATCCCCGCTTCAAAGGATTCTTCGATAAAGTAGTTATGCCGGGCCTTTTTGTTCTGGCAGATGATCTTGATTCCGTTCATGTGCTTCCCTTAACTACAACCGGCGAATCAATTCCAAGGCGAAGCTGTTTTGCGGCGCATCCTCCCCGGCTGAAAATTTCAAGCCGATCCCAACTGTTGATCAGAGCCCCCAGATGTCCGGGCCCGACCGCGGCGTAATGATCGACCAGGGAAAGGGTGTATTTCGCAGTTGCTTTCACTTTTAACTGTTTCCAGTCGGCAAAGGTTTTCTTTAAAAAATCTGCAGAGATATTGGTCATCAGGTTTCCAAACCGGTCAATATAAATGATCTGTCCCGTAATAGCCCCATTTGTGAGCCGGGCTTCGGGCATGGCCAGGGTTGCCGGATCGGTGATCCGCCGCCCCATTCGGCCCGGAGGCGTTCGCCGCGCCAGCCAGGCCGCCACCGGGGCGAACATGTCCCGCCCATGAAAGGTGGTAGAGGGGGAGGGAAGAAAATACCGCCCGCGGTTTATTTCATAGATCTTGCACCCGGCACGGATACCGGGTGTGAGGACCCCGTTGTCGGGACCCACGAACAGGCCGGCGCGCGACTTCACCACGATCGGCCGGCGGGCGGAACCCACTCCGGGATCGACCACCACCACGTGAATCGTGGCCGGTGGGAAATAGGGATGGGCGGCCCCAAGGACTTGCGCGGCCTGCATAATATTCTGGGGTTGGATTTCATGGGTCAGGTCAACGATCGTGGCGGAGGGGGCAATGCGTAAAATCACCCCTTTCATGATACCGGCGAAGGGATCCGCGAGGCCGAAATCGGTAGTGAGGGTTATGAGAGGCGGCATCCATAAACCCGCTGGTCGTCGACTTCCTTCAGTTTCACCTGAACCAGGTGGTTGCCCAGGGTATCTTCTCCCTCCAACTGAACGGGTAAATAGTGCTCCGTGTAGCCCCGTAAAAGTCGGGTTGAGGGATCGCGATGGTACTCCACCAGTACCGTTGCGGTGGTGTTCAGAAGGCCGCGCCGAAAGGCCAGACATTTTTCCTGAGCGAGGTCCGTCAGGATGCGATGCCTTTCTTTCTTGGCCGACTTGGGTACGTCGTCGGCGTGATCGTAGGCCTCGGTTCCTTTTCGGGGACTGTAGCTGAAAACGTGCAGATATGCAAAGGGCAGGTCCTCGACCATGCGCCGCGTATTTTCGAATTGTTCCTGCGTTTCTCCTGGAAAACCAACGATGATATCGGCCCCCAGCCCCAGGTTGGGAATTCGGGAGGCGGCGCGCTCCACCACTTCTCGGTATTGCCGGGAGTCGTAGTTGCGCCGCATTCGGCGCAGGATTTCATCGTTTCCGCTCTGGAGGGGGATATGGAGGTGAGGACACAACCGGGGATCGTCCCGCATCATGGCGATCAAGGCGTCGTCGATCTCCATGGGATTGATCGAACTGAGGCGGACGCGGTAGTCTCCCGCCTGGCGGAGGACGTCCCGGACAAGGGATGAAAACGTTTCCCGTGGAGTGAAATCCATCCCCCAGGTGCCCAGATTGATTCCGGTGAGGGTGATTTCCTTGAACCCGGCCGCGAGGGTCTGGCGAATGTTATTCAAAATATTTTCGCGCGAATCGCTCAAGGAGCGTCCTCTCGCCCGGACCACGGTGCAAAAGGAACACTTTTCCTCGCAACCCGTTTGCACTTTGACGAAGGCTTTGGTCCGGCCCTGAAACCGGGTGACGGGAATGGTGCGAAATCTTCGCCGGGCCTGGATATTGTCCATGTACACCTGGGCGGAGCCCGGGGATTTTAAGGGTTGATCCGCTTCCATCCGCTCCCGGATGACGCGGGCCACTTCCAGCTTGTTGGCGTTTCCCAGGACGATGTCCAGTCCCTTCAACCGGGAGGCTTCCTCGGGATTCAACTGGGCGTAACAGCCGGTGAACACCACCAGGGCGTTTTCGTTGATGGACAGGGATTTCTTCGCCGCAAGCCGGGAATGATGATCGCTTCGCGCCGTAACCGTGCATGTGTTGATGACATACACGTCCGCCCGTTCTTCGGGAGAGACGATTTCGAAGCCCTCCTGCTCCAGGAGAGTTTGCATTTCGGCGGTGTCGTTCTGATTGGTTCGGCACCCCAGGGTGGCGAACCCGACTTTGGGTCTCATTTCAGTATGATTTGAAAAGGAATGATGCATTCAGGACCTTCATCTTAGAACGGGATCACATTTGAATCAACTTGTTATTATAAGGGCTTGGGGTTCTGTGGTGTAATAACCTTGACCGTGCAAAAATTGTTTGTTAGTATCCCCCCACACAACCCCGGTAATTGTGCAGGAATCCACCTTAATGGATTCTTCGGTTACAACCTGTTTCCCTCCCGTGTTATGCAGAAGGCGGACCGAAAAGTTCACTCCTTTCTTGAAAAGTGGTTGCAACGCACCGTCAAAGGTTATGTGGGTCACATGGATGGCACTCAAAACGGGCACCTGTTCGAGACAATTGTCTCGGGGGTCGAAAAACCGCTTCTGGAAATCGTGTTGAACGAGGTTGGGGGAAACAAAACCCAGGCGGCCAACATTCTGGGCATCAATCGCAACACGCTTCGTAAAAAACTTCAGGACTATAAGATCCGGTTAGATGCGTGATATCAGCCTCGCGGTCGTTATTCTTGCGGCCGGGAAGGGCACTCGTTTAAAATCTCCCCTGGCCAAGGTTCTCCAGCCTCTGGGCGGACGCCCTCTGTTACATTTCATCCTTGAAACACTGCGTGGGGTTGCCCATGATCGTTTGATCGTGGTGATCGGCCACCAAGCGGGTGAAGTTCGCGCGGTGTGCGAGGGGTGGTACCCCGATATCGAATTCGTGGAGCAACGCGAGCAATTGGGAACGGGACACGCCGCTCGGCAAGCCGAACCGTTGTTGTCCGATTTTGCCGGCGATGTTCTGGTTTTGTGCGGTGACATGCCCTTTCTCACCGCTGAAACGCTTAACCGGCTGGTTCGGCTTCGCCGCGCGACGGGGGCCGCTTGCGGTCTGCTGACGTTGAAATGTCCGGACCCGAAAGATTTCGGCCGGATTATCCGGGATGCCGGTGGAAAGGTGAAAGGGATTGTGGAAGACCGGGATGCCACTGCGGAGGAGAAAAAAGTTGACGAATTCAACGCCGGGGTTTACTGTTTTGACAATGCCTTGTTTTATAAGGCATTAAGCTCAATTGACAACAATAACGCTCAAAAAGAATTTTATTTGACCGATACCATATCGTATCTGGTCGATCACCATTTCCGGGTCGAGGCGCTTCAGATTTCCGATGCGGATGAGATTTTCGGGATCAACTCGCTAGACGATCTCCATCGTGCGGAAACCATTCTCGGGCGCAAGGGCCCGGTTTTGTGAGGGAGGTAATGTTGACGATCACCTGTACCGGACACGTTGAATGAAAGCGGTCATTCTTGCCGGAGGAAAGGGAGCGAACCTGGGTCCGATTTCTGCGACCCGGCCCATTCCGATGATTCGGGTGGGGGGACGCACCTTGTTCGACAACACGCTCAATCTCCTGAAGAGTGCCGGCATCAACGATATTTTTGTCGTGGTGGGGCATCAGAAGGAAAAAATGATCGAGTGCATTTCGGAGTATTCGAACAATGGGCTGAACCTGCACTATGTGGAGCAAAAGACCGCCGAGGATATCGGTGGCGCCGTGCTCCAGGTCCGGAACAAAATCTCTCCTGGCGAATTTTTCATGTTGATTTACGGCGATACGTTGACCGCCGCCAACATATTCAGCAAAACCCAGCAGTCCTTTCATTCCTTCAAATGCCCCGTGGCGTCGATTTGCCTTCCGCCATCGAACGAGATGTTCGGGAACGTTTTTCTGAACGCACATATGAAGATCACCCGGATCATCGAAAAACCTAAAGGGGATGAGTTGGGAAATTACGTGCTTTCGGGAGTGTTCATTCTGTCGGCTTCCTTTTTCGATTTGCTGGAAAAGAAAGGCCGCTCCATGGAGAAGGCGCTCAAGTCGCTGGTCGGCGAGGAAAATCTGCGGGCCTCCATGTGGGAGGACGAATGGCTGGATATCGTGTATCCATGGGAAATCCTGACTGCAAACCGGGTGCTGATGGATTCATGGAAGGAATCGTCGATCGCCAAGTCGGCCCGGCTGGAGGGGAATGTCACGATCCAGGGTGTCGTGCATATCGAGGACGACGTGATTATCAAGGCGGGTGCCGTGATCGAGGGGCCGTGTTCCATCGGCAAGGGATGCTATATCGGCAACAACTCGCTCATCCGCAGTTACACGTCGCTGGGAAATTATTGCTCGGTGGGCTACGGTGTGGAATTGAAGAACTGTGTCATCCTTGACAATACCCGGGTGGGTCGCCTCTCTTTTATCGGCGACAGCGTTCTCGGGGAAGGGGTGGACTTCGGCGCGGGGACGATGACGGTGAACCGGGCCGTGGACTGGAAACCGATATCGGTGAAGAGCGGCAACCGGCCGATCAACACCGGTCTGCTCAAATTAGGGACATTCATCGGCGATAAGGTCGTGGTGGGCGCCGGGAACACGATTGCGCCGGGAACCATCGTTCCTCCCGGAAAAGTGCTGGCTCCCCGATACACGGTGGGCGGAAAATAACTTCCAAGACGAATTATGTGCGGTATCAGCGGAGTTGTAGGATTTAAAAATATCGTCGATTCCCTTTACCAGGGGATCCTGAATCTCGAATATCGCGGCTACGATTCCTGCGGCGTGGCCCTGATGAACGGGACCCGCCTCTTGATAAAAAAAGATGTCGGCGAGGTCGAAAAGTTTTTCCGTAAAGAAAATGTCCTCTCGCTGAAGAGCCAGATAGGCCTTGCGCACACGCGTTGGGCGACGCACGGCAAAGTGGTCCGCCGCAACACTCATCCCTTCACTTCCGGCGATGGAAAGTTCGCGGTCGTGCATAACGGAATTATCTCCAACTACCGGGCGCTGAGGGATCAGTTGATTCACGAAAAGGTCCGGTTTCTTTCAGATACCGATACCGAGGTGATTCCCCACCTTCTGGAGAAATTCTACAAAAAACACAAAAATATCGAGGAGGCGATGGTCAAAACCCTCAACCTGCTTGAGGGGTCGTTTGCCCTTGCGTTCATCACCGTTCATCAGCCCGACCAGATCTATTGCGCCAAGCGCGAGTCTCCGCTCATGCTGGGGATCGGGGACGAGATCAAGTTCATCGGTTCCGATTTCAATGCTTTCATCGAACATACCAAGAATGCGGTGATCCTGGACGACGGGGAATACGCCATTGTGTCCCGGGATGCGTACGTGGTTAAGAATTATGTGACGCGGAAAGAGGTGGCCAAGCCGATCACGAAGATCGACTGGGACAGCGAAACCTCCAGGAAAGGCGGGTATCCGCATTACATGCTGAAGGAGATTTACGAGCAACCCCAAATGGTGAGCACGGTTCTGGAGCTTGATATTTCGGATCTGGATGAAGTGGCCGATATGATTTTAAAAAGCGATACGGCCTACCTCGTGGGAGTCGGGACCACTTTTTACGTGGCCAAGTTCGCGCAATACGTGTTTTCCTCTTTGGCCGGTGTGTTCCTTCCCTCCATCAGTTCGGATGAATTCGTCGGGCTCGCGAATTTAAACCGTAAAAGCATGGTGCTTGCGATTTCCCAATCGGGGGAAACTTACGATACTCTCTCTGCCATCAAGCAGGGGAAGGCCGCCCATGCCAAAACCGCCGCCGTGGTCAACGTCATGGGCTCGTCGATCGCCCGGATGGTGGATAAGGTGGTTCTGCAGAATTCGGGTCCCGAGATCAGCGTGATCAGCACCAAAGCCGCGTTTTCGCAAATGGCGGTCATGATTCTCATTGCGTTAAGGCTGGGATTGAAAGCCAAAAAAATAACGCGGGGCCAGTATGAAAAGCATCTCGCTTCTCTCCGGGACCTTCCCGGAATCATTCAGAATATCCTGAACGAGCGTTCGGGATTCATACATCGAATTGCCAGCAATCATTCGAAAGTGCGGCATTGGCTTTACCTGGGCCGGGGGATCTATTACCCGATCGCGTTGGAGGCGGCGCTCAAAATGAAGGAAGTGGCGTATGTGCATGCCGAGGGAATGCCCGGCGGGTTTCTCAAGCACGGAACGCTGGCCTTGATCGATAAGGAAATTTATTCCGTGGTTTTCATTCCCCCCAGAGAGGACAAGTTCCTCTATCAGGCGACGATCCATAGCGTCGAGGAGATTCGCGCCCGTTCCGGCTTCGTCCTTGGAATCCATTTCGACGACAGGGGGAAGAACCGGGATCTGTTCAGCGAAGAATTGATTCTTCCCCCCGTCCCCCCCCTGGTTGCTCCCCTGATCCAACTCGTGATCGGCCAGCTTCTGGCTTACTTTACCGCCACCTCGCTCAAGTGTAACGTGGATAAACCCCGCTTCCTTGCCAAGTCGGTCACCGTCGGCTGAGTCTATTTTTAGATCCCTTTAAGTATGTGTTTTGAAGCCGGGTTTGTACTTTTTCGCTTCCGGGTTCCGTGTTAGTCTGATTTTTCCCTTTTGAATAATAGTATTCGTTGTCTGTTTGGAAGGAGCGCTA
>Ga0210019_1005189_pt1 | contig 10975 bp, 8 predicted proteins | sample CryGeyCG2114_020_2_FD_183969 | JGI IMG/M metagenome (GOLD analysis project Ga0210019, IMG submission 183969) | Groundwater microbial communities from aquifer - Crystal Geyser CG11_big_fil_rev_8/21/14_0.20 (SPAdes) (version 2) | ecosystem: Environmental > Aquatic > Deep subsurface > Groundwater ...
AGAGACAGCTCCCCATCCCTCAGCTTCGACAGCAGGCTCTCCCCCACGTGCGCCACCGACTCCAGTTTCGAAAACCCCAGAAATCCGCACGTCCCCTTGATCGTATGAATCGTCCGGAAGATGCTCGACAAAATCGTCTTGTCCCCAGGGTTGTCCTCCAGCGACACCAACTCCTGGTCCAGCTTGTCCAGGTTCTCGTAGCTCTCCGTTAGAAACTCGTTGACGATCGGCTCCATCTCGCTGTCATATCCGCCCGATTTCGGGGGTGCGGCCGCCGGGGAACTCGAAGCGGGTTCCGGAGACGTCTGAGCTTGTACTTCCGCTTGCGCGGCGGGGGAAGCCGCGGGACTGGGGACCGGGGCAGGTGCAGGCTCGCCCTGACTTCCACCCTGCAAACGAGTCAGCGTCTTGACCAACTCGGAATAATCGACCTCTCCCTCGTTCTTGTCACTCTCCAGACAACCGAGTATTTGCCGGATCGCATCCACCATCGCAAGCAGGGCGCTGGTACGGTCTGGATTAAGGTCCAACTCCCGGTCGCGAAGTTTGGACAACAGACTTTCTCCAACATGGGCAATGGATTCCAGCTTCGAAAAGCCCAGGAAGCCGCAGGTTCCCTTGATCGTGTGAATGGTTCGAAAAATACTAGAGAGAATCTGTATGTCGGTGGGATTGTCTTCGAGTTGGACCAGTTCCTGATCGAGCCGGTCCAGGTTTTCGTAACTCTCCACAAGAAATTCGTTAACAATGGAATCCATTTCACTCATAGGTCCCTCGAAATAAAAAACTTCCCGCATGAGGACATGCAGGCGTAATTGCCCCCCCATGGAGTCATGATGCGATCCTGTCCTGATGGAAATGCCCTGATTCTATCGAAATTTTAAAAGGAATTCTACGTCCCTAACGCTCAAGTACCCGGTTTTCGGCCCAGGCTTTCCCCTTTTTTGGCACCGGCGACCTTGAGCATCAATTCCCCCTGGGGAAGGGAAAAATGCAGTTTAGCGGAAGGAATGCCCCGCGGAAGCAAAGGTTCCACATCGTGCCCCCGCATGATGGTAGGAAGAGACATGCCAATTTTGGTATTTTGCCGAGCGAACCGGGCTACGATGTCCCCTGCAAGCACATTGGCGAGTTCTCCCACGACATCGCCCATTTCGGGGCTCTCATAATCCACCTCGAATCCCGTAAACTGCAATGAAATGGCTTCTGCGGATTTCCTGGGGATGGCCAGCATCAGCAACCAGGTCACATCCCCGACAAACGAGATTATGCCAACCACACCATCCCCGATTTTTTTATCCGAGTCATCACCGTCAAATTTAGGCTCTGACCCCAATATGGTGTTAAAAATGGAGACTACCGAACCGATTACGGTATCCGTCAATTCCTGGGGGATAATCTCGCCCTTGATTTCTAAGTTCGACATAAATCCTCAGCAGTCCGGAACCGCCGCAATCCCGGGGTTACACGGTTCCCATCGACAATAAAGGAAACTCATTCCCATAAAATTCAGGGAAAAAGAGCTTCAGCGGTTCCGGCGGGCACAGGGAACAAAACCCCAATCCTTGGTGCCGTCGGGCCGGAACAATTAAACCCAAACTTCAGAAAATCCGCATTAAATCGATATTGAATGAAAACAATTGTATAGAATTACTGCTCTACCGTCAATGTAATTCTATAATATATTTTCAGGATTTCCCGATGCGCCCGCGAAAAAACTCACCCGTCCGGGCCATATCGACAAAACGTCCAGATGGACTCATTTCAGGAAAATCGTTCCGCGCCGGGTTGTCCGCCGGGTTGTCTTTGAAAGGAGAGTTTAAATCGCCTGAAAACTGATCGGATTCGGCAAAATTGGCGGGAAGAACACACCGCCTCAGGCGAGGAAGGGAAGGCTGGAATGGGCCTCAACGGCGCCAATCCGGATGTTACTTAAAAATGGTTTTGATCTTTTCTTCGAGTTGATTGGCGTTGAATGGCTTTACGATGTACTGATTGACTCCCGCCTGAACGGCTTCCATGATCTTTTCCTTATCCGCTTCGGAAGTAACCATGAGAAAATTGATTCCTTTAAGTTTATCGTTGCCGCGAACCGCCTTCAGAAATTCAATTCCGGTCATTTTAGGCATGTTCCAGTCGGAGATCACGAGATCCACGGCATCCGATTCCAGTTTTTTCAGTCCGGCGGCCCCGTCTTCGGCGTCCGAAATGTTGCCCGCCGCAAATCCCAATTGCTTCAATGTATTCTTGATGATTTGCCGCATCACCGAGGAATCGTCCACAACCAGCACTTTTTTGGATTCGTAACCCATAATGTCTTCCTTTGACCTGAATAAATAAGTTGATTTAATCCAACAACAACGGACGGGAGGGTTTCCCGTGCCACGAACCGGTTCTCACGTTCGAATCAAAACAGGATCCGCCCAGTCGCCAAAAGCAACAGGTCGCTATCTAGCTTTGGGTATATAATTAAATACACTCCACCTGTAAAACTGTCAACCCCTAATCTGTTTCAAGTTGCGAATGAATCCCCTACGGCTCACGAACCCGCGGAGACCATGCACTCTTGAAATTCTTCGTACAACGTATCCCGTTCCAAAGGGACCCGGCCCGCTTCCCGGATCATTTCAATGATCGTGTTTTTATGGAAAATCTGATCCGTCACCGCCCCGGCGGCATGGGTGATCTTCTCCTCCACCACCGTCCCGTCCATGTCATCCGCCCCGTAGGACAGCGCGAGTTGCGCGATTTTCGGCGTGATCATGATCCAGAATGCCTTGATATGCGGAAAATTGTCGAGCATCAACCGGGACACCGCAAGCGCCCGGAGATCCAGTTGCCCCGGGGTGGTGTGCAAAAAATCGAGGCGCGTGTTTTCCGGATGAAACGCGAGCGGAATAAAGGTCAGGAATCCTCCCGTTTCGTCCTGGAGGTTTCTCAGCCGAACCAGATGGTCCGCTCGTTCCTCCGGGGTTTCCAGGTGGCCGTATAACATGGTGGCGTTGCTCCGCATGCCCAGCGAATGCACCGTGCGGTGGACGTGGAGCCATGCGTCGGCCCCGGTTTTTTCGTTGCAGATCTTGCGGCGCACCCGGCGCGCGAAGATTTCCGCCCCGCCCCCGGGAACCGATCCCAGACCGGCCTCCCGCAACGCCAGCAGAGTGTCCACCAGAGGCATCCCGGCGATCTGCGCGAGATATTCCAGCTCCACCGCCGTGAACGCCTGAATGTGCACCTTGGGGAACCGCTGTTTCAATCCGGCCAGCATATCCGTGTAATACTGAAACGGCAGATCGGGGTGAAGGCCGCCCACAATATGGAACTCGCTCACGTTTCCGCCCCGGTACTGCTCGGCGTCGTCGAATATTTCCTGAAGCGGCTTGGTATAGGACGCCGGATTATCTTCCTTGACCCCAAAGGCGCAGAACTGGCAACTGTTGACGCAGATGTTGGTATGATTGATATGCCGGTTGTGAATGAAGTAAGTCCGGTTGCCGTGCTGACGCTCCCGCACGATGTTGGCCAGGTAACCCACCCCCAGAAGATCGGGAGTCTTCCAAAGCGTTACCCCCTCCTGCAAAGACAGGCGCTCCCCCGCCCGGACCTTTCCGGCGATGGGATTCAATTGCGGATCTTCGAATTTGAACAGCATGAGAGGATTTTCCCCGAATGAACAATTGGAAATCAACGTGGAATTATACCCGAACCGGGAGGGAAGCTGAAAGAAATTTATCGAGGCAGGAGGCCCAATTTCCGGGCGGAGGAAAGGAGAGCCTTATCGGCGGTCCAGAGCGCCGCTCGGCTCAATTTGGCAGAAGCGAGCAAATGGACATCGACATAACCGATTCCCTGCCCCAGCAACTGATTCTGCTCAATGAAGGTTAAAACTTCCTCATCTCCGGCCATCTCAGTTTGGGGAAGCGCTTGAAGAAGGGACACAATATTTTTACGATTTTGAAAATTTCCGCAGGCCAGTTCGCCAATGACAAACGGATGGCAACAAACGACGCCCTCATCCAGGAGTTGTTCGAGGCGCACCTCCCCCTTTCGCAAGTGGGAAACCCAGATGGAGGTATCGACCAAAACCATTTACCCGGCCCGCCGTCTCCGGATCGGGCGGGCTTCCGGCTCGGAGCCACCGAGACGGGCGAGACGCCGACCACTTTCCCGCGCAATCAACGCTTCCAGTCCCATCCGCACCAACGCGGTTTTCTCCTTTACCCCGGTCAGGCGGGAAGCATCCCGGACCAAATCGTCGTCAATGTTCAATGTCGTTCTCATGCATATATTAATGCATGGATTATATGCCTTAATCAAAACAAATTGAATCGCAGACAAAAACAGTAGGCATTATTTTGAATATTGTTTGGTTATTATGCCAACCGCTATATCTTTAATGTCAAACCACCTAGCAAGACCACCGATTTGAAAGGAATTAAAATCTTGACCGTTCAAATCTGCCAAATCGACAGATAAGTCCTTACCGTTTAGGTCCAATTCAATTCTCCCAATTTTTTCATAATCCCCTTGAACCATCCAGCGGGGGCACGCAAATCCGTGCGCATACGCACACCTGATCATATGAATCAAGGTTCGGAGTTGATCGTCCCGATTTTTGGATTTTGGTCGCTCCTTAATCCCGCCACCTCAAAGGCATTATCCAACACCATGGCTGATACGCCAAAAGCCGACATCTCATTGAGTAAAAAGGCGTTTTTAATACTATCTTTCGAGGAAAATTTCCCAGACCACAAACACCAACCTTCTTCTTTAGTAATTATATTATCCTCATCAAATTTCTTGAAGTCGATGTTGCCTTTTTGAAAAAACTTGTCAAACGCATGGCAAATTCCAACTGCCTAAACGCATAATTAACATCCTGCAGGGCAAATTTTAATTCTTCCAAGTGACCGGGAATCAATTCCTAAAACCTCCAAAGTATTAATCGGTGTTCATCGGCGGTTCCAGCCTGTTACGGGCTTGCTTTCAGTATCATGCTTCGACAGGCTCAGCATGACACTTCTCAAATCCACACGCAATCGGCGATGACGAGGGTCATGAACACGAGGCTGATCGCCCCGTTCACGTTGAAGAAGGCGAAGTTGACCTTGGACAGGTCGCCCGGATGCACCAGGGAATGTTCGTACCCCAGCATTCCCGCCACGCAGGTCACGCCGAACAGGTAGAGCGGCCCGAGATCCGTCAGCCAGCCCAGCGACAGCAAAATGACGACCATGGCAACATGGGCCGCCGCCGCGAGCCAGAGCGCGGTCTTAAGTCCGAACCGGCGCGGAATCGAATGCAGACGGTTTTGGGCATCGTGTTCGACGTCGAGGCAGGAGTATATGACGTCGAACCCGGCCAGCCAGAAGACCACCGCCGCACCGAGAACCAGCGAAACGAGCGAGATCTCCTCGCGGATGGCCACCCAGGCCCCCACCGGCGCCACGGCAATGGCGAACCCGAGAAACAGGTGCGAATAAGGGGTGAACCGCTTGGTCAGGGAATAGAAAAACACGATCGCCAGCGCCACCGGAGACAGGTAAAACGCAAGCGGGTTCAGCATGTAACTGGCCCACACCAGAAGGAGGGAGGACGCGACGAGAAACACAGCGTACGGTCCGGCCGATATCCGTTGCGCGGGAAGCGCCCGGTCCCGCGTACGCGGATTGGTGGCGTCGTACCGGGCGTCGACAATGCGGTTGAACGCCATGGCCGCGCTTCGCCCGCCGAACATCGCCACCACGATCCAGAACAGTTTATCCCACGGGGGAAGCCCCCCCGCCGCCAGAAACGCGCTGATGACGGCAAACGGCAGAGCGAACACCGTGTGCTGAATCTTGATGTCCTGGAAAATTACCGCAAGCTTTTCGAACGGCGTCATCGCTGTGGATTTGAATTGAGGGTTCCCTTAAACAGCGGGGGGAAGCAGGACACGGGTCCTCCGCCAGGCAACAAAGAGCAGGAGGCCGAGAATGGCAATCATCACCAAGTGCGGCCATTGGGCGCGTGGATCCCACACGGGACTCATGAAGACGGTTCCGCGCAGTTCCCCGGAGTAATGTTTCAACATCTCTCCGTACTCGATCATCAAGTGAACCGGAAAACTACCGGCGAGCGATTCGGCCCCCGACTCCTTTTTCACCGGCACTTCGAAATATTTTTCCTCCCCGCCGCGCAGAGTAAAACCCATCATGCCGTTGAATCCCTCACCAACCAGGCCGGGAGGAAGCAGAAGCATCATCTGCACGTTTTTGAGCGAGTCGGAGTCGTTTCTCAAAAAAACTTTAAGGAAAGGCGCCTCCGCCCCGGACCGGGAATCGATCTCGCCCACGATCGCCGACTCCACAGGTTCGTTGAAATAAAAAGAACCGGTATGGATCTGGGACAAGGATTCCCCTCCCTCGGGCCGAAGGGCGTAACGCATCATGACGACGAGCGGATACCGCCCCACCCGCATCACGGGAGGATGCTCGTTGTTGACGAGCGTCACCGCTTCCCCCGGATCCAGCTTGGGGATCATCCCCATCATGGCCATGGAATGGTGGAAATGGAACATGGGATGCAGGTGGTAGATCGGGCGGCCGGAATCGTTCTTCAACTGGAGGACCACCGAGACAGCCCCGTTTTCATCCACGTGGGTGCGGGTGGAGATGCTCAGCGGGTCCGTCTCCGCCCAGGCGGTGAAGGACCAGGCGAGACACAACGCAAATGTCAGGCTTTTCAGGTATGGGAGGGTGGGGATCCTCCCGAGAGTTGGCATGATGGTCAAACCTCCTTAAAATCGGCCCCTTTCCCATCAGGATAGCAATTTCCCGATTCGATTTACAGAAAATCCCGACGCGTCCCCGGCGGGCCACAAAACCGTATTGAGTGGATTCGCCGCCGTGAAAGCTGGTAACATAACGTATTAGTCCGTTCAGGAAAAAAATCGAAGGAGGCACGATATGGATGGCATGTTGGTTTTCATCGTCTTGCTGGCGTTACTGTTTTTCAGCGCGTTTAAAATTCTTCGGGAATACGAACGCGGGGTGATCTTTCTCCTGGGCCGATTCTGGAAGGTGAAAGGCCCCGGCCTCATCATCGTGATCCCCGGAATCCAGAAAATGGTGAAAGTCAGCCTGCGAACCGTGGTCATGGACGTACCGCCGCAGGACATCATCACCAAGGACAACGTCACGGTGAAGGTCAACGCGGTAATTTATTTCCGGGTGGTGGATCCGCAAAAGGCCATTATCGACGTGGAAGACTTCCTCTACGCCACTTCCCAGTTGGCACAGACCACGCTACGGAGCATCCTGGGACAAAGCCAGCTCGACGAATTGCTCGCCAACCGGGAGGCGATCAACACCCACCTGCAACGCGTGATCGACGAACAGACCGAACCGTGGGGGGTGAAGGTGATCAACGTGGAGTTGAAAAACGTGGACCTGCCGCAGGAAATGCAGAGATCCATCGCCAAGCAGGCCGAAGCGGAACGGGAGCGGCGGGCCAAGGTGATCAACGCGCAGGGCGAATTCGAGGCGGCGCAAAAGATCGCCGAGGCGGCAGACGTGATCGGCGCCCATCCCCCGGCCCTGCAACTGCGGTTTCTACAGACCATCGTGGACATCTCATCCGGGCAAAGCACCACCACGTTTTTCCCGATTCCCATAGAGCTGATGAAACCCTTCATCGATATGCAACTGAACGCGGCCAAAAATAAACCCGAATGATTCTGAGTGAGCGGGGGCCTTGGGCTTCATGACCCGGTTCGGATCCCCGATCCCCGGAGCCAGGCCCGCCACCTTTTCATCCGGGCGGAGGAGTGATAGAATTAAGAGAGTTTTCCAAAAGGGCGGCGCGGGTATGGGGCGCCCCTTAGCCATTTTCCGTTTCTTTCTCTCCTTCCATGGAACCCAGGCTCTGGATCGAAAACTTCCTTTCACGGGTGCTAAGGAAGCACCATGAGGTGCGATACCTCACCGGGCTTTATGCCTGGCTTTCCTGGTGGATCGCGGCGGTTCTTTTCGCCGGTCTGGTTTCATTTCTCCTGCCCTTGTTTCGAGACGCGATTTTAATCGCTTCCCTGGTTTTCCTGGTCCCCCTGATTCATGTCGTCTATCGATACTTCATCCGGGAATGGGTTGCCGGATTCGGCCTGGACGATGCGGCCCTGCTCGTCGAAAGCCAGCACCCCGAGCTGGCCAACGCGCTGATCAATTCCAACCAGTTGAAACGGCACCTGGAGACTCACGAGAAGGATCGGGACTTTTCCCGCCCGATGATCGGGGAACTCTTGCAACGGACGCAGGGCCAGATTCGGGATATGGATCCGGGAGCGCCGATCGACCGAGGCCCCCTGGGCCGAAGCCGGAACTGGTTTCTCGGCCTGGCGGCGGGAGCCGTGCTGATCACCTGGCTGATCCCGGGAATTTGGGAGCGGGGATTGGGCGGCGGAGGGGCGCGTCTCCTGCAGGCCACGGGCTCCGGGTCGGCCGGGCACCCCGGGACGGCAAAGGCCCCCCAGGGCGCGGACCTTGACTACCGGGTTGAAAACCTGACCCTGACCTTCAACTACCCTGCTTACACCCGGTTGACAAGCGAAACGCGGCCCGCCTCGAACGGAGCCATCGAGGCCCTTCCGGGAACCGAGGTTCAGGTGAACGCCAGTATCAACCTTCCGTCCAAGGGAGGCGAACTGGTCCTCAATGAAAAAGACCACCTTTCCATGCGGCGCGAGGGCGGGGAAAAACTCGCGGGCCGGTTCCTCGTGAAGGAAGGGGGACATTACCAGTTGCGCATACACGGAACCGACGGCAATAAATATCTTCTCCCCTCCCGGTACCCCATCACGCTGATGGAGGACAAGGCGCCCACCATCGTCCTGTTCCTGTCGAATCCGAAACCGGTCTATTTCGAGACCGCCAAGGTGCAGATGTTTTATGAAAGCCGGGACGACTTCGGCCTGAGCCAGATCGATCTGGTTTATTACCAGAACGGCAAGATCTTCCGGATCCCCGTGAAAACCCTGAAAATGCAGGAAACCAGCGTCCAGGGAGGGTACACCTGGGAATTGGGAGCCATGGGTTTCCACTCCGGAGACCGGATCCAGTACTATCTTGAAGTCAAGGACAACGACAACGTTTTCGGCCCCAACACGGGACAGTCCGAGACCTTTTCGTTCTCCATCTTCGATTCCCGCAAAGAGATGGAAGACCTGATCGCCCTGCAGGACGAGTTGACCGAACAGATCATCGCCCTTCTTGCCCAAAACCTGGTGAAGGGCGAGGCCATTCAGTCACGGGCCACCTCGGGTCCCGAAGATTGGAAAGACCTGTTCGCGTCCAACATCGACCAGACCATCCAGGTGGTGCGGCTGGCCCAGCGCATCGCCGACCGTGCGGAGGACGTCGAAAACTTTCCCCCGCCCTATCTCACCCTGTTGCAGAACGTCATTTCGGGCTTGACGCAGATTCGCGAAGAACAAATCAAGGCTTTGGAAGACATCCATAAGGAAACGGGCAAACCCACTCCGGTAGCCCTTTCCCTGTCCCCGCCCGCGGCGCTCCACGGGCGGCTGGTCTCGCACCTGGAGCGGGACATCCTGTTTCTGGTGAAAATGACAAACCGGCAGAAAATGGACCAGGTGATGGATCTGGAAAAACAGCTTTCCGAACTCACCGAAACCCTGCGCGAGGAGTTTGAAAAAATCGCCGGGAAAAAAGCGCCCATGAACCCATCCGAGATTCGCGCCAAAATGGACAGCATCCGGCAAACCCTGCAGAAGATCATGGACCAGTTGAGCCGGCAAAATCAAACCCGGCCCGACGAATTTCTGAATCCCAACGCATTTAAATCGTTGAACATGGAGGAATTTTCCGCCGCCCTCGACCGCATTTCCAAGATGGCCGATGAAGGGAAGATCGACCAGGCCCTGGAGGAACTGAAGAAGATCACCGAAGACCTGCGCACCCTGGCCAATCACCTCAATCAGGCCGACCAGCAGATGGATAACCTGGTGGATACCCAGCTCATGGAAAAGATAGACGAATCCATTCGGAAGCTGGATCGATTGGAACAGGACGAGAAAAAGCTGATCGAAGAGACGGGAAAGATCAACCAATCCCTGAGAGAGGCGCAGAGCCAGAATTACCAGGAGGCCATCCAGGAATTTTTCCAGGAACTCGAGCAGTTGGTGGGTCAGATCCAGGACATCTTCGAACAGGACCGGGAATTTTTGCAGGCCCATCCCGCCATGAAGCAACTCCATGACCTGATGGACCGGCAAACCGGGATCGAAGAGAAGATCCGCCGGCTGGGACAAAAAACGGTGGATTCCAACCTGACCGGGGACCTGGAACAAAATTTCCAGTCTCTGAATCAGTCCCGGAGAGATCTGACCGAATTGAACCGGGAAATGGACTCCCTGAGAGTGCGGCACTTCGAAGAATTTAAAAGCGAAATTCCGCACCTTCAGGACAACTACCGCACCCTCAAGGAAATGGCGCAACTGAAGGATTTGAACGAATTCAACAACCTCTTCCGCAACACCTATCCCGAGGTGTTCCGCCTGCAAAACAACCTGCGCACCACCCCCAACCGGAAGGAAGACATTGCCGACCAGGTGGACGAAGACCTCCGGCAGGTGACCCGGCTCAACGGAGAAATCTCGAAGAAACTGGGTTCCATGATGCGGTCCCTGCGCGACAACTATCAATCGCTCCTGACTCCCAAGGACCGGCAGAATCTCGAACGGCTGGCCCGGGAACAGGACGGATTGCGCAGACAGGCTCAGGAAATGGAACAGGAATTTTCCCGGATGAACATGCAGAATCCGATGATCTCCCCCATGCTTTCCACTCGCATGGACCGGAGCCAGCAACATATGAAACAAGCCGAGACGGAGTTGCGGGTTCCGGACGTGTCCAACGGGATCACCTCGGCAAACCGGGCGCTGAAAGAACTTCAGGACACGCGGGAAATGCTTGAGGAT
>Ga0210019_1005191_pt1 | contig 10973 bp, 9 predicted proteins | sample CryGeyCG2114_020_2_FD_183969 | JGI IMG/M metagenome (GOLD analysis project Ga0210019, IMG submission 183969) | Groundwater microbial communities from aquifer - Crystal Geyser CG11_big_fil_rev_8/21/14_0.20 (SPAdes) (version 2) | ecosystem: Environmental > Aquatic > Deep subsurface > Groundwater ...
AAAGCCAAAATAGCTAAAAAAGACGTGATTGAATATGAGATGCCGGCCGGCAAAAGCATTTTAGTTAAAGTCGGAGACTTTGTTAAGGCCGGCCAGCCTTTGTGCGAAGGCAACCTTGATTTAAAAGAGCTTTTCAAAGCAGTTGGCGAAGAAGAAACCAGACGCTATATCATCAGGGAAATTCAAAGAATTTATGTTTCTCAAGGAGCTTCAATTCACGATAAGCACTTGGAAGTGATTGTCAGACAGATGTTTTCTAAAATGAGAGTTAAAGATGCCGGCGACAGTGATTTTATTCAGGGAGAAGTAATCAGTAAAACCAGATTAAGCGAAGAAAACGATAAGCTTAAAAAGGAAAATAAAAAACAAATGATCGCTCAATCAACATTATTGGGAATTTCCAAAGTTGCTTTGGCTACGGACAGCTTCTTATCAGCCGCTTCCTTTATTGAAACTTCAAGAGTCTTAATTAAAGCCGCTATGGAGGGCAAAGAAGATAGGCTATTGGGATTAAAAGAAAACGTTATTATCGGCAAGTTAATACCGGCCGGAACTGGATTAAAAAAATAGTTGGATATCTATTAAATTTGAAGTATATCTGCTGATATACCAAATCAAAAGGGTTTGGTATAATATACCATTAGACTGTTTTTGAATTATGGCCAAACAAAAGAATAATATTCCTTTAAAAAAAGAAAAAATCCAGGATCTTAATTTCCTGCCAAAATCAATTAAGGGCTATCTATTAAGCTTATTTTTAGTTTTATTGGCGGCAATAATCTTGTTTTCTTTCTTTAATTTAGCGGGCAATGGCGGTCAACAAATATTAATTGGGCTTTTATTTTTATTTGGCAAGGCAATTTATTTATTGCCTTTGTTTTTAGTTTTAAGCGCGGTTATCTTCTTTGTTGGCAGTAATAATCCGCATCGTGTTTCAAGAATGACAAGCTTTGCTTTTTTATTGTGCTTGTTCGGTTTGAGCGCTATTTTAAATTCTTTTAATACTATTGAAAAAATATCTTTAAACGCAAAACCATTAGGTGGTTTTCTGGGTTATTTTTTAAGTTTTCCGATTTTAAGACTTTTTGGATTTTGGATGAATTTAATTGTTTTTACTTTGGTAGTTGTTTTTGGTTTTCTTATTTTCTGGCAAATATCAAAGAAAATAGAGCCGAAAACAGCCGAAGAATTGGTTGAAAAGAATCAGATTTTAAAAAGAATTTTAGAGCCAAAATTAAAAGTCAAAGAGATTCCAGGTTTAACAGAACCATCAATTAAACAGGATAAGATTGATTTAAAAACAAAGCCGATTATTGGTTTTCAATCAGGTAAGTCAATTTACAAAAAGCCTTCGTTGGATTTATTAGAGCTTGAAAAAGGAGAACCGATTACAGGAGATATTAGAAATAATATAGTAATTATTAAAAATACTTTGGAGAATTTTGATATTCCAGTGGAAATGGGAGGAGTTAATGTTGGTCCGACCGTAACTCAATATACTTTAAAGCCGTCAGAGGGAATTAAATTATCAAAGATTACAACTTTGAATAATGACTTGTCTTTGGCTTTGGCAACCCATCCTATAAGAATTGAAGCTCCTATTCCGGGAAAGTCTTTGGTTGGCATTGAAGTTCCGAACAGTTCTAGAGCCATAGTCAGGTTGAAAAATCTTTTTGAAGATCAGGCTTTTAAAAATTCAGCCGCGCCGCTATTATTCAGTTTGGGACGAGATGTGGCCGGAATTCCTACTTTTGCCGATTTAGCAAGAATGCCCCATCTTTTGGTGGCTGGCGCAACAGGCACAGGCAAAACAATTTGTTTAAATAGTATTCTTTTAAGTTTGCTTTACCGCAATTCACCGGAAACAATGAGATTAGTTATGGTTGATCCTAAAAGAGTTGAATTTCCGGTTTACCAGGATATTCCCCACCTTTTATCTCCAATTATCTATGACAGTCAGAAAACCATTAACGCTTTAAAGTGGTTGGTTAAGGAAATGGAAAGAAGGTTTGAGGTTTTAGCGGGAGCCAAGGCAAGAAATATTGCTTCATATAACAAAGATATGAGCCAGAGAATGGAGAAAGCCAGTAAGGTTAGCGGCGAATCAAAGATTCAAAATGAAGAAGATGGCTTAGAGTTAATGCCATATATCATTGTTGTTATTGATGAATTAGCAGATTTAATGGCGGCTAGAGGCAAGGAAATTGAAGCTTATATCGTCAGATTAGCGCAAATGGCCAGAGCCGTTGGTATTCATTTGATTGTGGCAACACAAAGGCCTTCAGTTGAAGTCATTACGGGTTTGATTAAAGCCAATATTACTTCCAGAATTACTTTTCAAGTTGCTTCTCAAATTGATTCCAGAACAGTTATTGATACTGCTGGCGCGGAAAAATTATTGGGCGCCGGAGATATGTTGTTTATTTCTCCGGAAATTAGCAAGCCACGGAGAATTCAAGGCGCTTATGTTACGGAAAAAGAAATTAAAAGAGTGACTGATTTCTTAAAATCTCAAAAAGAAGATTTGGGTGAATTGAGAGATAACTTTTTAGCTGAAGAGTTAACTAGAGAATTGAAAGGAGAAGAGGGTAGCGCTGAAGAGTTTTTCAGCGATAATGAAGATCCTCTTTATCTGCAAGCCAAGCAATTAGTGATTGAATATAAAAAAGCTTCTGCTTCTATGTTGCAGAGAAGATTAAGAATTGGTTATGCCAGAGCTGCCCGTCTTTTAGATATCTTAGAAGAAAGAGGAGTAGTTGGTCCGGCTGACGGGGCCCGGCCCAGAGAAGTTTATTTTAAAGAAGATAATTCTAATTCCTTAAAAGCCAATGTGCCAATGCCGAATTTAGAAGATGAACCGAATCCAGACGAGAATAATGATGATTGGGAAAAAGTTTAAATAAGGCTAAGCCTTTTTTAATAAATTAAAAAGTTAAATTTATATTATGGTCAAGAAAAAAATCAAAGAAAAAGAGATCAAAACAGATTTATTAGAAGCAGTTCAGGAAATAAAACAGCGTTTTGGCGAAGGCGCGATTATGAAGCTTCGCGATGTCAGAGCAGTTGATATTGATGCTATCAAGACAGGTTCACCTTCTTTGGATATTGCCTTGGGTGTTGGCGGCGTGCCCAGAGGCAGGATTATTGAAATATTCGGACCAGAGTCAACCGGTAAAAGCACCTTGGCTCTTCATATTTGCGCCCAAGCGCAAAAATCAGGGGGAGTGGCTGCTTATATTGATGCTGAAAATGCGCTTGATCCCGACTATGCTAAGAGGCTTGGGGTTGATGTTGAAGAATTGCTTATTTCTCAACCGGATTCAGCCGAACAAGCCCTTCAAATAGTTGAAACGTTAGTAAGATCAACTCAAGTTGATGTAATTGTGATTGATTCAGTCGCAGCTTTAGCTCCTAAAAGCGCGATTGAGGGTGAAATGGGAGAATTTAAAATTGGCTTGCAAGCTAGATTGATGTCTTCGGCTTTACAAAAACTTTCCGGAGTTATTTCAAAAACAAAGACAGTTGTCATTTTTATAAATCAATTAAGAATGAAGATTGGAATTATGTTTGGCAATCCAGAAACAACTCCAGGCGGATTGGCTTTAAAATTCTATTCTTCGGTTAGAATTGATTTAAGAAGAATCGCTCAAATTAAGTCAGGTGAAAATATTATCGGTTCTAGAATTAGAGCCAAGGTAGTGAAAAATAAAGTGGCTGCTCCCTTTAAAGTGGTTGAATTTGATATTTATTATAATGAGGGTATTTCGTATATCACCGATCTTTTGAATTTGGCTATAAAAGACGAGGTAGTTAAAAAAGCCGGTAGTTGGATTCAATATGAAGAAACAAAGCTTGGTCAGGGATTTGAAGCGGCTAAAAAATTCTTAAAAGAAAATCCAGCTATAATTGAAAAGATTAAAAAATCCCTGTCTGAAAAACAGGGTCAGCCAAAAGACTCGCAATTAGATTAATCTAATTATTTCATTGTGAATGGCAATAAGCCCAAGTGTCTGGCTCTTTTTATAGCTGTGGCTAGTTTTCTTTGGTGGCCAGCGCAAACGCCGGTTCTTTTTTTAGCTCTAATTTTAGCTAATCCGGAAGTAAACTTTCTTAAAATGCCCAAATTTTTGAAATCTATTTGTTCGATGCCTTTTTGACAAAATAAACAATCCATACTTCGCTCCTCGCTTCGCTTGGAGCTACGTATTCTTCCGTAGCCTTTGGCGAAGGAGGACATTATCTTAATAAAAATTTTTAAAAAGGAATTTGAGAAACGTCAATTTCTCCTTCTTGTTCTTCTTCAATGATTGGAATTTCCTCTTGAGTCATTGGTGATCCTGACGCGGATTCATTTTTATGGCTGGAGGTTGAAGTTGAGGTTGAGGCCGACTTTGGTCCAAGTTGCATTTTTTCAGCTACGATTTCAGTTCGGTATTTTTTTACACCAGAAGCGTCTTGCCAAGATCTGGTTTCAACCCGGCCTTCAATTAATACCAAAGCTCCTTTGGTTAGATATTGCGAAGCAATTTCGGCTAACCTTCTCCATAAAACAATATTATGAAATTCAGCTCTTTCTTGTTTTTGATTATTGCTGGTAAAAACTCTATTGGTTACCAATCTGAAAGAACAAACACTTTGACCGGTGGTTGTGCTTCTAGTTTCAGGATCGCTGGCAACTCTGCCTAAAAGAATGGCTTTATTAAGGTTCATTGTAATTTATTTAAAGATTTCGTCTAATTTTTTTTCAATTTCTTCTAATTCGACCTTTTGAGGTTTTAGTTTTTCTGTTTCCAGCGGTTTTCTTGGCGCTCTGACAGATCTAATTCTCATTGGCCTTATTTTTAAAATTAAATATCTTAAAATATTTTTTTCTTCTTTTATTGTTTTTTCTAAATTGCTTAAATTTAAAGAATCAAAGGAAAAGTATGTTGATTTTAGCCAAGCGAAAACTTCCTTTTTGATAGGATAAGCTAGGGCAATTTTCTTTGGCAAAAGGCTTTCAGAAATAATGCCTTGTTTCTCTTGGATAAAATTATTGATTTTTCTCGAAATTTCCTGAGAAGCTTCTTCGGAGATTTGAGAAGAAATAATATAAGATAGTTCGTAATTTTGCTTCATAGGTCAATATTAGCAAGAAAGATTTAGGCTGGCAAGTCTGGAAAGCTGTGCTAAAATACAATATATGGTCAAGATTAACCAAAATATTTTTAGAGCTTATGATATTAGGGGGATTTATCCTCGAGATTTAAACGGCAAAGTAGCCTCAAAAATAGCCTTGGCTTTAGTTGATCTCTATCCCGATATTCAGAAAGTCGTTCTTGCTCATGATACCAGAAAAAGTTCGGCGCCATTATCTCGGGCAATTAGTAAAGCTTTAGTTGAGGCAGGCAAAGAAGTGATTTTTTTAGGGATATCGCCGGATCCTTTATTTTATTTTTCTATTTTCCATTATAATTTTGATGCCGGTATTATGATTTCTGGATCTCATAATCCTAAGCAGTATAATGGCATTATTCTTCATGTGAAGAAGAAAGGAGATGTTGTTGAAAAAGACATAGAGACAATCAAAAACCTTGTTTTAAAGGAAAGGAAAGCCAAAACAAAAAAGCTTGGCAAAATTGTCATTTTTAATCCTGAGAAAGATTATCTGAATTATATTACCAGTAAAATTAATCTTAAAAAACCATTAAAGATTTTAATTGACTCTGGTAACGGGGCAATGGGTTATTTGCCCGAAAAGGTTTTTAAAAGATTGGGATGTCGGGTTAAAACAATTTATGGAGAATTTGATGGTAATTTCCCTAACCATTTGCCCGATCCATATGTAAGAAAAAATAGAATGCCGGCTAAAAAAGCAGTTTTAAAAGGCGGGTTTGATATTGGTTTTGTGTATGATGGCGATGGCGATAGAGTGGCTGCCATTGATAATTTAGGAAGATCGGTGGTTGGAGATTTTTGTTTTTTAATGTTAGCTAGACAGGCTTTAGAAAAATGGAAAGGACCGATTGTTCACGATACCAGAGTCTCTAAGGTTTTTTTGGATGAGATGAGAGCAAAAGGAATAAAAACATATTTTTCCGTTTCTCATCATACCGCTGTTATAAAAAAGATAATTAAGACTAAGGCCATTTTCGGCGGGGAAGTAACCTTGCATTTTCTTTTTCCAAAAGATTATTATCTTTGCGATGAAGCCTTATTCGCGTCTTTGAAAATAGCTGAAATTGCTTCAAATAAAGAAAATTTTGCATCATATATTGATACCTTGCCAAGATATGAAGTAAGCCCAGAAATTTTTATTCCTTGTTCAGATGATACTAAATTTGAAATAATTTTAAAATTACAAAAATTCTTAAGAAGTAAAAAGTATGATTTTGTTGATATTGACGGAGCCAGAATTAATTTTCCCTATGGTTGGGCTCTTTGCCGGGCATCCAACACTACCCCGACTATTAAATGTAAGTTTGAGGCAGACACTAAAAAACACTTAATTGAAATTGAGAAAGAATCTTTAGAGATTTTTAAAAAAATTGGCGTGCCTGTAACCGAAAAAACTTATAAAGAGCTTAGTCTGCATATTTGACGTAAATCGTTTTCAATACGTTTTAATTGAATCTATTTTATAAATTTATTTGTTTTATAAATTTATCTATTTTGTATTTTATGTGTTTTGCAAAAATTATATTAACTTTATCTTTCGTAAATACTTCACGATCGTGAAGTATTTACGAAAACATAACTATGAATAAAACTATAAGTTGAAATATTTTCTTAAGTCAGAATCTTTTTCTAATTTTTCAATAGTTAAAAAACGAACATCTCCTTTTAGGTCTTCTTTATATAGTCTTATCAATTCTTTTATTTGGTCTTTTACTTCAAATGGAAATATCCAAAAGCTTTTTTGGACTTCTTTAAAACCAACCCAGCGAAGGGCTCTCCTTAGGTAATCGCGTTCTTTGCGCGAACCTTCGGGAACATCCCAACAAATCGCCCGCCATTTTCCATCCCATTTTATTTTATTTTTTTTGGATTTTATTTTATATTTTATTATTTCCAATTTTCCTTTTTCCGTGAGTTGTATCTTTTTCCCATTTTTTGTATTAATCTCTTTAATATAATTTCTTCGTTTTAGGTCATAAATATATTTCTTATGTATAGGATAGTGCTGAAGGAATCTTATTCTTGTAATTTCGGTCATTTTTCTTGGTAAAAATAATGTTGCGTCTAATATTCCAAAAATTTCAATTAAGATCTCGTGAGAAACTGACCCTGTTTTTAAACCGCGTCCAGACATAAAATATTTAAATTATTTAATGATATATAATTATAATATATTAATTTTTTCTATTCGTAAATACTTCACGATCGTGAAGTATTTACGAAAGGTTATATTCAATTTTTTTATATTAGTATAACGAAAATGCTATGACAATAAAGTTATAGCGTTTTGTACTTTATTTGAAATTTAAATTAAGCCGGTCTTCTTTTTCACTTCAGCAATTGTCTCTTGGGCAATGGTTTTTGCTTTTCTTGCCCCTTGTTCCAAAATTTCTTCTATATAAACCTGCCTAGAAAGAAGTTCTTTTCTTTTCTTTCTTAAAGGTTCTAGCTCTTTAATGAGGAGATCAGCCAGTTTTTCTTTAAATTTGGCATAACCTTGGTCTTTGAATTTCTTTTCAATATCTTTGATGGGTTTTCCGGAAAAAAGACTGTAAATGGTTAAAAGATTAGAAATGCCTGGTTTTTTAATTAAGTCGTATTTTACTTGTTTTTCCAAATCAGTAACGCTAGACATAATTTTTTTTCTAATGACTTCCGGTTCGTCAAAAAGATAAAGGCAACCAGCAGGAATTGATTTTGACATTTTCTTTTTAGGATTTGTCAAAGACATAATCTTGGCTCCTTCTTTGGCTAATTTAACTTTTGGTTCAATAAAAGTTTGGCCAAATTTTTTATTGAATTTTCTGGCAATAGTCCTGGCTAATTCAACATGCTGTTCTTGGTCTTTTCCAACCGGTACTACTTGGGTTTTATAGAGAAGGATGTCGGCGGCCATCAAAACCGGATAGTTTAACAGGCCGGCGCCAATTTCTTCTTTAAACTGATTTGATTTGTCTTTATATTGTGTCATTCTCATCAGATCGCTTATCGGAGTGACGGTGTTTAAAATCCAGGCAAGCTCTGTATGTTCCGGCACCTTGGATTGGATAAAAAGAATTGATTTTGCCGGGTCAATGCCGGCCGCCAAATAGCAGACCGTCACATCCAAGATATTTTTTTGCATTTGTTTAGGATCGTAAGGGATAGTCATGGCGTGTAAGTCAACGACACAATAAATACACCCTCCTTCTTTTTGGAGCTCTACAGATTGTTTTAACATGCCCAAATAATTTCCAATATGGAGAGCGCCGGTTGGCTGGATTCCTGAAAAGATTTTCATATTGTCATTATACCTCAATTATTACCGGTAAGACCATTGGTCGTCTCTCGGTTTGTTGATAAAGGAAATCTCCAACCTTATTTCTTATCTCTTCTTTAACATAGGTCCAATTAACCGCGCCGCCCGAACCGGCCGTCTTGTCAATAATGTCGATCACTCTTCTTCTGGTCGCCTTTAATAAATCCTTCGATTCTCTCAAATAAACAAAGCCTCTGGAGATTATGTCGGGTGATCCTTGAATTTTTCCGGTTTTCCTGTCAACAATGGCAATGACGACAAACATTCCGTCTTCGGATAATGTTTGTCGGTCTTTTAAAACAACTTCACCGACATCGCCAACTCCTAAACCGTCTACAAAGACGTAATTTGTCGGCACTTTTTTAGCATAGAGTTTCGGCACTGCTTGGTTTGAAAATTCCAAAACAGAACCATTGTCTAGGATAAAAATATTTGTTTTTGACATACCAATACTTAGAGCTAATTTAGCCGCTTCCTTAAGGATGAAGTGATTTGCATAAACTGGCAAAAAGTAATCTGGTTTGATTTGACGGATAATTTCTTTAATATTTTCTGCATGGCAATGGCCACTAGTGTGGACGTCCATAATATCGGTATGAATGACATTGTCGCATTGACGGTAAAGATTGTCTTTGAGCCGTTGAATAGTGCGTTCATTCCCCGGAATTACTGAAGAAGAAAAGATGATCGTATCTTGAGGTCTTATCTTAATAGAACGATGGTCTCCAGCGACAACGCGGGAGAGAACGGCATTGCCTTCGCCTTGGGCGCCGGTGCAAACAACAATGATTTTATTTTCTGGGTATTTATTAATTTCGTTAACCGGAATCATGGTATTGCGGTCAATTTTGATATAACCCAGCTCTTTGGCTATTTCAATATTTGCTTTCATGCTAAAACCATCAAGAGCCACTTTTTTCCCAATAGTTCGGGCATATTCTAAAATGTGCCCGATTCTTTTTATCTGTGAAGAAAAGGTGCCGATAATTACTTTGCCATTGGATTCTCTGATTAATTTTTCCAGATTTGCATACATTTCTGCTTCAGTTGTATGCGTAGGTCTATTATCCGTGGCGCCGAGACTTTCTAACATAAGTATTTTTGGATGTGGCAAATAAGCTAAATGTTTATAAGAAAGTTCTTTTGTGCGATCTGTGGCTTTATTCATAGTCCAGTCGCCGGGGTGAATAATGGTAGCGACCGGAGTTTGCAAGATCATACCGACTGCATCCATAATAGAATGTTCAACTTCAAAAAAACTTAGCTTGAAATTACCCAGTTGTATTTTATCTTGGACCGATCTTATTAATGAAACACGCAATTTGTTAATAGAATTTTTTTCATAATCTTCAAAGCGTTTTTTTATTAAAGCAATAGTCAAATTGCGACCGATAATTAAAGGGTATTCCAGTTTTTTCAAGAGAATAGGGGCGGCGCCAATATGGTCTAAATGGCCATGGCTGAATATGACGGCGCGGATGTTTTTTTCTTTACCTTGGAGATATGTTGTATTTGGGATTATGTAATCAATCCCAGGCATATTTTCTTCCGGAAACTGGATGCCCATATCCAAAATGACGATATCTTGTCCATATTCAAAAACCGTCATATTGCGACCGACTTCTTCCTGGCCGCCAAGAGGAATAATTTTTAGCGTATTTGACGGTGATTGGTAGGTATTTTTAACCTGTTGTTTTCCAGTTCTATTCTGATGACGCGCTGTTTGTTGTCTATTTCGTATAACCATATTTTTTTAATTAAAAATTAAATTAAAGTTTAGGTGTCCGGGGGGAGAGTTGAACTCCCAAGCCTTGCGGCACTGGCTCCTGAAGCCAGCGTGTTTGCCAATTTCACCACCCGGACATAATAATTTTAGCGGGTGTGTCTCTAACTACAACAATTTTTTAAAAATTTGAGATTTTTAGGAAATAATTTTAATGGTTTTTTCTCTTTTAATTTTGGCACTTTTTTGTAGTTTTTGTTTTTTTGCCATCCTAAAATTGTATGATGATAACCGAAGCCCTTGAATTTTTTAATATTGCTATAATCGCTCGGATAACGATTATCAATCCAAGTGCCGATTTTTAATTCTTTATTTGAAGCATTAATGGTGGTATGGGAATATTCGGCTGGAGAAATTAAACATTGACCGGCTTTGGCTTTGATAAAATAAATGTCTTTAATAATATCTTTTTCGTCTTTTTGAAGCAGGAAAATTGCTTTGCCTTTTAAAACTTTAATTAATTCAATGCATTTTTTTGGGTGTTCGTGACCCTTGGTTTTCGGAAATTCTTTACCAAGAAGTTTGGGCAAGATAACGGTTTCATCGTATCTCAAGCCATTTTTATGGCTTATGCCACGAGTTACCTTATAGACAATAAAATTTGGCGTATTTTTTAAAAAGCTTTTATCAAAAAGAATATTTTTCAAATCGCTTACTTTGCGTATTTCGCTTAATATATTCATCCTATTCTTTAATAATGGAATATATACGAAGATTTTGAATAAATCTTCGTCT
>Ga0210019_1005195_pt1 | contig 10967 bp, 8 predicted proteins | sample CryGeyCG2114_020_2_FD_183969 | JGI IMG/M metagenome (GOLD analysis project Ga0210019, IMG submission 183969) | Groundwater microbial communities from aquifer - Crystal Geyser CG11_big_fil_rev_8/21/14_0.20 (SPAdes) (version 2) | ecosystem: Environmental > Aquatic > Deep subsurface > Groundwater ...
CTCGCTGAAAATGATCCGGCTCGAGGCCAGGACTGTGATGAACAATGTGCTCGGCGAATAGATGAAAAAAAGCGCGGTCAATATGATAACCGCCAGAGCCATTTTAAAAATTGATACGGCCGTTCGGGAGAATGTTTTTTTGACGTGTTCAAAAAAATAATAGACGGCGATGCTCAAAAGGAGATTGAGACATCCGGCCGTGGAAAATGAGGTCCAGAGGATGCTCGCCTGGCTGTTGGGCAAAAAGAAAATCATGAGCGTCAGGGCATACGCCCAGAAAAAATCGAGGCGGCATTTGCGGTGAAAAAAAGAAATCAGCCAGGCATTGATTCCCATAAAACAAAAGAAAAAGAAGATGCGATGCAAAGACAGAGAAGTGATGGTTGTGGCGAACCAGCATTGGATTGACAGCAGATAAGCGCCGAGAAAACGGCCGATCATGACGGCATGACGCGCTTCAATGAATTCCAGGAGATTTCTTTTTTCCTGTTTGAGCAAGAGAGAGTAATCGGTGTGGATGCCGAATGTCACCGTCAAGGCCGGAAGATAAATCAGGGCGGCCATAACGAGAAAGATAAAAAACGTCAGGCGCGGATTTTTTTCAACCCAGGAATGGATCATAAGAGTTTTCTAGAAGCCATTTTAAAACCTCAAATACCTGATTTGTCATCCCAGCGAAAGCTGGGAACCAGCGTCTTTTAAAAAAGATATAACTTCAAACGACACTGGGTGCCAGCTTTCGCTGGCATGACAGTTTTGTAAATTGAGCTAAACGCGAAAGTCCTTAACCGATGAAAGGTTTTTGTCTTTAATCACACCCCAAAACAGCCTGCCCAAATAAAACAGCCAGAATAAACTCACCGCTTGCCAGAATTTGTAAATCAAGTCCAACGTCAGAGAATAGCATTTGAAATGAATGTTATTTTTCCCGGGAGACAATTGAATGGCTTTATAGGCCATATTCGATCGATAAATCTCAACTGATTGTCCATTGACCGTTGCTTTCCACAAGGGATTCCAGATGTCGGCATAATGCAGCCAGACAACGGGATTCTCCGCCGGAACTTCAACGTCCATAATCACATGATTGGCATTAAAAAAAGTAATGTCAGGCTTGAGCGATAATCGCTCATTGGCATCGAGAGCCAGACTCCGGCCACGAAAAGAGACATCATTGGGTTCGTCCGTGCTCAGAAAAAGAATATCGCCTTTATAATCCCCCCGAGTAATGATGGAGGATAATATTTTATCATTGGAAATTTTATAAGCATTGCTGAAGAACTGGATTTTGGGCTCGGTTGAGCCTGAGATTTTCCGCGCGGCTTGATGATAGTCGGGAAACTCAAGATGGCTGTAAAGATGCATGCCCAGCGGACGTACCGCGTTGTTGGCGATGTCCTGATCCCAATACGCTTTCATATAGTTATTCAGAGGCTGCAAGAAGTGATCCACGCGGTAAAATTGTCCAAGCTCATCTTTGAAAACAAACATATTGACCGACGCATAGGTGGGATCCACGAGGGGAAGGATTTGGTCTCTTAAATTCTGAATACTCAATTCAGGAATTCTGAAGGGCTTGTCCGGTATAGGTATAGGCGAAAACTGCTGGGGAATCCTGAAGGGTTGATACGGCATCGGCGTAAAATGAGTAATGGAGGACAACTTCGCGGGCATCGCAAGAGTGCGTTTTTGGGTTTCCATGATTTTATAATGAAAAAGAGTCACGACGTGCAATCCCAGACACATCATTAAAAGAGGTTTCCAGCGTTTTGACCCAATCGATGCGCTTAAAGCGATCATCATCAAGAGCGAAAGCAAAAGATAGCTGCTGGAAACGATGATCTGTCCGGGGAGTTTTTCAGGATCAACAAGATTCAGCAACCCGCCCATGACACTGGCCTCTCCCGGGAGAGGAGTGATGATCGGGCGTTTGTCTTCGACAAGCCCTTTGAAAAAATTCACCGCCGCTTGCGGATCGCTGATCAAATACACGCAGAAGATCAAAACAGAAGCGAATATGAGAATGCCCGCGGCCGTTGCCGGCGAAAGGGATTTTTTGTGAGATTGTTCCGTGGCCGATAACAGACATTCCAGGCCGAAGGCGGAGAGGAGAATCAGAAATATTTTGATAACGGGCGCAATGAGTCCCAGATGACGGAAATACCGCATGCCAGGCCATAGGTAGAACAATGCTTCAGACAACGGCGTGGCCATGCTGAAAAGAATCAAAAAGAGAATCAAAGCCAGCAAAGGATATCTTATGCGCTCGCGTGAACAAAAAATTCCTGCGCCCAGAAAAAAAACGGGAAAAAATCCGAAAAATAATGTCATGTCCATAAAAGGAGAAACGCCGAAGAGCGGCTCCGCCCATTTTCCAAGATCGGTATTGCATCCGTAGATCAGGAAAGAACGCGCTGCCATCGAAAGATCTGCGTTTCGTCCAACGCTGTAGAGTCTCAATTCGGACGTGTTTGCCGTAATCGCGCCATACGCCGCCCACAGAGAAAGGCCGATTCCCAAAAAGCACAGAAGGGTTTTCCAGTTGATGGTGAGGCCTCGAATTTGCGGGAACGTTTCTTCGCGGCGAATCAAAATCCAGAAAGCGAAATAAACGCTGATGGTCAGGGTTGTTACAGGAATGAAATAACCCAGGTTGCCGAGGGTTTGTAAAAAGGTGAGATTGCCGCATAAAAAAAGATATCGCCACCGGCCTGTATCCAAAAAGCGATGTCCGAGGACAAAGATTAAGGGAAGCGCGTAATATTGATGAAAGTTCCACCAGGGCTGGGACAGCCAGAGGGACGATGTGATGGCGGTGAATGACGTGTAGAAAGCCGTGACATTGGAAAGCCGGTATCTTTGGCACAACAGCCACGCGCCCAACGCCAGAATCAATTCCATGAAAATTTCTTCAGCGTGAAAGATCACCAAAAAATCCATGCGCGAGAGAAGTTTCCCGAAGACAGGAGTGACCGCCGTCAGGATTAAAAACGGGATGTCGGCTATTGTGGAATTCCACCATGTGGAAACGGTGCCGTGACTTAAATAAGGAATCCAGAATGGAGTTTCGTTATCAATGATCTGATGGTTCAGAAAATAATACTGCACATGAAAATATTGAAATCCATCGAGCAAATGGGGAAACAAACGGTTGCCGGTCAGGAACATGAAATAAAACAATTCTCCGAGCAAAATGAAAAACCAAAAGACAACAGGTTTATTTGAGAAAAAAAACCGGAGGATAGCGCTGAAATCTTTTTTCATGCGGAAGATTCAAATCTTTTCTGTTTCAGAGAAGCCGTGAGTGGATTCGATGATGTAGTTCGGGCGATTTTTGGTTTGTTCGTAAATTCCGTGGAGATACAGGCCGATCATTCCGAGAGAAAATAATTGGACGCCGCTGAAAAAAAGCATAACGATCATCATGGCCGTCCATCCGGGAACCGCGTGTCCGCTGAATTTTTCAAAGAGCGCGTGTCCCATGACAACAAGATCAATGAGCATCGCCAAAAGTCCGAAAAAGATGGCAAGCTTCAGCGGAGCCGACGAGAAAGAAATCAGGGCGGATCCAAAAAAATTATTGATGACCTTGGGGTTAAAGATTTTAAAATGTGATTCTCCTGCGAAACGGGCCTTGCGTTTGTAGGGAATAAAACCCTGTTTGAATCCGATCCAGGATACCAGACCGCGTGTGAAGGGGCGGGTTTCTTTGAATTTGACCAGATGATTCACCATGCGCCGGGAGAGGAGTTTGAAGTCCCCCGCTTCGACAGGGATCGGCACGGAAGAAAATTTGTTTAAAATTGTATAGCCGATTTTTGTTATGAACAATTTGAACGCCGGTTCTCCATCGCGGCTAGTCCGGATGGTATGGACCACATCCAGGGAAGGATCCTCAAGAATTTTTTGGAGCAAACCGGGGATTATTTCCGGAGGGTCTTGCAAATCGGCATCCATGTAAATCACCCAATCGCCCAAGCTGTATTCCAATCCGGCCATCACACAAGGGGAAACCCCGAACGACCGCGACATGGTGATGATTTTGATGTCGTTTTTTTCAGCGGCGCAAGAGGTGAGGATAGACAGCGAATGATCCGTGGAAGCGTCATTGACGAAAATGAATTCGTAAGACGATAGGGTGTTCTGTGATATAAGGGACGCCAGAACTGACCGGCAGCGGCGGATCAATTCCGGCAGATTGTCCGCCTCATTTCTGAAAGAAAAAATGAGAGATAGAGAAAAAGGCTTGAGCATGGATAAGAGTATAGGAAGCCGAAGGGTTATTTCAAAGCAATTTTTTAGTATGTTTTTTAGTATGTTTATATGATTGACTTCAAATCGACGGGAATTATACTGAACCCCATGATTGATCCTCTTTGCCGAAGAATCATAGAAGAGCTTAAAATCAATTGCGTGGTGGAAACCGGCACGGATAAAGGGGAAACCGTCGCGGTAGTGAGCCGCTGGTTTTCCGAAATCGATCCGGATTTCGGCACGATTGCCGGCGGCGTGACAACCGGCGCGCGATCTTATCATTTGCGCAGTGAACCGATTGTTTATCCTGTTTTTTCATCATCCCGATCTTCCCGTTATCAGATCCATTCTGTTGATCTTGATCCGCATTCTTATCAAAGCGCCCAAAACAATTTCAAATCCAATGGCAATATCCATTTGTATCAGTCCAGCTCGGAAAAGTTTTTGGAATCTTTTTCGGCATCTCAACAATCTTCCCGCGGGAATCAATATTTATTTTTTCTGGACGCGCACTGGGGTTCGTATTGGCCTTTGCGCGATGAAATCAAAATGATTCGCACGTTGAATCAATATTTGATTGTGATCGATGATTTTTTCGTTCCGGGGAAATCGAATCCTTCGTCGCCTCACGGAGCTTTCGGGTTTGATGTGTATCAGGGCCGCATTCTCAACTGGAATTACATTGGCGATGTCTTCGCGGATACCCGCGCGCGTGTGTTTTATCCCCGCCGGCCCAATCGTGACGGGCGCGGCTGGGTGATGATTGCCCACGGATATTCGCAGGAAGAGTTGAAATTCCTGGAATCATTGGATGTGTTTGAAAAAGATCAGAATGATCCCGCCCATATGGCGAGCGTCAAAGTCCCGCTGGTCTCGCGTCTGGATGGAAGAAATCTTTTGAAAACACTCATTCCCGTTTCTTTGTTAAGATCGCTTCACCGCGTTTATGAAAAATCCATGCAAGCCAAGGACAAAGCGTATGAACAGCCGTCTGTCTAAAAAAATCAGATTTGTGTTTCAACTGAAAAATATGTATTCCTATATTTTTCATCGTTTTCTGGTCAAGATCCGGACCTTGCTGAAATTGCCGCCGGTTTATCCTTATGAAAAAAGTTATCAGTTTGATGAAGACGTTCAACGCAAGCTCGCGCAAATCCGGCAGGTTGTCCCCGATGAAGACCGCGGCGACAATCCCGTCTTCCGCAAGAACTGGAAAAGCGTTTATGAGAGGGAAGAGAAAGCCCGTAACATCAGCGAAAATATCCGGCGCATTGCCGGATTCGTGAATGATCCCGGGGATGCGTCCTGGGCGCGCGCGATTCGGGAGATCGGTTATGCCGGACTCATCGGCAAAAAACTCAGCACCGATAAAGTGGACAGGATTGTCGAATATTTCAACCGGCAGAAAGTTTATCCGTCCCATGTGGCGCACTTTGCTCTAGAGAAACCGAAATCCAAAGAAGAGGTTAAGAAAAAATCCAGCTTTGGTTCTTACGATATGGACACAATTTTGAAAGCGCCGTATATCGCGCAGATTTTGTCTGACAAAGAGGTGATCGGCAACATCGCCGATTACTTTGGATGTCTTCCCACCGTTTCCAGTGTGAATGTCTTTTGGGCGTTTGCCTCCGGTGACGGCAAGCCGCGCGGTCCGCAGAATTTTCACAGGGATGTTGATGATGTGAAAACTTGCACGATGTTCATCAATTTGACGGATACGAAAGAAGACGAGGGGGCGCATTGTTATATTTGCAAGACCCACACCATTGAACGCCTGAAGTCGGTTTTTTCCGATGAAAAAAACAAGGACTTGCCCAAAGAACTCAATCCCTGGAACCGGAACGTGACTCCGGAAGATTTTTTCAGCCTGCCCTTGAACGGTTACAGTTTTGAAAAGTTGTATGAACATTTCTTTAAGGAACAGGCCATCAACTTATACGGCGAGCGCGGCACGGTTTTGGTGACGGACAATTACGGGATTCACCGCGGCATTCCCTCCAGGACTTTCGATCGTTTGATTCTGTGGGTGTCATATTCGCTGACGGCGACGCACACGCAATCGGCGGACGTGAAACTGCTCAAACGAGCCGCGTATTCCGACATCAAAGATTCCGTGGAAGACAGTTCGGTCAACCGGTATGTGTTGAGAAATGTGGTGAAGTTTGTTTAAAGGTGTCATTGCGAGCGACTGAAAGGAGCGAAGCAATCCTTGATAGATTGCTTCGTCGCAAAGAACGCTCCTCGCAATGACAAAATATTGGAGTTAAGTTATGACTGTAGAAACATCAGCGCCGGTGAATGCAGAAAGAAAACCCGCGCCTTTCAAAAGAGCGCGGAATCAGTATTTTAAGGTGCAGGTGAAGCTATTGATCCGCGCGATATCGACAGGAAAATTTTCTTTTCGGAAGTTGTGGAATGTGTTTCTTTGCGACATGGCTTACCTTTTTAAAATCACCAAAGGATCATCTGCGCCGTATATTTTGAGTCTTGAGCCGTGGAATGAATGCAATGCCGGATGCCTGTTTTGCCGCGATAAAAAAGGAAAGATTCATGACCTCAATCCTCTCGGCGGCGGCGTCATCAAGGGAAAGATGCCCGCTGAAATGGCGATGGATATCATCGGCCAGCTCAAGGACGACATCATGTTCGCCGTGCTTTACACCAATGGTGAGCCGTTTTTATATCAGGATCTCGCCACGGTGATCAAATTCGCCACTGACAACCGCGTCTCAACGGTGATTGCCAGCAACGGCCTGTTGATGAATGAACAGAATGCGCGCGGCGTTCTGGAAGCCGGGCTGGATTTGATTAAAATCCAGCTCAGCGGATTCACGCAGGATATTTACAGCATCCAGATCCGTTACGGCGAAGTGGAAAAACTCAAAGACAATATCCGCATGCTCGCGCAGATGAACAGAGAAGGTAAATATGGAACTGTCATCCTGATTGATTACATCCTTTATAATTACAACAAGCATCAACTGCCTTTGGCGCGTCAGTTCTGCAAGGAACTTGGGGTGATGATGAATGTCCGGCCGGGCAATCCCTTCGGCGGTCTGGAAAATCTGGAACCGTCTCTGGTTGATAAATCCATTCTCCCTTTAAAAATTTCTTGCGATTATTTGTGGAAAGTCATGCAGGTGAATTTCAACGGTGACATTTTGCCCTGCTGTGAAGCCGTTGTTTGGGGTGGAGCCAAACCCTATGAAACATTTAAAATGAATCAGACGAACGTTCTTGATGTCTGGCGTGGAAAAGAAGCCCAGGCCATGAGACAAGGGATGAAGACCAACGGCCGCGCGGGACTTCCCATGTGCGCCCAATGCACCCGCAAAGGCGTGTGCTTCAAGTGGTAGGTATTTCGCAGCATTCTTTTCATTTCTGCAATATTTTGCACCGTTTTCGTCTTGTCTTGCAAATTTCCGCAGTAAAAAAATTCACTTTCATCACATTCCTTGCGGGATTTTTATTTTTTTGTGAAATAATTATGCCGTGAAAGGAGATCGCGTGAAAACAGCGGCAGGAATTATTTTTCTGGTTTTGGCCTGCAGCCATGTGTGGGCAGGGGAATCGTTGTGGGTGCTCGATCCGAAATCCAGCGAGGCGACCTTCGCATTTTCATCCACGCTGCATGACATGAAAGGATCGGTGGGTGAGTATGAAGGTTATCTGGATCTTGAGCCGACATTGCGCAGCGCCGCCGGCCAGGGTATTTTCAGCGTTTCGTCCATGACCACGGGAAACACAATGCGCGACCGGAAAATGAAAAATATGTTCGAGGCGGAGCGTTTTCCGAAGATCGCGTATCGTTTTGATGCCGCATCGCTGCCGGAATCCGGCCAGGGACAGGCTGAGCTGCGCGGCTGGCTGACGATCAAAGACGTGACCCGTGTTCTTCCGATTTCCGTCGATGTGATTCGCGAGAATCATGCGATTTCATTCACGGGGGAAACGGACATCCGTCTGAATGATTTTGACCTTAAGGCCCCGAGTGTGTTGGGTCTGATCAAGGTTGATGACAGAGTGCATGTGAAATTCAAAATTGTTTATCAGGAGAAATAATGGATTCTCATTTTGATGCCGTGATTATCGGCGCCGGGCCGGCCGGCAACAGCGCGGCATTGACGTTGAAGAAGGCCGGACGTCATGTTCTGGTCGTCGATCAGGCGTCGTTTCCCCGCGATAAAGTCTGCGGAGGATTTCTGGGCGCCGAAAACAAAAATTTTCTGGATGAGTGGGGCATCTGGGATGACTTGAAAGCGCAGGGGGCGCGGGAGATTGAAAATATTCGTCTGGCGTCGGCGCGCGGAGTTGAAATGATTTGCCGTCGAACATCTCAAGGTCTGGCCGGACTTGGTGTGTCCCGGCGGCTTCTGGATCAGACGTTTCAGAAAGCGTCCTGTCGAAACGGGATTGTTTTCCGGGACGCGACAAGCGTGGCGCGGTCCGTTCAGCAAGACGGCCAATGGACGATTGAACTCGTCAGCCGCGCCGATCACAAGAAAACGGTTGTTACGGCCCGGCATTTGATCCACGCGGCGGGCGCGCCAAAAATCCACAAGCCTCATCCCCAGGATTTGATCGGCGCCGGCGCGCTGTTTGAAAACGCTGTGATCCCGACGGATGAAGTCGGACTTTATTTCGCTTCGGGCATCCACACAGGTGTGAATCCTTTCGAGAACGGCCTGACCAATGTCTGTTATGCCGCTTCCCGCAAAACGTTTGAGCGAATGAATCGTTCCTTGCCGCGATTGTTCGAGTTCCTCAAGGAATCCAACGCGCCTTTGAAAAATTTTTTCCGTGCCGTCGAACCCGTAACGCCGTGGAAAGCGGTTACGGTTCCTTATCGTCCCGCGTTTCAATTTTATGACAACGGAATTTTTTATACCGGAGATGCGGCGGCGGTCGTCCATCCGGTGATCGGCGGGGGGATGACGCTGGCTATCGGCGGCGGGGTTTTGCTGGGAAATGTTTTGGCCTCCGGTCTCAAAGAGCGCGAAGCCGCGGTGATTTATCAAAAAACGTTTTTGAAACTTTATGCTTTGAGGATCCAATTCTCCTGGCGGCTGGGACGGATGGCGCATCATCGAGCCATCGTGGATGTCGTCATTTCTACCGGGCCCGCTTGCCGGAAATTTTTCGAATGGATGTTCGAATTCAACCATTCTCCATTAACGCTTCAAGCAGGACTTGCCTGATGCCCGGTACGCGCGCCTCGCGGATGATTGCCGTCGAAACTCACAATCCTTCCTTGATCATGGACCAGGCGGATGTTCTGCAGCAGGTTCTCAAACATCACAAAGTCTCTCCTCGCGGCCGGATTCTTTATGAACGGTTTTTCAACGACCACGGCATCCGCACGCGCCATTTCGGTTTTGATGATGTTCGTCAGGTTTTTGAGGAATCTTATGATGAAGCCGTCGAACGTTTTCAAAAGGTGGCGGTCGATTGCGGCAGTCGCGCCGCGGAAAAAGCGCTTTTAAAATCAGAAGTCTCTCCCGGTCAAGTCGCGGGGTTGATTGTCACCACCTGCACGGGATACTTGTGTCCGGGCCTGGCGACATACATGGCAGAACGGTTAGGCCTTCGAAGCGATGTGTTTTTGCTGGATCTTGTCGGGCAGGGATGCGCCGCCGCCGCTCCGGCGCTGAGGGCCGCGGATCATTGTTTGAAATCCCGTCCACAATCCTTTGTGCTGGTGGTGTGCGTGGAGGTCTGTTCGGCTGCTTTTTCCAGCGGAGAAGCGGTGGATCTTCTGATCTCCAACGCCATCTTCGGCGACGGCGCGGCCGCTGTTCTTGTGACGGATGATCCAAAGCTCAGTGGACTTGAGCTTCGGCATTTTGAATCCATTCTTTGTCCCGAGTACCGTGACGATCTGCGCTTCAAGACGAAAAATTCCAGACTGTGCAATGTGATCAGCAAACGAGTTCCGGATTTGGCGGGTAAGACGGTCAAGCAATTGAAGCAGAAGATTCCTGGAGATTTCGGTGAGCCGCAGCACTACGCGTTTCACACCGGCGGCCGGGCGGTGCTCGATGCCATTCAGAATGAATTGGGATTGTCGGACGCGCAGATGAATCCTTCCCGGGATATTCTTCGCGATTATGGAAACATGTCGTCGCCGAGCATTCTGTTTGTGCTCAAACATCTGTGGGAATCCGGAGATCTCAAATTCGACGACCGTATTTTCGCGTTCACCTTCGGCGCGGGATTTTCCGCCCATGGTTTTTCGTTGATCTGCAAGACAGCAGAGACAGGTTTGAAACCTGTCTCTGCGGGGTTCTGCCATGAAAAAATATGATAAGTCGCGATTGATTGACGACGCGGGATTCGCCCGGTATTTCCAGGCTGCCAGCTGGGAAGAATATAACCGTAAATTTTTCGACGCTCTGGCGCCACGGTATGATTTTTTGAACACAATCATCAGCTTTGGATTTCACGATCGTTTCAAAAAATCCGCCATTGAAAAGATTCCGGTCCCGGCCAATGCCAGGGTTCTGGATTTGTGCACGGGCAGCGGGGACATCGCGGTCGCGCTGGCGCAACGCTATCCGGGAATTTCCGTCGATGCCGTCGACGCTTCGGAAAAAATGCTTGAGCTGGCCTGGAGTAAAGCTTACAAAGCCGGTGTGTCCCGCCGGATCATTTTCCGTCAGGGTGATGTGATGCGCCTGCCGTATCCGGACAATCATTTCGACATTGTGGTCATC